>ERZ808246.92-NODE-92-length-74785-cov-6.421210_pt1 | contig 74785 bp, 50 predicted proteins | sample MGYA00521083_ERZ808246 | MGnify/ENA primary metagenome ERZ808246 (study PRJEB31516, sample SAMN03275577) | gut metagenome | biome: mammalia-associated habitat; material: feces | host: Papio cynocephalus | place: Kenya | collected 2012-07-07 ... | reverse complement strand
TAAGAGTTTCAACGGATTACAAGGATTTTATCACCCGAAATGTCCAACCCGCCGCGAGTCGGCGGAAGACGCAGGAAAAACGACACTGCTTGCCTGACAATCGAAAAGAGGCGAAGCCTGCCGGCTCCGCCTCTCGCTTTCTGCATCGAAGAAGAAGACTATTTCTTCTTGTTTGCGTATCTCTGGTAGAACTTGTCCACACGGCCGGCAGTGTCGACGAGCTTCATCTTGCCGGTGTAGAACGGGTGAGACGTATTTGAAATCTCGACCTTTACTACAGGGTATTCAACTCCTTCAATTTCAATTGTTTCGCGAGTGTTCGCGCAGGATCTCGTAATGAAGACCTGATCGTTTGACATATCCTTGAAAGCTACAAGACGGTAGGTTTCGGGATGAATTCCTTTTTTCATTTTATTTAATTTTTAATTAGTTTTCCACCATTAGTCACGGCAAAACGACCGCAACTCCCAAAACGGGGAGCGCAAATGTACGCAATATTTCCTTTTCCGCAAAATTTTTGTTGAGATAAGAGGATTCGAACCTCTACAAAGAGAACCAAAATCTCTTGTGCTACCATTACACCATATCTCAATTCCACCGCAAAGGTAGTTTATTTTTGCCGTTTCACCAAAAATAAGACAAGACGGCAGGATTTTTTCGTGGAACTCCCATCAGAATTCACTTGTCGCGACGACGTTCTTTCTGGATTTCAAATTGTCTTTCTATGCGGTCGATGCCGCGTCTGAGCAGAGGTTCGTGTCTCGTCGAGGGTTTATCGGACTGAGGAAACTCTATTTTCTCGGGCGGCATGAGCCGTCCATACCCTGCCGCTTCAAGGGCGGCGCAGGCGTCGGAATATCCCCTGCGGAAGAGCTTTTCTATCGACGACATGTCATAGACGCTGCAACCGTCGGTGTTCAGTTCGATGTAGGTGTCGGCAAGACGCGAATCGGCCATGATGTTGGACATGAACATCATGCTGTAGGCCCGCATCGCCACATAAACCAGATTGTCCCTATAAGGCTCCGGCTCCATCTGACGCACACTGAAAGCCATGACCTTTTCACACACATTCCTTATTGCCGGCACAGGAAGGTTTTGGAACACGCCTCCGTCAACATAGTGCACTCCGTTGATTATCATCGGTTTGAATACAATCGGAATGGAGCAGGATGCAACAAGTCTCGGGGCAAGTTTCCCTTTCGAAAACACCTTAGGCCGGCCGTGATCCATGTCGGCGGCAACGATATAGACCGGAATCGGAAGTTCCTCAATATCAGTACATGGCAACTTTTCCTGAAGCAGCTCAAGCAGAGGAGTGGAGTCAAACAGTCCGCCTCTCGGCCGCGACGGGGCGACTATGTCCCTGAAGAAATTCATCTCCCTGAACATTCCTATCATCTGTGCAGGAGAGAATCCCGCAGAATAAAATGCAGCTACAAGCGAACCGGCACTTGTTCCGGACACCACATCCGGTCTTATACCGAACTCCTTCAACGCCTGAAGCGCACCGCAATGAGCCGCGGCCTTCGCTCCGCCCCCGCTGAACGCTATTCCAAGTTCATATTTTTTCCTTGCCATACACTATGTACTGTGGTTTATGGTGATGTATCAACAAAAACGCCGAGATTCTTTCGAACTTCGGCGTTTTGTGCTCCCTTAGGGGCTCGAACCCTAGACCCCAACATTAAGAGTGTCGTGCTCTACCAACTGAGCTAAGGAAGCAATATGTCTTTGAACTTTTTTCAAATCTCGTGATTCGTTCGGGGCTCGAACCCGAGACCCCAACATTAAAAGTGTTGTGCTCTACCAACTGAGCTAACGAATCGAACCGCGTCCCAAACTGTGTCTCTTTTGATTTGGGATTGCAAAGGTAGGACTTTACTTCGGTTCCTCCAAATATTTTCGCACTTTTTTTAATATTTTTCTCGGAGAAAAATTCGCCGTAACCCTAACGAGTTCAGAATACGCGTGTTAGCGATTCAATTAAAACGAATCATTTTTCCGCCTCCGCTGACGCTATCACTGCCTCCCAATGTTCAATCTGCCGCGTCCGCCCCATATCTGCCAACTGTTTGCGAAGCGAATGCCAGCTTCCAAGGTCGCTCCATCCGAGTTCCTCGGCGATGACATAGATATTCGGGGATTTTTCCATTACGGCATAGTCAATTGAAATCTTGTCGCAGGTCGGAAACAGTTCGGCAAGAGCAGCAGACTCCCGCGGCGAGTAAAAGTCCGGTTCAAGACGATCCATCACAGACATAATCTGCGGAGCATGGGCACGGAGCTCTGCATTTATAGTTCTGACATTCCACACAAATATTCCGGCATTCCACACGAAATCACCTGATGCAAGATAGCTTTCCGCCGTGGCAAGATCGGGTTTTTCCTTGAACTGAAGGACTTTAAGCAGTTCTCCGTGAACAAAACCGGGTACATTGATGTAGCCGTAGCCTGTGTCCGGCCGTGTCGGAACGATACCCACCGTGACAATCGCCGAAGAATCCGCAGTGAATGCAAGAGCCTTTTCGATGACCTCAGTAAAACGGGCCGTCTCCGTAACGAGAGCGTCGGCAGGAGTCACGACCACGTTCGCATCGGGATGATGTGCGGCAATTTTTCGGCAGGCATACGCAATACACGGAGCCGTATTGCGTGCAACCGGCTCAAGAAGGATGTGTTCAGCCGGGACTTCAGGCAGCTGTTCTCTGACAATGTCCGAATACTCCGCGGAAGTCACCACCCAAAAGTTCTCAATCGGGGCGGACGGCAGAAAGCGCTCCACTGTCATCTGTATCAACGACTTCCCGACTCCAAGGACATCAATGAACTGCTTGGGGCGCTCAGGGGTACTGATTGGCCACAGACGGCTGCCCACGCCGCCGGCCATAATTACAACATGAGTGTTATTATCTTTCATCATCAAGTAGTCAAAACTATGGTGCCGATGTAAAAAAAAGCACGCTACAGCCTTACAAATATATGCAATTATTTTGATTCTGCCGCCTTAGAAGCTGTTTTAGTTTTTTGTTCAGTTATTTTGAGATGTATTTTTGAGTCAGATTTTTTCGTTTTGAGAGGAGTTTAGCGGTGCTAAATGACGAACCTTTCGATTTAGTGAGAGCAAAGTGAATTAAAAATTCATTTTGCCGAACGTGAGAAAGTGGCACAAAGTGAACAAAATGGGAAAACATGACCAAAAAGACACCAAAAGAACGGACATATAAAAATAAATGTGAGAAAAATTAAAACAGCTTCTTAGCCTTGAGACGTGCCGTCAGAGCCCGTTGAAACTCCCTCGCGTTACGCTGATGTTCCGAATACGTGACGGCGAAACGGTGCGTGCCGTCAAAGGCGGGACTGGCACAGAAAAAAAGATAATTGTGAGTATCGGGATGAAGCACGGCTTCAATGCAGGCCTTTGACGGAACGTTAATGGGAGCTGGAGGAAGCCCGGCGTACTTGTAGGTGTTGTACGGGGAATCTATCTGAAGATGCTTCCTGAGCACTCTGTTGAGCGTGTAGTCATAGCAAAAACAAATTGTCGGATCCGCCTGAAGCTTCATGCCCTTGTGCAGACGGTTGAGATACACTCCGGCAATCAGCGGAAATTCAAAGTCCTTCAAGGTCTCGCCGCTTACAATAGAAGCCAGCACGGACGCCTCCATGGGAGTGAGCCCCTGAGCTTTCGCAAGTTTCACACGCTCTGAAGTCCAAAATTCGTCGTATTCTTTCTTGAAGCGGTCGAAGATTTCATCCACACTTGCAGTCCAATACATCTGGTAACTGTCAGGAATTATAAGAGCGAACACGTTCTCCGGCGTAAATCCATATTTAGAAAGAAAGATTTCATCGTTCAGGGCATTCATCACCGCAGTCGAGTCCACCATCATCTGAGAAGCGATGCGCTGTGCTATGCGCCCTTTCTGACGCAAAGTTCCGGAAAGAGTGAGAACAGTCGGTTCCTGCCATCCGTAAGCGAGCATGCGCGCAACATAAACCGAAGGATATTTCGTACGTATCGGATAGCGCCCCGGCTTCATTTTCGACTCCACGCCGATTCTGCCAAAACAACGTTCAAGGCTGCGTCTGCTCTTTGCGCAGCCGTCTTCGCAAAGAGCGTCAAGCACCCGTGAGGCATCGGTGTCCGGATAGACAAAGAGCACGAACTCCTTCTCAAACCCAGGGCGACGGTTATCAATGTACCAGAACGACGCGAACACGATTCCGACGGCAATAACAACGGCCGCAAGCGATGCCGCAACAATGAGAATTATATTCTTCTTTTTCATATACCCGAAATATGCGAAAATTTATTTTCTCAGGTTTATCAAGTCTCCTTCAACCAGATCCGAATCCGACTTGACGCCGTTCATCTTCTTGAGCTTAGACAATTTCACGGCATATCTCTGCGACAGCGCCCAAAGGTCGTCGCCCTTTTCCCAGACATGCTTGTCAAGCCCTTTCGCGGCCATAGATTTCTTTGACTGAAGATACACCACCGTTCCGGGGAAAAGTTCGCGAGTCGCCGTCAGGTCATTGTATTTCAAGATTTCCCGAAGGAAAAGATTATAATCCTTCGCTATCGACGCGTATGTCTCGCCCTCCACAGAATAGACGAACGGGACACCGTTGAGCGAATACATCTCACGCGAAAGGTTGAAATGGAAGACTTCGCGCTGTCCTTCATTCAGAGGCTGCGGTGTCTCGATTTTAGACGGCGACTCAGGACGAGTGGCAGGAATTTTCCTCCCCGGTTTCTTGCCCTTTTTGTCGCCCTTTGATGGTTTTGCGGAGACGGTCGCTCCGTCATCCGAATAGTCCGACGGTTTCGTGTCGTATTCATACAGCCTGTAGTCCTCTATGAGTTTTATCAGCTTCTGCGGATAACTCGGATCCGTGGCATAGCCGGCTTTCTTGAGGCCATATGCCCAGCCGCGATAGTCCGTAGGGTCAAGGTCAAAGAGAAATTTGTAGCGATCCTTGTAGCGGAGAAAATCCGAATGGTCACGGAACGACTCGTCAGCAGAAGAATACTTCCTGAAACATTCGTTCTTCCGGTCGTCGTCATAGTACATCTTCTTCCCCGTCCAGTTGTGGCACTTTATCCCGAAATGATTGTTGCCCTCCGTGGCAAGGCGCGATTTTCCGGCACCAGACTCAAGAAGTCCCTGGGCGAGGGTTATGCTGGCGGGGATTCCGGAGCGGTACATTTCGACGACGGCGGTCCTGGAATATTTGTGGATATATGCCTCCTGCGTCGAGCGGATGTCGGAGAACGCCGTCGCGGAACACAAGAGGACAAGAAGAATGCTTATGAATATATTTCTCTTCATACAATGTAAAAAACAAAGCGTCAGTGCCCTTGCATCAGGGCGCCGACGCAAAATCGGTCAAATTTAGCAAAAAACATAGAATTTGCACTTATTGTTCCGCACGTTTGTCCAAGGGCACATCAAACACATCGCCGTCGTTTGCCGCGAATGAATTCGGAAACACGGAGCGAAGCTCGGCAAGCAGAGCTGCGGTGTCCCTGTAGCGCGAAGAATAATGCCCGGCAATCAGCTTTCCGGCACCGGCGTTGAGGGCGCACTGAGCTGCCTGAAGAGTCGTTGAGTGGTAGCGGGCGGCCGCCTCCTTCTCAAGGCCCGCCATATAGGTTGTCTCGTGATAGAGCAGGTCAACGTCCCTCACCCACGTCGGAAGTTCCGGGAACGGGGCTGTGTCGCTGCAATAGGCAAACGCTCTCGGCCGATATGGCAGGTATGTCAGTTCCTCGTTAGGAACACGCAACTCGGGGCTGCCGTCATCGTCCGTGCGGACAAGATCCTCCCCGTTTTTGAGCGAGCATATTTCGGCGATGCCTAAGCCATATTCCTCAATTGCCGCCTTGCGCACATTAAGCTGCGGCGTCTTCTCACGAAAGAGGTAGCCGTAAGTCTCAATGCGGTGGTTCAACGGAAAAGCCTCGACGGTCAGAAACTTGTTCTCGAAAATCACCTCCGGAGACTTCGCCTTGACAGGTGTGAAGTCTATGGTAATGCCGAGCTGTTCTCCGAAATAGGAGAGAAAGAACTTCAGCACGGGGCCGAGCGAGTTCGGTCCGAAGATGCGGATGCCGGCCCTGCGGGTTGCAAGACCGAGCGTCGAAAGCAGTCCGAAAAGTCCGAAGATGTGGTCACCGTGGATGTGGGATATGAAAATCGCGTCCACGCGCTCGAATGAAAGATGCTGACGGCAGAACTGGCGCTGGGCGCCTTCCCCGCAGTCAATCAAAAACAAGCGCCCACGTACATCCAGTACCTGAGCGCTTGAATTCCTATTTGCCGAGGGCTTGGCCGAAGCCGTGCCCAGAACATTCAGTGTAAAGTTCATCAGGAGAGGAATTACTCGCCTTTCTCGAACTTCTCCTTGAGGGCGGCAAGAGCGTCGATGTCACCGAGTGTGGTCTTCTCGACGTTTGAATTAATCTTCTTGACAGCCTTCTTGGTGTTGTCAGACTCGGCGGCAACCTTCTCTGCCTTCGCCTCGGCGTAAGTCTTCACATGAGAAAGGACAACCCTCTTCATGGAGCGCTTGAGCTCGACAACCTTGAACTGAAGAGTCTCGCCTACAGTCGGCATAGTGCCGTCTTCCTTAACGAGTTCCCTGTTGAAGCAGATTGCCTCAACAGCCGGATCAAGGGAGATGACGGCAAATTTGTCCTTGAGTTCGGCAACCTTTGCCTCAACGACTGTACCGACGCTGTATTTCTCCTCAATCTCGTCCCATGGGTTAGGGAGAAGCTGCTTATGACCGAGGCTGAGCTTGTGGTTGTCCTCATCGAAGTCGAGGATGACAACGTCTATCTTGTCGCCCGGAGCAACAAGCTCTGAAGGATGCTTGATCTTGTTCCAAGAGAGGTCGCTGATGTGAACGAGTCCCTCGATGCCCTCCTCAAGCTCTGCAAATACGCCGAAGTTGGTGATGTTGCGCACTGTTGCAGTGTGCTTTGAGCCTACAGGATATTTCTCACGGATGTTCTTCCAAGGGTTCTCCACGAGCTGCTTGAGACCGAGAGACATCTTCTTCTCCTCCCTGTCGAGAGTAAGAATCTGAGCCTCAACCTCATCGCCTACCTTAAGGAAGTCCTGTGCGACGCGGAGCCTTGGAGACCAGGACATCTCGGATACATGGATAAGTCCCTCTACGCCCGGCTCAATCTCAACGAACGCGCCGTAGTCAGCGATGAGAACGACCTTGCCCTTAACTTTGTCGCCGACCTTGAGGTTCGGATCGAGAGCTTCCCAAGGATGCGGCTGGAGCTGCTTGAGACCGAGGGCGATTCTCTTCTTGTTCTCGTCGAAGTCGAGGATGACGACGTTAATCTTCTGGTCGAGTGAAACGACCTCCTCAGGGTGGTTGATCCTGCCCCATGAGAGATCCGTGATATGGATGAGACCGTCAACACCGCCGAGGTCGACGAATACACCGTAGTTGGTGATGTTCTTGACAGTACCCTCAAGCACCTGACCCTTTTCGAGCTTGCTGATGATTTCACTCTTCTGAGCCTCGATTTCAGCCTCAATGAGCGCCTTGTGTGAAACGACGACGTTGCGGAATTCCTGATTGATCTTGACAATCTTGAAGTCCATAGTCGTGTCAACGAACTGGTCGTAGTCACGGATAGGCTTGACGTCGATCTGTGAGCCAGGAAGGAATGCCTCGATGCCGAACACATCGACGATCATGCCGCCCTTCGTGCGGGTCTTGACATAACCCTTGACAACCTCGTTGTTGTTGAATGCCTCGTTAACCATATCCCAAGAGCGCAGCTGACGTGCCTTCTTGTGTGAAAGGACGAGCTGTCCCTTCTTGTCTTCGGTGTTCTCGACATAGACCTCCACCTTGTCACCGACCTTGAGGTCAGGATTGTAGCGGAACTCGGGAGCCATGATGACGCCTTCGCTCTTGTAGCCGATGTTGACAACGACCTCCCTCTTTCCGATCGCGGTAACAACGCCTTCTACGACCTCGCCCTCAACGACCTTGGAAAGGGTTTTCTCATACTCTGCGGCGTCCTCCTTGCGGTCGCCGTACACGCCCTCATTCTCGAATGCGTCCCAGTCGAAGTCCTCAGGCTTCACTGAAGCATTGCTCACTGCGGGCTGCTTCTTGGTTTCTTCTGCCTCCACACGAGCCTCAGCGGCCTCAACTGCCGGTGACTCCTGCTCAGCAACCTTAATTTCTTCCATAATTGTTTCTTGAACTAATTAGGGGTTTAACATTATTACAATAACTTAGAAGTTGTTTTAATTTTTCTCACATCAAAATAACTGAACAAAAAATTAAAACATCTTCCTATGTCTCAAAGACTTGCAACCGAAGCCACACCTCTTTCCGACAAAAAGTCTGCAAATATAGACAAAATTATCGGATTGTCAAACAGTTGCGTACACCTGAAATCCATAAAAAATATTTTCCGAAACATTCTTCCCGAAGAAATTTTGCCCGTATCTTTGCAAAACGAAAGTCCATTTGTCCGAGGATTACAAAAAAATCGTTGCCTTCGGGCAAATGGTCGGTGAAAGGGAGTAATTTTGATTCTATATTTTTGAATATGCGTTTGGTGATTCAGAGAGTGAAGAATGCCTCCGTCGGCATCGGCGGGAAGGAAGTTTCGTCCATCGGGAAGGGACTTCTGGTGCTCGTGGGCGTGGAAAACGGAGACACGGAAGAAGACATGCGGTGGCTTGTCGGAAAGACCGTCGGGCTCCGCATTTTCGACGACGATGCAGGTGTCATGAACAGGAGCGTCATGGACATCGGCGGTGACATCCTCGCGGTCTCGCAGTTCACCCTCACGGCATCGACAAGAAAGGGAAACCGCCCGTCCTACATCCGCGCCGCCGGACACGACCTCGCAGTACCACTCTATGAAAAGTACTGCGAAAGCCTCTCGGCCGCGCTCGGGAAGGAAGTCGGTCGCGGAGTCTTCGGCGCTGACATGCAGGTCGCCCTCATCAACGACGGCCCTGTCACCATCATCATCGACTCGCGGCAGAAGTAGCGATTAATCATTTTTCTGACATTCGAAAAATAAAAATGTCCAACGGATGAAGTGCAAGGCGGACAAGGAATTCCAACCGCAGTAACCTGACGGTTTTGAGGATTGAAATTGCCGCAGTCCAACGCTGCAATTCGCCGCTTTGCGGCTTTTACAGCATCTTGCGACGCTTGAAGATAAGAAATACGACCACAAACGAAATCACCATTAGCGAGACGATTATGACCCAGTTCCACTGAGTGTCGCCGGGAATCATCGGGAGCGCGACGTTCATTCCGTAGAAGGAGGCAATGAGCGTCGGAGGCATCAGGAGTAGCGAAACGAGGGTGAAGACCTTCATTATCTTGTTCTGATCGAGGTTGATGAGACCGATGACGGTGTTCTGGAGGTACTCAAGACGGTCGAAGCTGAAATTGGTGTGGTTCACGAGGGACGAGATGTCCTTGAGCATGATGTTCAGCTTGTTCTGGACGCTCTTGGGGCATTTCTGGGACTTGAGTATGCTGGAAATCACCCGCTGCTTGTCCACAATGCTCTCGCGGAGGACTATGGTGTTCTCCTGAAGGCGGTTGATGTCGAGGAGGAATTCCTCGTTGATATCCTCGCCGAGGCTGACCTTCTTGTTGTACTGCGAAATCTCCTTGGAAAGAATCTCTATCATGTCAGCGTCCGAGTCGATGCGCTGTTCAAGAATGCTGTTGAACACCGTGAACCCGTTTGGGTACATCTTCGGGAAAACGCTGAGACGCCGCTGAAGTTCGGTGAAGCTGCGGAGCTGAACCTCGCGGAGAGTCGTAAGGACATTACCCTTCAATATGAATGATACCGTCTCCATCGCATATTCTTCCGGCCCCGGGATGACGAAGTTCGTGTTCGCGAATATGGCATCCTCAGTCTCCGAAAAACGTGAAGACGACTCAATCTCCTCGGCGGTCGCGCGGCTCTGAATCATAGTCCCGAGAAATGCCTCCACCGCCCGCTTTTCCTCACCGGTCGGCGTAAGAAGGTCTATCCACACCACATCCGCGATATTGATTGCAGAGAAATAGGTCTCCGTCTGAGAGACCTGCATCTGTCCGTTCACCCTGTAGAAGATTTCTACCATATCCTGCCTTGTTTTGTTCCGGCTGCCGTCGGATGGGTTTCACTTTGGGAATGATGCCGTTTCGCAACGGAACAGAGAAACGGCGCGCAAATATAAGATATTTTTCGGGATTTAGAAACCTTCAAAAAAAATAACCTGCATCATTTTTCCCATTCTTTTCGGTCTATATTCGATTGCATCGCCCTTTTCTCATCAGTCGTGTACGTCCAGTACACTCCTTCTTCCAAAAGAAATCTATACTCGAAAATCAAAGACAAATCTGATGCAACTTATTTTTTCATGTTTCTTACAAACTCCGAAGAGCCGCCATGATGTTGGCAGGGGCGCGGCGGGCGAGGAGTTCGCGCTTCATGAAATCCATTGCCGGGGCGACATGGTCGAAGTACTTATAGTATCCCTTACAGAGGTAGTTAAGCCCCGGTTCGCCGTCGGAAGTGCGGGCGAAGCGGTTCTTGGGGCATTCTCCGTTGCAGGCAAAAAGATATTGACAATCAAGGCATTGTCTCGGGAGGGACTTATACTTGGCGTCTCCGAAGTCCTGCTCCTGCCTGCTGTACATCATCTCCACAAGGGTCTTCTCGCGGATGTTGCCGAGCTTGTATTCAGGGAAGACGAAGTGGTCGCAAGTGTATACGTCGCCGTTATACTCCATCACGCCGGCATGGCCGCAGGAACGAGCCATCGTGCAGACGCCCGGCTGCGCACCCATCCAGTTGGCAAGCGTGGCGTCAAAAAGCTGTACATAGTACTGCCCGACGTCATTCATCACCCATTCGTCAAAGACCGCACACAGGAAATTGCCCCATTTTTCGGGAGTCACCGAAAACGGCGCGAGAGGAAGGTCTCCGCCGTCCGCGGGACAGGCGAGATGACGTCCGTCAGAATGCGGCATGAGGCGCTCGACAATCGGAGTGAACTGGATATAATGGCAGTTTATGCTCCTGAAAAACCTGTAGAACTCCAGCGGATGCTCCACATTCAGGTCGTTGACCACCGCGAGCGCATTCCACTCCACACCGTAGCGGTTCAGAAGGTCGATGCCGTCCATGACCTTGGCAAAGGAGCCGCGGCCGCGGACATTGTGGCGATAGCGGTCATGGAAACGCTCCGGCCCGTCAATCGAAACCCCGACAAGCCATCCGTTGTCCCGGAAGAACTGGCACCATTCGGCGCTGAGCAGCGTGCCGTTGGTCTGTATGCAGTTGTCAATCTGCCGGCCGCGTCCGTACTTATTCTGAAGCCGCATCACATTTCTGTAAAACGAAAGCGGACGCATAAGAGCCTCCCCGCCATGCCAGGTGAAGAGGGTCTGCGGCATGGTCTGGGACTCAAGGTATTGCCTGATGTATTCTTCCAGAATCCCGTCGCTCATCTCCGGCATCCCCGTGCCCGGAGGCTTGGGATACAGATTCTTTTTCTCCAAGTAGTAGCAGTACTCGCAGGCGAGGTTGCAGGTCGGACCCGCAGGCTTGGCCATCACATAGAGAGGACGCGAGAAAGGTGATATTGTGCTTCCCATGGACTACCGTTCGTTCGCTATTCTTTCCGCGCAGTTGATGCCGTCAAGAGCCGAGGAGACAATGCCCCCTGAATAGCCGGCTCCCTCGCCGCAGGGATAGAGACCGGGATGACCGGGATGCTGCAGGGTCTCCGGGTCACGCGGGATACGGACCGGGCTGGACGTGCGCGACTCGACGCCGAGAAGGAGCGCATCGTTGGTGTAGTAGCCGCGCATCTTGTTCCCGATCTGCGGGAAGGCATATTTCAGGCGCAGGCGGACATGCTCGGGGAGCAGTGCGTGGAGAGGGGCTGAAATGACGCCCGGATGATATGAACTTGCAGGAAGGTTCGTTGAAAGGATGCCGCGGCAAAAGTCCATCATACGCTGGCCCGGAGCGGCGAAAGGGTTCGGAGCCTGTCTCGGGGTGCCGGCATCTGAGACGGACGCCTTGCCGGTGCCGGCAGCGCCCTGACGTGCATTCTGCACCCACCCGTAGACCGAGCGCTCGACATCGCGCTGGAACTTCATCAGGGAGAGCGGGTCAGAAGCCGGATATTCCGGAATGTCGCCCGGTTCGATGCTGACCACGACTCCGGCATTTGCCCATTTTGAGTTTCTCGCTGAGTTTGACATGCCGTTCAGGACAGTCTCGCCGTCTTCAGTCGAGGAAGGGACAAGGATGCCTCCCGGACACATGCAGAAGGAAAATACCCCCCTGCCCTCAATCTGGGTCACGAAAGAATACTCGGCCGTCGGCATGAATGGCTGGTACTTGCCATGGTACTGAATCCTGTTTATCAGCGACTGAGGATGCTCGACCCGCACTCCGAGCGCGAAGCCCTTGGCCTCCAGCGCCCACCTCTTCCTGTTGAAGAGTTCGTAAATGTCCCTTGCAGAATGTCCTGTGGCGAGGATTATGTTTCGGGCGGAATATGTTGTTGCAGAGCCGTCGCCTCCGAGTGTGACGACATCGTAACCGCCGTCGGATCCGGGAGATATGTCTGTTATACGGGAATCGAAATGATATTCCCCGCCATGCTCCACTATGAATTTGCGTATGTTTTCGACTACAATCGGAAGACGGTCGCTGCCTATGTGCGGATGGGCATCGGTGAGAATTGACTCGGATGCGCCGAAGCGGACAAACTGGTGCAGGACCTCGCGTATGTCCCCGCGCTTGGAGGAGCGGGTGAAAAGCTTGCCGTCGGAAAAGGTTCCGGCGCCGCCCTCTCCGAAACAGTAGTTCGAGTCAGGGTTCAGGACACCCTTGTCGGAGAGCCTCGCGACATCGAATTTCCTGGCATGCACATTCTTCCCTCTCTCAATGATTACCGGCTTGAGTCCGCGCATCAGAAGGTGCAGGGCGGCGAACATCCCGGCCGGTCCGGCGCCGGCGACAATCACGGGTTCGGCATCACGGACATCGTGATATTCGGGAATCGCATAGCCTTCAAGATGTTCTGCAGCCGTACAGACCTGATAGCGTAGGCGGTAAATCACGTCACCCCGCGCATCGACCGAACGCCGCACGAGCCGGCACTCCCCCACGGCCTTCAGCCCCACTCCAAGAGCCTTTGCGGCGGCAGAGCGAAGTTCATCCTCAGATATTTCCCTTCCGACCTTACAGGTCAGTTCTATTTCCTTCATTGCAACTATATTATATATTCCGCAGCAACCTCTTGTTGTGAGGATTCAAATTATCGCAGCATAACGCAGCAGATCGCTTTTTATTGGAATTTTTTCAAAATTCGGCCAGACGGGAGACAGGCGCGACATCCAAGGAGGTGCGTTCCCCGTTAAGATAGTGATAGTAACCGGCAATGGCAATCATCGCGGCATTATCCGTAGTAAACTTAAATTCAGGCAGATAGACATTCCATCCTCGTTTCTGCCCTTCGAGCGTGATGCGGTTTCTGAGCCCGCTGTTCGCCGAGACGCCGCCACCGATTGTAACCTCGCGTATGCCGGTCTGCTTTGCGGCCTTGATGAGTTTGTCCATCAGGATGTCTATCAGAGCCTTCTGGAACGATGCGCAGATGTCCGCCTTGTTCTCTTCCATAAAATTCGGATTCTTTGCAATCTCGTCTCGAACGAAATAAAGCAATGAGGTCTTGATGCCGCTGAAACTGTAGTCCAGCCCCGAAACATGGGGCTTCGCGAAGTGGAAGCGGTTCTCGTCACCCTCCTTAGCCAGCCTGTCCACAATCGGGCCGCCCGGGTAGCCAAGCCCCATCATCTTGGAGCATTTGTCGAAGGCCTCACCCACTGCATCGTCGATGGTCTGTCCGAGAATCTCGTATTTCAGCGGGCTGTCCACCCTGACAATCTGCGAGTTGCCTCCGGAAACCAAAAGGCAGAGATATGGGAACTGCGGCGCGCGATTTTCATTGTCATACTGCTTTATGAAGTTTGCAAGTATGTGTCCCTGGAGGTGGTTCACTTCAATCAAAGGGCAGCCGAGCGCGATGGAAAGCGCCTTTGCAAACGACGTTCCGACAAGCAGCGAACCCAGAAGCCCCGGTCCGCGGGTGAACGCTATCGCCGTTATGTCCTCTTTCCTTATGCCCGCCCGGTCAATAGCCTGGCTCACGACAGGAACTATATTCTGCTGATGCGCTCGCGAGGCGAGTTCCGGAATCACGCCGCCGTAGGCCTTGTGAACGTCCTGGCTCGCGATTACGTTCGACAGGAGGTAGCCGTCCCTTATGACTGCCGCCGACGTGTCGTCACACGAAGATTCTATTCCCAATATTATGTCCATATTCATTCCTGTTTATAGGATTTCTCGGTTTCATTCCGTTCCGCTCAAAATGACAGGCGAAGACATTTCACCCGAATACAGCAATATTCCAATTGCAAAAGTACGAAAAAAGTCATATTCTCGCTACAAATTCTTAATTTTGCAGGTTATACCTATAACTATATATAGGCCACAGAAAATTATCAGAAAATAAGTTGAACAATTTGAATCAGATTTTTGCGCAAGTTCTTTCATATTCTTAAGATTGTCCTCGTGACGATTGCCGTTCTCATAGGGGCGGCGTTCATCATGCTGCAGTCGCCGCGTGTGCAGACGTTTGTGGCGAATAAGGTGACGGCAAGGCTGAAGGAGTCGATTCCGGCGGACATAAGGATAGGGAAGATCCATCTCAGGCCGTTCAACACGCTGGTTTTGGAGGATGTGCTCATACTTGACGGCAGTCCGGTCATTCCGGCTGACAGCACAAAAGTTCCGGTCGACACGTTTTTCCGCGCCGGCAGCATCATCGCGGGATTCTCGGTTGACGGTCTGTTCACGGGAGAGGGGTTCAAAGTGTCTCAGGCAAAGATCAGGGACGCGCAGATGAACCTCGTGCTTGAGGGAGGCGCAATAAACCTCACGAGAGTCTTCGGCCTCGTTGCCTCCGAAAAAAAAGAGCCCAAGCCGGTCAGTGACAAGGAGATATTCTCAATCAGAGACATTAAAATCGAGGATATGGGATTCCGCATGCTGAATTTCGGTCCGAACGCAAAGGTAGCGGAAGGGGCATACTTGCCGTCCGACATGAAGGGAGAAGAGCCGAAGCAGATTGGCATTGACTGGACAGACTTGGAAGTCAATCATATAAACCTGCGCGGAAAGAACCTTCGGATGAAAGGAAGAACCGTGACGGGGACGATGCTGGGGATGTCTTTTATTGAGAGGAGCGGATTCAACTGCCGAAATCTGAGCGGCGAGGCAAGGGTCGGCGGCGGAAAGGTCATAATCAGAGACATAAAGCTTCAGGACGACTTCTCCAGGCTTGATGTTCCACTGTACATGATGAGTTTCGACGACCCTAAGGCATTCTCCGACTACATCAACCGCGTGAAGATGGACGGCGTTCTCGGAGACAGCTTTCTTGATTTCCGTACACTCGCATTCTTCGCTCCGACACTCGCGGACACGGGTCTGAGAGCAAGGATATATTCGGGAAGCCTAAGCGGCCCGGTGAGGGACATGGACATACGGAAAGTGAGGATATGCCTTGACGACGGAAGCTTTGCAGGGACGGTGGACGGGCATCTCGGAGGCATTCCGGACGTGAGGAAAATGGCCATTGACGCGAGGCTGTCGGGCTGCGTGTTCACTTCGTCCGGAATTGACCGGATGGTAAATGCGTGGACTTCCGAAAGAATTGATTTTCACAAGTTTGCAAAAGGACAGAGATTCGTGATGAACTGCCGTGTAGGCGGACCGATAAACGACATGCGCATACGTCCGGAAATACATTCGCTCATCGGAAGTCTCGACGCTGATGTCCGTTTCCACGATCTGATCCTGGCAGACAGGCCTATCCGCATGGACGCAAGGCTACGGACAAGAGATCTGGACTTCGGAAAGATTGCCGGCACGGAGACGGTGCGCCAGGGCAGTCTTGAGACGGGTGTGAAGATGACGATGCCGGACGGACGGGGAACGAAGATGCAGATACACATCGACTCCCTGAAAGTTGATCGTCTGAATCTTCTGGGATATGACTACAGCCGGATTGCGGCGGCCGGTGACCTGACGGAAGACGCCTTCGACGGAAAGTTCGTCTGCAACGACCCGAACCTCAACTTCCTGTTCCAAGGAACATTCGCGCTCTCAAAGAACACGAACAACAGCCTCTACAAGTTCTACGCTAACGTGGGGCATGCGGATCTGCACGCCCTTAAATTAGACAGCAGAAAGATTTCGAGACTACGCTTTCGGACAGGGGCAAATTTCGTCAGAACCGGAAACGACGACCTTATCGGAAAGGTTGAACTCGGAGGACTCGTATTGGAAAATGCCACCGGAGTGCATGACATCGGTGATGCCGAGCTCACCTCCATAGCCAAGGACGGGCTATTCAGGATAAAGTTCACGTCGAGCTTCCTCGACGCGCTCTACAGCGGAACCGGGTCTCCGGACGAATTCGTTTCGGATCTGCAGGACATCACGATTCGCCGCGACCTCCCTCTGCTTGCAGGCGAACCGTCAGGAGAATGGTCCGGAAGGAACTACGACATCGGGCTGAACTTCCACGACACGCGCGGTCTGCTGTCTTTTCTATCTCCGGGTCTGTACATAGCGGACAGCACAAGCGTAAAATTGAACATATCCCCCAAAGGTCTGCTCAGGTCGGACATCCGGTCTTCAAGACTCGCATACAAAGGGAATTATCTGAAGAATCTCAGGGCAGAGTTCAACAATGACGATGATAACCTCACCGGAAGCGTCGGAGCGGACATCGTCAGGCTCGGGAACTTTGCTTCGCTTGAGAGCAGCATTCTGAAGATGTATGCCGACGGCAACCGTATGGGCGTAGGCTTCCAATATGACAACAGCGGGGAACTTGACAACAGCGGGGAAATATATGCGCTCGGAGAGCTTTCGCGCGGAAAGGACGGCGGGCTCGGCTTGGGGATACGCCTGCTTCCGTCAACAGTTCATCTCAATTCCAGGCGTTGGAGCATACATGAGTCGGAATTCAATGTCACAGAAGACGGCGCCGAGGTCAGGTCATTCGAACTCACCAACGACGAACAGCGGCTGTCCGCATACGGAAAGCTCTCGAAATCTATGGCGGACACGCTCTCTGTGGAACTCGACCGTTTCGACATAGGAATCGTGAATCCTCTCGTGACACCGGATCTCGGTCTACGCGGCAAGCTCACCGGCCTTGCGAGGCTTGTCTCCCCTCTCGACGACAAGAGCATTCTTCTCGACGTCGTATGCGATTCGACATATATGGCCGGTGAGGAAATCGGACTTCTCGCCGCGAAGTGTGAATGGGACAGGATATTCAACCGTTTCGACATAAGCGCGAGCAACGACATTAACGGGAAAAGCACACTCGCCGCAGAGGCCCGCTACACTCCTTCAAGCCGCGGATTGGAGGCGCGGCTCGCTCTCGACGGCTTCAACATCGGCTATGCGAGGCCTTTTGTGGACGGGATTTTCAACCGCTTCGAGGGCGAGCTCTCCGGACAGATTTCCCTTGACGGGCCGATAAACTCTCCGGAAATAAGCTCCGAAAACGCCAGAATTGACAACGGTGTACTGAGCATCGCGTTCACGAATGTCCCATACCAGGTCAGCGGACCGGTTCACATTGACAACGAGGGAGCGCATTTCGACAATGTCAGCGTGACCGACAAGTTCGGCTCCACGGGAAACGTGAACGGTGCGATAACTTTCGGAAATTTCGTGACCCCAGGATTGGATCTCAATGTGAATGTCAAAGATTTGGAATGTCTCGACACGACCCCGAGTCTTAGTCCTTATTTCTACGGGCATCTCTTCGCTAGCGGAAACGTGCGGCTCAGCGGCCCTTTCAGCGGTATTGTGCTTGACATTGACGCCGTTACGGAAAAGACCGGAAACCTGCACATCCCGATTCCGAACACATCCGTAGCCGGAGCGACCAATCTGCTGAGATTCAAGGAGGAGGAAAAGGTTGTGTGGGTGGACCCGTATGAAGAGATGATGAGCAAGCTGAAGAAGCAGACAGGGGAAGCCGGGGACTTCAGCCTGAACCTGCGCGTTGGAGCCACTCCGGGCGTGACGGCGTTCGTGGAGATTGACAGGGAAAGCGGCAATATGCTGTCGGCCAACGGAAACGGTCAGATTGAACTGAAGATGAAGGGGGACGACTTCAATATAAACGGGAACTACAGCATCAGCAGCGGAAGCTACAAGTTTGTGGCTCTGGGCCTCGCCTCACGCGATTTCCAGATCAAGGAGGGCAGTTCCATCCGCTTCAACGGTGACATCATGGAGAGCAGCCTGAACATCGACGCGCTCTACAAGACTAAGGCATCACTGTCAACGCTGATTGCGGACACGACATCGGTGAGCACGCGAAGGACGGTGGAGTGCGGCATCCGAATCTCTGACAAGCTGAAGAACCCTCGTCTCGGATTCTCCATTAATGTCCCGGACATAGACCCGGCCGTAAAGTCCAAGGTTGAGAGTGCCCTGAGCACTGATGACAAGATTCAGAAACAGTTCCTCTCGCTGATTATCTCAAACAGTTTCCTCCCGGACGAGCAGTCCGGCATCGTGAACAGTTCGACGCTGCTCTATTCGAACGTCTCGGAAGTGATGGCGAACCAGCTCAACAACATACTCCAGAAGCTCGACATCCCGATAGACCTCGGGCTGAACTACCAGCCGAACTCAAAGGGGAACGATGTGTTCGACGTCGCCGTCTCGACACAGCTGTTCAACAACCGCGTGGTGGTGAACGGCAACATCGGCAACAAGCAATACAAGTCAAGCGGAACGAACACCGACGTGGTGGGCGACATCGACATTGAAATCAAGCTGAACCGCCCTGGAACCCTGCGTCTGAACCTGTTCTCCCACTCCGCCGACCAGTACACAAACTACCTCGACAACTCCCAGCGTAACGGCATCGGCATGGGCTACCAGTTGGAGTTCAACGGAATCAGAGATGAGGACCGTATGAAGCTGACAACGCTGAGAGTGGAAGCGCGGGACTCACAGAAATCCGAGGCACAGGACACGCTGAAGACGCAGAAGCCACGAAAACAGAAACTGACACGCGAACAGAAAAAGGCACGGCGAGAAGCGGCGCGGCAGAAAAGACGGGCTTCTAAGTCAGAAGCAGGTACGAATCTCACCCCGAGTCAAAGTGGTGTACACCCCCAGTCACACCCCCAGTCAGAATAATGTTCACCCCCCAGTTGCACAAGATTTTTAGAGAATATGGATAATATCACGAATAAACTTTATTTAGTGCCGTCGCCGCTCGGCGAATATGAACCTGAGAGGGTGATTCCCGCGCCAGTGCTGGAACTGCTCGGAAGCGTTGGGATCTACGTTGTCGAGGAGCTGCGGACGGTGCGGCGCTACCTGTCTAAGGCAGGGCTGCGCGGACGGATTGACGCCCTTGAGTTCCACGAACTGAACGAGCACACGGACGCGGCCACAGTGGAGTCCTATTTAGAACTGTTTCAGCGCGGTGACGTGGCGCTCATCTCGGAGGCCGGGCTCCCTGCGGTCGCCGACCCCGGTGCGCAGCTTGTCGCGCTCTGCCAGCGGCACGGGATTCAGGTGGTGCCGTTCGTGGGACCGTCCTCGCTGATGCTGGCACTGATGGCTTCCGGGCTGAACGGTCAGGCTTTCGAGTTCTGCGGCTACCTCCCTGCGAAGCCGGCCGAGCGTCGAGGCCGCCTGAAATCCATCGAGAAAGAAGTCTCGGCAAGCGGCCGAAGCCACATTTTCATTGAAACTCCCTACAGGAACGACTCCATGCTCACCGACATCTGCACCGTATGCGAGGACAGCACGCTCGTATGCGTCGCGGCTGACATAACGACCTCGGACGAGTTCATCAGGACTCTGCCCGTGCGGGAATGGAAGCGGAAAGTCGGCGGTGGCTTCAAGGTCGGAAAGCGCCCGTGCGTATATATAATAGGTGTGGCCCCGGGATGCGGCGCCGCGGAAAAGCTGGTGAGCCACGAAAGGAGCGAAGAAAGACATCGTAGTGACGACCATGTCGGAAGACGAAGCCCGGAAGGAAGGCGAATGAAAGGAACAGGGGAAAAATACAGAAACAAAAATAAAAGTTAAGGATATGACAAGCTTACTTGAACTTGAGGGAATGGAATTCCACTCGAACCACGGATGTTACGAGGATGAAAAGAAGCACGGCAACCTATTTGTCGTTGACTTTATGGCGGAAATCGACGTCGACAAGGCAGCAAAGAGCGACAATCTCGCCGACACCGTGGATCTTGCGCAGATATATGCTCTTGCAGAAAAGGAGATGGCCACGCCGTCGAACCTCATCGAAAACGTCGCCGCACGCATCGTCCGTAGTGTCGAGAAAAGATACCCGCGTCTCGGACATTTCTCAATCCGCGTCTCGAAGCACAATCCTCCGATGAAGGGCGGCAAGGCCGAGTGGAGCCGAATCACGATGGACGGCGGCTGCGAAAGTTGCTAATTTATTCGAGGCGTGGCACAGAAAATTTAATAAACAAGCCGCAATTAAATTGATATGAGTGAGAGTGCAGATAAGGGCAGTATAATTGCCGACATCAAAAACCTCATTGAGCAAGGCCGGAGCGAGGCATATACTTCCGTAGGCAGCATCATGATTGAGACCTATTGGCAGATAGGCAAGCGCATCGTGGAGGAAGAGCAGGGCGGTCAAGAACGGGCTGCGTATGGAAATCAACTTATCGACAAACTATCGAAGCAGCTCACCCATGATTATGGAGAGGGGTTTTCTGCTCGTTACTTGAGATCATTTCGCAAATTCTATATGGTTATCCCCGACTACGGAATTTGGAAATCGCGATTTCCAAATCTGCAATGGACTCATATTTTCAGAACCTTACGAGTAGGCGATGACACCGCGATACGTTGGTACTTGGAGACGGCGTCTCAGGAAATGTGGAGTGTCAGAACTCTTGACAGGAATATCAGCACACAATATTTCGAACGGCATTTCACTCAGCCACAGTTGCCTATGACTGAAAAACATCCCACAAAACCGGAGATGTTGAAGAACCCGATTGTTGCCGAGTTTTTGGGGTTCAATCAGGACAATAGTTTCTCGGAAAAAGAACTCGAAACAGCAATAATTGACCATCTTCAGGATTTCCTGATGGAATTGGGACGAGGTTTCGCTTTTGTGAAACGGCAGCAAATGATCAGAACTAATGCTCAGGATTATTTCATCGATTTGGTTTTCTATAATATAATCCTCAAATGCTATGTGCTGGTTGATTTGAAAATAGGAAAGATAGCCCATCAGGATGTAGGGCAAATGGATATGTACCGTCGAATGTATGATGAGTTGAAACGTACGGAAGGAGATAACCCCACAATAGGTATTGTGCTATGTTCGGATACGGATTCTGATATAGCGAAGTATTCCATCCTAAACGGCAATGAACAGCTTTTCGCCGCGAAATATTTGCCGGTTCTTCCTTCCGAGGAGGAACTGCGTATGGAAATTGAGCGACAGAAAGAAATTTATTTGCTGCAACAGCGAAAGGAGGAATAATGAATATGACAAAGAAAATATCGTTTATCACTCTCGGGTGCAAGCTGAACTATGCGGAGACTTCGACTTATGAGAGGAGGCTGCTGGAGAGCGGCGTGCCGATGGAGGTGACGCCGTGGCCGAAGGGGGCTGACATATTTCTCGTGAACACCTGTTCGGTGACGGAGCATTCGGACAAGAAGTGCAGGAATATCATCAGGAAGCTGCACAGGGTGTCTCCGGATGCGGCGATTTTCGTGACGGGGTGCTATGCCGAGCTCAGGCGCGGGGAAATCGAGGCGCTGGAGGGCGTGCGCGCGGTGTATGGGGCGAAGGAGAAGAACGGGGTTGTTCCGGGGATATTGAGATATGTCGCCGAGTGCAGAGGGGACGAACCGACGAATTGGAATCCTCTTGAAAACGCGGAGAATGCCGCGAAGGGAGAGAAAGCCGTAGGGGATATGACCGACGGGAAGGACGGGTGCAGCTATCTGGGGGCATATTCGACCGGTGAGCGCACGCGCTCGTTCCTCAAGGTGCAGGACGGCTGCGACTTCAAGTGCAACTACTGCACGGTGCCTTACGCCCGAGGAGAAAGCCGGAACGAGCCGATTGCGGACATTGCCCGGAAAGCGCGGGAGATTGCCGCGACCGGCTGTCGGGAAATCGTGATTACGGGCGTCAACACCGGAGATTTCGGGAAGAGCACCGGCGAGAGTTTCTTCGATCTCATCAGGGCGCTGAACGCGGTGGATGGCATCGAACGCTACCGCATATCCTCGATTGAGCCCAACCTTCTGACAGAACCGATGATTGACTGGATTGTGTCGGGGACGAAGTTCCTCCCGCATTTTCATATCCCCCTTCAGAGCGGAAGCGACACGGTTCTCCGGGAGATGGGACGACGCTACGACACGGAAGCCTTCGCGCGTAAGATTGAATATATCCGCAGGGCATTCGGAGACAGGAAGGTATTCTTCGGAATCGACGTCATCGTGGGATTTCCCGGCGAGACAGACGAACTCTTCGAACAGACATACAATTTTATTAAGGACAGGATACGTCCGGCATTCATTCACATTTTCCCTTATTCACGACGGGCGGGAACCCCGGCTGCCGCGCGGAAAGACCAGGTGCAGGACAGCGTGAAGACGGAAAGGGTCGCGCGGCTGGAGGAACTTTGCAAGGAACTGCACAGGGAGTTTGTCGGCGGATGTCTCGGCGATTCGGCAGAGGTTCTTTTCGAGAGTTCGGACAAGATGGGGAAGATGTGCGGCTACACGGAGAACTACATCAAGGTGTGGACGGACTACGACCCGCAGCTCATCGGACGCACATCGACGGTGGTTCTTTCAGCGGAGAACACGAGGATTGAGGCACTTGGCGGCGAGGAATGATTTTTTGTGGGAGGTTTTATTTCAGAGCATACGGCTTCACGCGGGAGGTGAGAACCCTCCGCTCATGAAAAAATCGCGTAGGGTTTCTCTCCTCCCGCTTTTTTGAAGCCTTTTGCGCATATATAAGAAGAAATCTGAAGAATAGTATGTGTGGAGGAGGGGTGAATGAATAATATGGAGAGAATAGCTTCTTAATGACTGATTGAATATGATGGAAAACTGCCGGGAAGATAAGAAAACACGGACGCGGTTGACGTTTTTCGGGAGCGGGACATCGCAGGGAGTGCCGGTAATCGGCTGTCAATGCGATGTTTGCAGAAGTGCTGATCCTTTGGACAAGAGGCTGAGGTCGAGCGTGCTTGTGGAGCATGAGGGAATGACGATTTTAGTGGATGCGGGACCGGACTTCAGGACACAGATGCTCAGGGCCGGAGTTCGGCATCTTGACGCCATACTATTGACACACAACCACAAGGACCACACGGGAGGGCTTGACGACGTGAGGGCGCTGAACTACACCGAGGGACGCGCCTGCGACATCTACTGCGAAAAATATGTGGAGGACTCACTGAGGATGGAATATTCCTACGCCTTCGCCGCCCACAAATATCCCGGAGCCCCGGAATGGCACGTCCACAACATCACGAACGAGCCGTTCACTGTTCGGTTCGACGACTCCGCGCCCCGTCTCGCGTGGGAATCGGGAGTAGGCTACCGCGAGATTCCAGGCGACCCGAACGGCATTGTCCGCGAGACTACGGTGCTTCCGATTCGCGGTCTGCACGGCGCTCTGCCGGTGCTCGGATTCCGCTTCGGAGATATCGCCTACTGCACGGACATGAACTACATCCCGGAGGAGGAATTCGCGAAGCTCGAAGGCCTTGAGCATTTCATAATCAACACAGTGAAGCGCGGGACGCACAACTCCCACTGGGGGCTGGAACAAGCCATCGAGGTGTGCCGAAGAGTCGGGGCAAGGCACTCATGGCTCACCCACCTGAGCGACCGCCTGCCAAGGTACAAGGATTTTGTTCCGGAGCTTCGGAGCCTTCCCGCGAATCCGGACGGCACACCGGCAAACATCCTCCCCGCCTTCGACGGCCTGGTCATCGAGGGCTGAGGAAACCGCAGAAACAAATCTCAAGAAAGATGAAAAAAGTTGCAATTCAAGGATACAGAGGCTGTTTCCACGAGCAGGCTGCACGTGACTTCTACTCAAAACACGGCGAAGACATCTCCATCGTTGAATGCCCCACTTTCAGCGGGCTGTTCACTGCTGTCGCGGACGGACGTGCCGATGCCGCGGTCATGGCTATCGAGAACACGATTTCCGGAGGTCTGCTGCCCAATTTTGAACTGCTCAGAGCCAATACGCACAAGATTAAGGGAGAAACTTACATCCCCATCCACCAGAACCTCATGGCGCTCCCCGGACAGGATATCCATGACATTCAGGAAGTGCGGACACACTATATGGCAATCAACCAGACACGTCAGTTCTTTGAACGTAACTGCCCATGGATCAAGATGGTGGAGTCCGAGGACACGGCAAAGAGCGCAATTGATATCGCATCCGGGAAGATTGAGGGAGTCGGTGCCGTGGCATCCCGTCTCGCGGCAGAACAGAATTCCCTTGAAATCCTTGCGGCCGACATAGAAACCTACAAGCAGAATTTCACGCGCTTTCTAATCCTCGACGACAGCATATCTGTCCCTGGCAAGGCTGTCACAAAGTCATCCCTCTGCTTCACGCTTCCCCACAAGCCCGGTTCCCTCGCCCAGATCCTGACCATCCTGTCATTCTATGACATGAACCTGACACGAATCCAGTCACTCCCCATTCCGGGACACGAATGGCAATATTTCTTCTACATCGACATCCGTTTTGACAACTGCGAGCGCTACCGTCAGGCTCTCGGAGCCGCCAGGCCTCTGATGAAAGACCTGAAAGTGCTCGGAGAATACCCGGCGGCAATGTAAGTCATTTGTGGCTCTTTTAATAATTTCTTAACAACTTTTTCGCATTTTTGCGGAAAATATGCGTTAATATGGAATATATGATTTTGGTTCTGTCCCTCGCGGGAATTGTGCTCGGGGCGGATTTTCTTGTGAATGGAGCCGTTGTAGTGGCGAAGAAGTGCAGCGTGTCGAGCTTTGTGATTGGTGCGGTGATTGTGGGCATCGGCACGTCGCTGCCCGAGCTTGTGGTCAGCACGATCGGAGCCATAGGCGGAAACTCCGAAGTCGCGATAGGCAATGTCGTGGGGTCAAACATATTCAATGTCTTTGTAATTCTCGGACTCACGGCGATCTTCTTCCCGATTGCCGTGTCACGCGCCAACATGAAGTTCGAAATACCGTTCTGCATAGGCGTGTCAGTTCTTCTGATGCTGTTGGTCTACAATTTCTTCATCGGTGGGGAACCGCGCCTCGGACGATGGGACGGAGCTGTACTGCTCATTTTTTTCATAGCCTTCATGTGGACTTCACTGAAACGGGGAAAAAGCACGGCGTCAAACGGCAAGACTGAGATTGAGGTGAATGCCACCGATGCAGGACAGGGCATGGTCGGAGATCTTCCGACTACGGAAAGCACAGCCACCTACGGGGCCGATGAACAGGGAAACGCTGTCCTTAGCCCTTCCCCAACCGCTGCCGAAACGGGAAAATACGCCTGGAAGAACAGCCTTTGGTTTGCCGCCGTCAGCATCCTCGGCGGACTCGCGGCGTTGATCATAAGCTCCAACTTCTTTGTGGATGAGGCCGTTGCCATCGCAAAGAAACTCGGTGTCAGCGACGCCTTCATTTCCATAACCCTTCTCGCCTGCGGGACATCCCTTCCGGAACTTGCGGCATCAGTCACGGCGGCCCTCAAAAAAGACACGGACATGGCTCTGGGCAACATCGTCGGCTCCAACATCTTCAACGCCACGATGATTCTCGGAACGGCATCGCTGATAACCCCGTTGAGCACGGGAAAAATCGGATTCGTGGACTACGCCGCCATGATTCTCGCCGCAGTGCTCCCGCTGCTCTTCGGCCTGAAAGGAAAAATCGGCCGGGCAGGAGGCGCCGCGATGCTGCTGTGCTATGCGGCGTACACCTGGTATATCGTCAGGTATGTGATGGCGGTTTAGAAGCTTCCTGCGTTTTTTGTCCGCACTCTTTTTGTTTCTTCTGAGAAGCTGTTTAAGTTTTTTGTTCAGTTATTTTGAAATGTATTTTTGAGTCAGATTTTTCTGTTTTGAGAGGAGTTTAGCGGTGCTAAATGACGAACAAAATGGGAAAATATGACCAAAAAGACACCAAAAGAACGAACACATAAAATAATTGTGAGAAAAATTTAAACAGATTCTGAAATAAAGAGCCATATTTGTATTCTAGTTCCGCAGATGCGGAACACGTCTTTTGCGCCCTTGCCTATTTGGGATTGAGGATAGGGGTAATTAGATACGAACCTTTTCGATAAGCTAGAGCAGAGCCAAGCTCGCTTGAGCTATGCCGAGCGGAGAAAAGTGGCGTATGAAATACGAACGTTTAGTAAGAAACAGAAATATGGAAACACAGGAAAGCACAAGGCAGCTGAAGGTTGCCAGAGAGATACAGCGGGAGATGGCGGAAATTCTCCGCAGCAAGGGCATGTCGGCGTTCGACGGGGCACTTGTCAGCGTCAGCGGCGTAAAAATCAGTTCGGATCTCTCTGTAGCAAAGATTTACGTCAGCATATTCCCTTCAGAAAAGGCCGATGGGGTGATGACAAAGCTGAAGGAAAACGCACGCGGACTTCGCGGAGAACTCGGGCATGCGATGGGCAAGCAGCTGCGCATCGTTCCTGAAATCATCTTCTATTTAGACTCCTCATTAGATTATGTGGAGCACATTGAAGAGCTGCTGAAAAAGTGAAAAACAGCTAAAAGGCGGATTGCTGCGTTGCACAGATATGAAACTGGACTGGTACATTGCTTCGCGCTACCTTTTTGCAAAGAAGTCGCAGAATGTGATAAACATCATTTCCGCGATAAGTGCTGTGGGGATGGCTGTCGGAACGGCGGCGCTAATCATCGTGCTGTCGGTGTACAACGGGTTCGACTCGCTGGTGAAGTCAATGATGAGCACGGTCGAGCCGGACATCATGGTCAGCCCGGCACAAGGCAAATACTTCGTTCCCGAAGGCGAGGTCTACGACTGGCTCTATGACAATCCGCAGGTCGAAAGCATCTGCGGAACGCTTCAGGAAAACGTGTTCGTGCTCTATGAAAACCGCCAGTCGACGGCACTTGTCAAGGGGGTTGACGGCATCTATGAAGAAGAGTCCCGGCTCGGTGACCACATTGTACGAGGAGAGTTCAGCCTGCACAGAGGCGACATTCCCCTCGCCTGCACAGGAACGGTTCTCGCCCACAACCTCGGAATCAACCCAGCATTTCTCGCCGGGATAGAGCTCTACTACCCGTCGCGAACACGCCGCATTTCAACCGTGAACGCAGCCTCGTCGCTCGAAAGCGTGACCGTGTGGCCGTCAGGAGTGTTCAGCATCAACAGCGAAGTGGACGGGAAGCTGATGATTGTCCCGATTGAAACAATGCGCGAACTGCTTGAGCTCGAAGACGAGGTTTCCGCTGTGGAAATACGTCTCACGCCGGAGAGTGCGGCATCAAAGTCAACGACGTCCCGCATCATAGACGAGGTTCAGACAAGGCTCGGTGACGGATTTGTCGTAAAGGACCGTTTCCGCCAGAACGAGTCGCTCTACAAGATGATGAAATACGAGAAGGCCGCAATCTACATGATTCTGGTGTTCATGCTCATAATCATTTCTTTCAACATTTTCGGTAGCCTCTCGATGCTAATCATCGAGAAGAAGGACGACATCGGCACGCTTCGCAGTCTCGGAGCCAAAGATAGCCTCATCCGCAGAATCTTCCGCCTCGAAGGCTGGCTGATTACGCTATCCGGACTTGCGGCCGGCGCCGTTCTCGGCATTGCAACGGCTCTCGTCCAGCAGCATTTCGGGCTGATCAAGATGCCCGGAAGTTTCCTTGTCGAGGCCTATCCCGTAATCCTCAGCCCAGCCGACATCGCCATTGTCTGCATCACCGTTGCCGTCATCGGCTACATCATAACCCTAATTCCTTCACGAAAGGCAGTAAAACCATGAGCAAAGTTTCCCTCATCATTCCAGTCTACAACGTGGAAAAATATCTCCGGCGCTGCCTCGACAGCGTCCTGAACCAGACCTGCCCGGACTGGGAGGCCGTATGCGTGAACGACGGAAGCCTATACCTCTACTCAGACGATTTCATACATCCCCAGACAATCGGTATTTATCGTGGATTTTCTCTCCGGTGAGTAATATTTTTCAACAAAGCGAACTCACTTCTTTGAAGCGATGAGATCCTTATAGTCCTCAAATGAGCGGTTGATTACGTCACGCGCCACATCGGCGCCGTAGATGCTGACGAACTGCATCCTGCGCCCGTTTTCGCCGGGGATGTCCTTGTAGGTCGTGAAGTAGTGAATCAGACGGCGGACAATCTCTACGGGCAGTTCATTCAGGTCGTTGTATTCGCCATAGACGGCATCGTTTTTCAGAACAGCGATAATCTTGTCGTCCGCCTGGTTGTTGTCAAGCAGCCTCAGCCCGCCAATAGGACGCGCCCAGACAAGCACGTCTCCATGCGTGACGTCCTTTTCAGTGAGCACGCAGATGTCGAGAGGGTCGCCGTCGCCCTCGATGTCATAGCGGGCCAGCGACTTGTTCGTGAGCTCGGCCATCTTCACGCTGCAGTAGGACCTCGGGATGAAACCGTAGAGAGACGGGACTATGTTAGAGAATTTCTGCGGCCTGTCAATGGAGAGATAGCCGGTTTCCTTGTCAACCTCATATTTAACGGTGTCGGTCGGCACGATCTCGATGAATGCCCTTACCTCCTCCGCGGAACCGGGATTGATTCCGTGCCAGGGGTGCGACTTGCACTTGCTGCTGTAGTCCATAGATTTGCCTGTTCCAGGTCTGATTTTCTGAAACGGAAGGCAAATATATACAATTTATGCTTCGCTGTCAAGCAAATTTCTAACTTCGACTGACCTTTATCACATTGCGCAGGCTGCGAATCTGAGAGATTACCTTGTCAAGCTCCAGATTGCTCGGAACCGCGACCTTCAGAATTATGTCGTAGGTGCCCGAACGGGAGTTGTCATTCACATTGAACGAGCGCATCGAGGCCCGGAACTGATTTATGACGTCCATAATCTCGTTAACTACAGACGGTTCGTGCGCTGCGCTCACCCGCAGGGTCGCCTGAAAGTTCGACGATGACGGCGTGTCGCTCCAGCGGACCTTCTGGATTCTGTAGGGATACTGGGTCATCAGGCGGGCGGCATTCGGGCAGGACATTCTGTGAATCTTGATTCCGTCCAGACGGCTGACAAATCCGAAGACGTCGTCGCCGAAGACAGGATTGCAGCACTTGGCCATCTTGTAGTCCAGGCCGCGGACATTCTTCGCGTCTATGACAAGTATGTCGTCGCCGCCCTTCCCGGACGGTTGCTGTTCAAGGGAAGCCTTCTGGGACTTGCTGTCCGGTATCTTCGGAGCCTCGCCGCCGGCATTGATGAAGTCGCGGATTTCAAAAACATCAATCTCCCCCTTTCCGACAGATGCATAGAACGCGTTGATGGTCTTGAGCTGGTACTTTTTCATCAGGGCGGCCAGCATCTCGTCGCTCAGCTCGATCTTCCAATTTTTCAGACGCCGTGCAAGCATTTCCTTGCCTTCCGCCGCCTGTTCAAATTCCTCCTCGGAAAGCTTCTGCTTAATCTTTGTCCGCGCCTTGGAACTGACGACGAAGTTGAGCCAGTCGGCCGTCGGCTTCTGGTTCTTGTTGCTGATGATTTCGACGACATCTCCGGTCTTCAAGTGCTCCCTGATAGGCACGGCCTTACCGTTCACCTTTCCACCGGAGCAGCGCACGCCGAGATTGGTGTGGATGTCGAAGGCAAAGTCAAGCACCGTGGCTCCCGCAGGAAGCTTGCGCAGTTCCCCGCTCGGGGTGAAAACAAAGATTTCCTTGCTCGGAGGCTCAGGAAGGTCATCCTCGTAGAACTCGGAGGTGTCTGTGTGGTGTTCGAGAATGCCGCGCACCGACTTCAGCCACTTGTCAAGCGTGGCCTCATGACTTATGCCCTTGTAGGACCAGTGGGAGGCAAGCCCGCTCTCCGCGGTCTCGTCCATTCGCCTTGTCCTTATCTGAACCTCGATGTAGGCGCCGTCACGGTTCTTGACCGTGATGTGAAGCGACTCGTAGCCGTTGGGCTTAGGATGTGAGAGCCAGTCCCTCAGACGATTGGTGTCCTGCTCGTACTCCTCGGTCACATAGCTGAACACTTTCCAGCACAGAGCCTGCTCAACGGCCCTGTCGGGTTCACAGTCTATGATAAAACGGATGGCAAACACGTCATACACGCCCTCGAAAGGCACATTTTGCTTGCGCATCTTGTTGTAAATGGACCAGGCCGTCTTGGTCCTGATTTTCAGCTTGTACTGTATCCCCTCATCGGAAAGCTTCTGCTTCAGCGGTTCAATGAACTGGCTCATAAGCCGCTGACGATCCTTTTCAGTGGCCTTGAGCTTGTTGGTTATGGCACGGTACTGCTCCGGCTCGGCGTAGCGGAAGTAGATGTCCTCCATTTCGCTCTTCATGTTGTAGAGCCCGAGCTGATGCGCGAGCGGGATGTAGAGCAAAAGGGTCTCAAGAGTCTTGCGTTCCCTTGATGACTTCGGGAATATGTCGAGCGACCGCATTATCTCCAACCTGTCGGCAAGCTTTATGACGGTCACCCTCGGGTCGCGGGAATATGAAACGATGAGCCGCTTGTAGTTCTCAGCCTCAAGCTTAGTGTCCTTCGGCTTTATGGCCGCAATCTTGTCAAGTCCGTCAACCATCGCCAGGACATCCGCCGGGAAGCCATTGAGAGGCTCCATGTAATCGGTAAAACGGTGCGCCTCATGGAGGAACACGGCGGCGACGCATTCGGCGGGGAGACCAATCTCGTCGCTGACGATGCGCGCCACGTTAATCGGATGCTCGATGAAAGGATGCCCGTTTCCACGGAGCTGCCCTTCAAGGTTAGTCTCCGCAATTTCCCACGCCCGTGCAATCAGGGCACGTCCCTCATCGGTGTATTTTCCGAACGTCTCTGCAACTTTCCCAGCATCAACCATAAGACTTTACTTTTTGAATAGCCAACGGCTAACATTAACAATTACAGTCAGCGACTGAAAAACACTCATCTATTATTTTGAAACGAATTTTTGAAGCAGATTTTCCTGTCTTCGTGAGGAAGTCTAGTCGCCCTAAACGACGAACGAAACAGGGAAATATACTCAAAAAAACTTGTCCATTTTGAAACGAATTTTTGAAGCAGATTTTCCTGTCTTCGTGAGGAAGTTTAGTCGCCCTAAACGACGAACGAAACGGGGAAATATGCTCAAAAAGACGCTCAAATACAAACAAAAAAGATGCCCAGAACCCTGGACATCTTACTTTCATCCGTACCGAATGAGGAAGATACTAGAACCTGTCCTCAGATGATACTGTCAATTTCTTACGTCCGTGACGGCGGCGGGATGCAAGAACCCTGCGTCCGTTCGGTGTGGACATACGCTCGCGGAAGCCGTGTTTGTTACGACGCTTGCGCTCGGATGGTTGGAATGTTCTCTTCATGTTATCTATTTTTTATATTTTCGTTGTTATTTCCGCCTTCCAGGATACAGTTTCCACAAAACGGACTGCAAAGGTAGTCTTTTTCCCTTAATCCACCAAAGTTTTTTGTTGTTTTTGCCGCACTTTTTTTACAGCGGCATTGCGCAGCGGCGCTACTGGCCCCATATCCGTCTGATTTCAGGAATTGTCAATTGATCGGAAAGATGTCCCGGAGCTTCACTTACGGATATCGATCACCATCTTTTCCGCAAAGAACTCCCCGTGAAGAACAGACGAAATCGGCCAGATGCCCACCGAGCCTTTCGGCAGGCGAAACTTCCCCATCGTCCGCGCGATTTCCTCAACGAGGTCTCCTCCCTTCAGATAGAGAATATCCCTGCGCCATTTCCCTTTCACCCACGGGAGAAAATTCTCCAGCGAGGTCACGGCACGCGAGACAACATAATCATAGACACCCGGCAAGGTCTCCGCCCTGGCATTCACAGTCTCGACATTCTCCAGACCGAGAGCAGCGGCCACCTCACGCGCCACAGTCACTTTCTTCCCGATTGAGTCGCAGAGCGTGAACTTCACATCCGGAAAAAGCGTCGCCAGAGGAATGCCAGGAAATCCCCCGCCGCATCCCAAATCCAGCACGGAGAGACTCCATGCGGCCGGCTCTTCCGAAACCGCGCCGTCGGTCAATCCGTGTGCCGAGCCGTCAGCCGCACCGTCGCTCCGGTCCCCCCGAACGCCGTCACAAAGCAGCGGCGTCCCTCCCCACGAACGGAACACCTCCGGACGCTGCCATTTCAGATACAGCGCGATTCCGAGCGAATGCAGCACATGATGTTCATAAAGGCTGTCGATGTCCTTGCGCGACACCACGTTTATCTTCGAGTTCCACTCACGGTAAAGACCGTCCATCGCCTCGAAGCGCTTAAGCTGCATCTGACTCGCCCCCGGAAACTCGGCGGTCAATATATCCCTAAATTCAGAAAAATCCATATTCATTAAAATTTATCAGTCTCCTCTATCAACCTGAGACAATGTCCGCAACGGTTCCCTACAGCGCCTCGTCGCTCATTTCCATCATCCGCATCAGCTTGGTGCGGGCCCTGTGAATCTTGGTCTTCACGGTGTTCAGCGGCATGCCGAGAGCATCGGCTATTTCCTGATAGCCGTAGTTGTCGAGCAGGAACATCTTCGCCACTGTCTTGTAGTCTCCTTTGAGCAGTTCAATAACCGTCAGCCACTTGTCATATTCCTCCTGATTAATTACGCTGTCCTCCGGAGAGGTTGCCTCGGATGGAATGTCAAGCGAGGTGTCGGAATCGTAGGCGATGGCCTGCATCGGCATGTTCTCAGTCTTGCGCCGGCGACTGCTCAGATGGTCGAACGCGGTATTCTGCCCTATACGGAACAGCCAGGTGGAAAACATATAGGCACCGTTGTAGAGGTCGATCCTGCTGAACGCCTTCTGAAAGGACTCTATGCACACGTCCTCAATATCCTCTCGGTTTGAGATGAAGCGTGAGACATGTGCATTAAGGGCATTGCGATAGCGCTGATACAGAATGACAAACGCCATCTGATCCTGCGCCTTGGCCCTGTCTATGAGTTCTGCGTCACTCAGGTCAGTGAGCTTCGAGCCAGTTCTTTCCTTCATTGCATTCAACTGTTAGCGGTACGGACAACTCCGTAACATTTTCCATTTCCTCGACAACAAGCCGTTTCAGCACATCAACTTCCTCAGGCACAGCATCAAACAGAAGTTCGTCATGAATCTGCAGCACCATCCTGCTTCTAAGTCTTTCCTGCGTCATCCGGCGGTCCACGTTAATCATCGCAATCTTTATGATGTCGGCAGCAGTTCCCTGAATCGGGGCATTCACGGCGTTTCTTTCGGCGAGGGCACGCACAGTCGCGTTGTGCGAATTGATATCAGGGACATATCGACGTCGTCCGAAAATCGTCTCGACATATCCGTTCTCCCTTGCCGCGGCGAGAGTGTCTTCAATGAAATATGATATTGACGGAAAATGCCTGAAATAGTCATCGATAATCTGCTTCGCCTCATTGCGGGGTATGCGCAGGCGCTGCGCAAGACCGAAGGCGGATATTCCGTACATTATTCCGAAATTTGCAGTCTTCGCGATGCGTCGCTGCTCCGGGGTGACATCAACGATAGGAACGCCGAAAATCTTCGATGCAGTCATGGCATGTATATCCTCACCGGCCCGGAAGGCCTCGATGAGGTGGGAGTCACAGCTCAGGTGAGCCATTATGCGAAGTTCAATCTGCGAGTAGTCGGCAGAGACGATGAGTCCGTCAGGGCGGGAGGGAATGAACGCCTTTCTTATTTCCTTTCCGCGTTCACTGCGAACCGGAATATTTTGAAGATTAGGCTTCGAGGAGCTGAGGCGACCAGTGGATGTCAGAGCCTGGTTGAAAGTCGTGTGAATCTTGCCGGTCACTGGATTGACAAAGGAGTAGAACGGTTCGATGTAGGTAGATATGAGCTTGCGTACCGCACGGTATTCAAGGATATCTCCCACTACCTTGTGCTTGTCAAGAAGTCCAACGAGAGTGTCCTCGTCAGTAGGATATTCATACCTCACGTCCTTCTTCGCCTTTATTTTCGGATTCAGTTTCAACTTCTCAAAAAGGAGCACCCCTATCTGCTTGGGAGACAGTATATTCAGATTAGGCTCGCCCGCATCTTCGCGTATACGGTCCTGAATCTGAGCGAGTTCAACGGAAAGCGAGTCGGAGTAGCGGCGCAGCTGGTTCAAATCTACCTTCACGCCCTCAATCTCCATCTTTGCGAGCACACGTATCAGAGGCTCCTCTATGTCGTCGTAGAGCTTCGAAAGCCCGAGAGTCTCTATGTTCGCGCGAACCTTAAGACCAAGAGCCAGACTGATTGCGGATTCCCTTGAACGGTCCTTCTTCGAGGTCTGCGGAACATCGTCAAAGAGTGACAGTTCTGTCTTTTTCTCCTGTCCGGCAGGCTCGTCCTCAAGGTTCACACCGAGAACAGTGCTGGCAAGAGCGTCAATCTTGTGGGTCTTTTCCGGGTTTACCAGATAGTCCATAAGTTCCACGTCGTGCAAACGTCCGTTCATTTCAAGCCCACCGCCAAGAAGCCATTTCCAGCACTCCTTGAGATTGTATCCGACCTTGACAATGCCCGCATCCGAAAGGAGAGCACGGAATTCCGCAGGGTGCCCTGACGCCACCAATATTTCACCCTCCGTCTCATCGACTGATTTTGCAGGCACCGCCACGAGCAAATTTTCCCCGTCCACAAGAACCGAGGCAACACCGGAATACTTTCCGGCATCGACAACCTCAGAGACATCAGCATTCTCAAACTCGAACCGGGACTTCGACTCCCGCATCCCCTCATAGTCCGACGGAGCATCGCCGAGGTAACGTTTGAGAGAGCCGAACTCATATTGATCGAACAACTCAAAAATACGCTTGCCATAATGCCTGTCAACAACCATGTCGGAAGTCGGAAATCCGCTCATGTCTATGTCGGTCTTGATTGTCACGAGAAAGCGGCTCATCCCGATATGATCCTCCGCCGCCTCAAAAAGAGCCCGCTGCTTCGGCGTGAGCTTGTCGAGATTGTCGTAAATCCCCTGCACGGTGCCGTAGAGTCCGAGAAGCTTCTTCGCGCCCACTTCACCCACGCCCTTCACACCGGGGACATTGTCCGAAGCGTCGCCGCAGATTGTCAGATAGTCAATCACCTGCACAGGATCATGCACGCCGTATCTTTCACAAATCTTCGCCTTGTCGAGAACTTCGCTGTCCGAGCCAGCCTTGCCGGGTTTCAGCTGGAACACATGATCGGTCACGAGCTGTCCGTAGTCCTTGTCCGGTGTAACCATATACACCGTAAAGCCCTCGGATTCAGCCTTTTTCGACATAGACCCGATGACATCGTCAGCCTCATATTTCGGAATCATCAGCACAGGAATGTTCAGAGCCCGGCAAATCTCACAAAGCGGCTCCAGCGCGTCAATCACAAGCTGCGGAGTGGCGCTGCGGGTTCCCTTGTAGTCCGGATAGGCATCGTGGCGGAAAGTCCCTCCCGGCGGATCGAACGAGACCGCAAGATGGGTCGGGCGCTCCTTTTCGATGAGTTCAAAGATATATTTCGTGAACCCGAAAAGAATCGAAGTGTCCACACCCTTTGAATTTATCATCGGATGAGCCAGCAGGGCATAGTACATCTTAAATACAAGCGCATGTCCATCAATAAGATAAAGTCGTTTTTCCTCTGTTGCCATATCTATGGTATCAATTTTTGACACGCAGGATTCCCCCTTTCGGAACGCAAGCGCATCTGATTGAAACCCAAAGGTACGCAAAGTTTCACGATTTTGAGCATATTTTTCGTAACTTTGGAAGTTTCGGACATCTTCGCATCGCATACGGGATGTGGAAATTCGGATTTTACGAGTACATATAACTAGGTATCGATATGAAAAGAATCTTTTTGACATTGGCGGCGGTGGCGGTCGGGATGAGCGCGGCCGCGCAGAGCTTTACTGGTGGCGGGCTTACAGAAGAGAGTCTGAAGGAAATTGCCGGAAGCTATAAGAACACTGCGGCGGACAAGGCGCTGAGGAACGCGCTGGCCGGAACTTCGATTGCAACTCTGGCGGTAAACAGCGAGAACGCGGCGATGATTGACACTCATTTTTCTGACAGGGTGAAGACAAAGGGCATCACAGATCAGAAATCATCAGGACGGTGCTGGCTGTTCACAGGGCTTAACGTGCTGAGAGCAAGGATGATTGAGGAATATGACCTGCCGGAGTTCCAGTTCTCGCAGAACTACGTCTTCTTCTACGACCAGCTTGAGAAGGCAAATCTCTTTCTTCAAGGAATCATAGACACACGGGCGCTTCCGGACGATGACCGCCAAGTTGACTGGCTGTTCAGCAACCCTCTGAGTGACGGAGGACAGTTCACCGGGGTGTCCGACCTGCTCACGAAATACGGAGTCGTGCCCGCCGAGGCGATGCCGGAGACTTTCTGCAGCAACAACACCTCGCAGATGGCGATGCTGCTGAAGCTGAAACTCCGCGAGGACGGTCTGAGGCTGAGGCAGGCATACAACGATGCCGCTCCGAAGGGGAGAAAAGCCGAGGCAGCAGCCATGGAAAAGCTTGAAAGGCAGAAAGTTGAAATGCTGAAAGATATATACAGGATTCTCGCTCTCTGCCTCGGGGAACCGCCCGCGGAGTTCGAGTGGACACGCTGCGACAGCAAGGGAGAGATTGTGAGCGTGGAAAAGTTCACGCCGAAATCGTTCTATGACAAATACATAAGTGAAGACCTTGAGAACGGGTACATCATGGTGATGAACGACCCGTGCCGCGAGTATGGGAAGGTGTACGAGATTGAATATGACCGTCATGTCTATGACGGGAAGAACTGGATCTATGTGAACCTGCCGATTGAACGCATCAAGGAGATGGCAATCGCGAGCATAAAGGACAACACGGCGATGTATTTTTCCTGCGACGTTGGCAAGTTCTTCAGCCGCAGCAAGGGAACTCTCGACCTGAACAACTTCGACTACGAATCCCTCACCGGGGTAAAGTTCGGAATGAACAAGAAGGAGAGGGTACAGACCCACGCCAGCGGCTCATCACACGCGATGACGCTGATTGCGGTAGACGTGGACAAGACCACAGGTGCTCCTAAAAAATGGATGGTCGAGAACAGCTGGGGAGCGTCTGCAGGCTACAAGGGCTGCCTCATCATGACCGATGAGTGGTTCAACGAGTATATGTTCCGCCTTGTCGTCGCCAAGAAGTATGTCCCGCAGGATGTGCTTGAGATGATGAAGCAGACGCCGGAAAAGCTTCCGTCATGGGATCCGATGTTCATGGAGGACAGGGAATAACCGGTTCAGGCTGTCACTAAAAAAATGAGGAGCGCTCGTTTGCAGGTTTCTTGCAGGACAAGTGCTCCTCATTTCTTTGCAGGTTTCTTGCAGGACAAGTGCTCCTCATTTCTTATATTGCTAAATTAGACCACCGGGCGCGGCAGAAATATAGTTGAGGATCATCTCACTGTCAGGACGGACGTTGACTCGCCTACAATTATGCGGTACTCCCCTTTTTCAAAGTACGGAGTGCCGTTTTTGTCTACGAAGCCGAGGTCGCGCTTCGGGTCGATTTCAAAACGGAACTCCCGCGACTCGCCAGGCTGGAGGAGCTGCTTTTCGAAGTGCTTGAGTTCACGGACAGGGCGGGCAATGCTGCGGCTGAAAGGGTCGCAGATGTACCACTGGACCGTTTCCTTGCCGGCCGATTTTCCGGTGTTGGTGACAGTGACCGATGCCGTGACGGTGCCGTTTTCGGAAACGGTGTCCGAAGAGAGCGTGACCGGTGAGTAGTCGAATGTGGTATAGCTCAGGCCGTAGCCGAACCAGTACATAGGCTCGCTCTGAATGTCCTTGTAGAGTCCCTGGGTTCCCCGGCGCGCGCTGTTGCGGCGGTTGTAGTAGATCGGAATCTGACCGGTTGTGTAGGGAAATGTCATCGGAAGACGCCCAGAAGGGTTGTATTTCCCGCTGAGGATTCCGGCGACGGCATTTCCGGCCGTGGTTCCCGGCATCCAGATTTCGACAAGAGCGTCCGCAACAGGCTCTATGCGTGAAAGATCGACCGGACGGCCGCTTGCAATCAGCACCACGACCGGTTTGCCCGCGGTCTTAACGCGCGCAAGAAGTTCTTCTTGAACGGCAGGAAGAGCAATTGACGAACGGGAGCAGTTCTCTCCGCTCCACCGGGTCTTCTCCCCAAGGCAGAGGACAACAACATCCGAGTTCCCGGCGATGTCAACAGCCTCTGAAAGTTCAGCCTCCGAAGCAGTCTCGAAATCACAGCCTTTCGCGGAGACAACTTCCGCAGAGTCACCAAATTCCGACTTCATTCCGCTTAAAATAGAGACGACCTCGGAAACCTTGCCACGAGCCACCCAGTTGCCTATAAGTTCGGACTGACTGTCGGCAAGAGGCCCGATGATGGCGATGCGTCCCTTTTTCCGGAGCGGAAGCAGAGAGTCGGTATTTTTAAGAAGTACCATTGATTCCTGCGCCAGAGTCTCCGCGTTCGCGAGGGCGGAAGGCTGCAGATAGATTTCGTCTGCGGTACGCACCTCCGTGTAAGGATGCTCGAACAGACCGCGGCGGAATTTCACGCGAAGAATGCGACGAACGCTCTCGTCAATGGTTGCCATATCAACTTTGCCTTCCTTAAGAAGAGCCGCTATATGCTTGTGATAGAGGTCATCCATCATGTCCATGTCAATGCCGGCATTGAGCGCGAGTTCAGCGGCTTCCTTCCCGTCCTTTGCGAAGCCCTGGTTACACAACTGGATGACGGCATCCCAGTCCGAGACAATGAAGCCGTCGAAGCCCCAGCGTTCCTTGAGGATTTCTGTCATCGTGTAGTAGTTTGCAGAGGCCGGGATGCCACTGATGTTGTTGAAGGCACTCATAACCGTTGCAGCCCCCTCCTCAACTCCGGCCCTGAAAGGAGGAAGATAGGTGTCCCAAAGGGTCTGGTCGGAGATTTCAGTATAGACATAGTCGCGTCCGGCCTCTGATGCGGCATAGCCGACAAAGTGCTTGAGGCAGGCGGCAATCGTGCCCTCGTCCGACAGGTCCGCGCCTTGGTAGCCACGCACGGCCGCCCGGCAGAACTCGGAAGTAAGGTACACATCCTCCCCATAGCCTTCCATCACCCTGCCCCAACGAGGATCACGCGCCACATCCACCATAGGAGAGAATGTCCAGTCCACGCCGCAGGCAGAGGCCTCGCGGGCGGCATCGGCACTCACCTTTTCCACAAGAGCTGGATTCCAACTGGCAGCCTGTGCAAGCGGAACCGGAGCGATCGTGCGGTAGCCGTGGATGACGTCGTGCCCGAAAAGCATAGGGATTCCGAGTCTAGACTCCTCCACGCACCGTTTCTGCATCACGTTGCGGAGCTCGGCGTCATCGGAGAAATAAATCACCGACCCGGCCTCCGCAGGCACCTTGCCCACCATCTCACGCAGGTTGTTCTCCACGGTGTTTCGTCCCAGCGTGTACTGGCTCATCTGCATAATCTTCTCCTCCAGCGTCATCCGCGACAGCAGATCCTCGACACGCCGCTCAACAGGAGCCGACGCATCCTTATAGACCGGAGTCTTAGTTTTTTTTCCAGCAGCAGAAGCCATATCCGCAGACACGAACGCCAGCGCCATGCACGACGCCGCAACAATCAACCCTTTCATTTTTTCACAAATACAATAAATATCAAAACCTTCAGCAAAATACTTAGAATTGGGCAAGAGCGAGGCTTGCGCCGAAATCATAACCGCAGTAACCTCCCGGCTGTGAGGATTATGATAAGGGGCGTAACGCGGCTATTGCCTATTTATTCATTTTCATATAATAATCCCTCATGATATACCACGCCTTCTTCCGCTGCCCCTGATCTGAAACCAGCCCCTTGCGGTTCCATCCGTCCTGGTTAGTCGGGTGGAAACGATACGGTGAGCGGAAATCATACAGCACCCACGGAGACACGCCGGCGAGGTTCGGAATCTGCCCGAACATTTCAAGGTTCTTCCGGAAATTCTCGGCCTGATAGTCCTCGCTCCATGAGCCAGCCCATTCGGCATTTCCCCTCTGCCCGTAAAGAGCCTCGCAGCCGAACTCCGAAATGATGACAGGCTTGTCAGGAACCACGTTCCAGCGGCATTGGGACGGAGCGACCGGCCATGGGGTGTACCATCCCATATACTTATTGAACGACACGACATCCAATTCCTCCGTAAAGTCGTCCTCTATGCGAAACTCACCGTACTCAGACTTGTAATGTACATTGTCGAAAGCTGCCGTGTAGAGCCTCGTGGAGTCAACGCTGCGGGCAAATTCGAGAGTGCGGTGCAGGAATGCGTTTCTCTCCGGAGACGGGCGGGTCTCGTTCGCCACTCCCCAGAATCCCACTGCACAGCGGTTCTTGTCACGGTAGAGCATCTCCGAAAACATACGAAGAGCCTTGTCCATAGTCGCCGCGTTCCCGAAGTCTATGCCCTGCCACACCGGGATTTCCTGCCAAAGGATTATCCCGAGACGCTCTGCAAGACGCACCGTGTACTCGTTCTGAGGATAGTGTGCAAGACGTACCATATTGACGCCCAGTTCCTTGGCTTCAGAAAGAAGTTGCCATGCATCTGACTCGGAAAAGGCCCGCCCCATCCGCTGCGGGATTTCCTCATGGAAAGAGACGCTGCACATGAACGTCGGTTTTCCGTTTACAAGAATGCTCGTGCCGTCCACAGTGATGTTGCGGAAACCGATTTTCTCCGATATGGAATCTCCTTCCGCCGAGCCTCCGGGGCAATATGTCAACTTCACGTCATAGAGTTTCGGGGTATCGGGCGACCACCGCTGCAGTTTCTTGGCCTTGAATGATATGGACCCGCAGCCTTCGGAATCAAGAGAGACTTTTCCACTATATCTCAGTTCGGGAATATCCAAACCCACGAATGAACCGGCCGGAACACCACCGGACATACGGACAGACGCGTTAATCACATCTGGCGAGTTTTTGTCAAGCTGAATGAAATAGTCCTTGATATAAACTTCTTGGGTGCGGACAAGCATCACGTCGCGAGTGATGCCGCCGTAGTTCCACCAGTCGAATGACATCGCCGGTATGGCATCCGGACTGCGGCGGTTGTTGACCTCGATACAGATGAAATTGTCGCCTTCTACTATGCTATCTGTAACCTCCACCTGAAAAGGAGTGAATCCTCCCTCATGACTGATGAGTTCCTTCCCGTTTAGCCAGATGGTGCAGCGGTAGCTCACTGCACCGAAATAGAGAAAGAGCCTCTCCCCTTCCGAAGTCTTTGGCGCAGTGAAATGCCTTGCGTACCAGACAGTTCCCTCATAGTACTGAAGCTGTGGAATCTGGCTGTTGAAGTCGCCCGGGACGTTCAGTCTGAGGCCACCGTCAAACGAATATTCGAAGAACTCGGTTTCCGTCCGGGGCTTGCGGTTGAGCCACAGCTGCTTGCCGCGTCCCTGGTCATATAGGTCAATGATTGCGTCCCATTTCCCGTTAAGAAGTTCATAATCACGTCCGTAGACATTCTGCATAAGCTCGGGACTGCCGTATGCCTCCCTGTCTTTCGCTGCCTGCACCACATCATCGGCATTGCTCGCCGACAAAGTAGAAGCGAAAATCGCCAAAGAGGCGGGCAACGCAAGTAAATATCTTATATTCATTATTTTATGATTTTATATTTGTACATCACAAAACTGTTGGTCTTCGGAAGAGCAAACTCCACGGCACCGTTCCGACCGGCCACGTCTTCGAAATCTTCACCATCGCCGAGGACTTTAGTGAATTTCATAGCCGCGTTTTCCGGCAACCACGTGTTCAGGACCGCTGTCTCACGGTCGTTCAGTTCACGATAAACGAGCACAAAGCCGTTCTTTCCGTCTGCAGAAAGAGACTGGAAGCCCGTCCATGAACGTCCGGAAGGCTCCTCGCCTATCGGGAGTATAGTCCCGCGATGGAAATCCGTCATAACCTTGCGGTAGTCCGCGACGAGCCCTGATATTCCGTATGCTTCCTCCGGAAGATTCGATGCCTCCATCCACGCGAGCGGCTGCCCGGCCATGGAAGCAGCAAATATGTAATCAAATGAATATGAAGACGGAGCAAACGGGTCTCCAGTGTATTTCGCGTCATTGCGCCATTTGTTCAGGAATTCAATCTGCAGACGCTCAGCCGGCACGTAGCGGCTGAGTTGCCAGAGGTTGCGGAGAGTCTGATATGGATAGTAGTTGCCCCAGTCGGTGTAGCGGTTTTCGAGGAATATGTTGCCGTATTCATTGAACATGTTGTATCCTCCCCGGCGTCCTGCGGTCACGTCAAGATTGAAAACCACCTGATTGCCGGTCTGTTCAAGCACAGTGTCGAAGAACTTGCGGAGATTGGTCTCGGCCTTCTTGGTGGGGATGGAAAGTCCGTCAATCTTGAAGATGCGGATGCCGTATTCCCTGTAGAGCTTCACCACGGCCTCAACGTCCTTCTCCCAGTCCTCGAAATCGTTCTGGATGCTCGGATTGAACCAGAGTCCAAGTTCAATTCCGAGTTCCTTTGCCTTTGCCACCACAGGGGCAAGCCCGTGAGGGTATTTGTCGCGCGCCGGAGTCCAGTAGAGAGGATTGTCCCAGATGTTCTTGAACGAGCCCTTTGCAACTGCAGAATTCGGACTCTTGCCTTCCTGCCAGCCATCGTCAATCTGGAAGTGCGTGATTCCCAGGCGCGCTGCCTTCTCAAGCTCAGCGAGGCAGAACTCCTCGTTGACCTTGGAGTCCTGACTGCGGTCGCCCCAAGTGTTCATCATTATCATTTCGTCGCGCTTCGAACGGTGCTCGCGGATGTTCTTCTGATAGCTTCGGAGCGCAAGCAGCGGAGCCGTATCCCCCTGTCCGTAAACGCCGATGACCGTAGAGTAGAGCCTCACCCAGTCGGACGACTTGAGGTCAGCCTCCGAAGCTCCGATGCCGGTGATGGTGAACTTGCCGAACTCGCAGACAAAGTCGGCACCGGGATAGCCAAGCTGGACGCTTGAGCACGGAGCCTCCTTCAGAAAGAAGAATCCGTTGCCATCGCGGCCGTCACGGGCAAAGAGAAGATTGCCCCGGTAGCCGGTCTTGCGGTAAGGGATGAAGTCCCGCTCGAAGACGAGATTGTTGTTCCAGTCGGTCACGTCAAAGAACTCAACCGCACGGCACTGCCAATGAACGCCATCAAGAGACAGAGTTTCAAGGTACGGAGCGCGCTTCCTTTTCTGCTTCATGTCGTCCGTGGACTCAATGTTCTTATTGTCAGCGGCGTTGCCGCCCTCGCGCTCAACGGATGTATTCGCTCCGCATACATAGTTGTCGCAGGCTATCGCAGGACAGTTGTCATAGAGTCGGAACACTCGGCGAACCCGTGTCGGACCGAGCGAATATGAGATCTCGGCCTCAAGATGCGCCGGACGTATGCCGTCGGAGGCGAGCATCCGTGTGGAAAAAGTCCCGTCCGTCGCCTTCACTGGTTCTGAGGTCACGACAAGCGAAGGTTCCGAATACTTGTTCCGGAACACGCGTCCAGTCTTCAAGTCCTTGACGGCAATGTTTATAAGATCTCCGCCGTTCCACAGGAAAGTACGTTCAATCAAAGAGTTGGAAAGGAGGAGAGTGTCAGATTCGAGAGTGGCGCGGCAGCCGTAGAACTTGCGTGTAGGAATGGTCTTCATTTCCGGATTCTCATTCGCCGGAGCCACGAGAAGGCAGTTCTGCTCATTGAAATTCTGGTCGGAAAGCGGCACGTCATGCCGGCCGGCCCCTTCCTTCATCATTGCCTTAAGTTCATCAAGATGAGCGTCATAGACTCCGCGAGGCAGACAGCCGTATTTATGACAGAGGGATGCAGCCATTCCCACGACCTCGCCCATCATTCCGGTGGTCCGCATCACGCGCACCGTACCGAGGGCCACATGAGAGCAGCTGATGTCGCGCCCCGCCATGAAGAGATTTCCGACGTTGCGGGAGTAGAGACAGCGGTAAGGCACCGCGTATGGATAAATCCAGTTGTGGACTGTAGCTGACTTGAACTCTCCGCCGGGGAAGGTCTTCGAATTCCGGCTGTCCGGAAAATGAAGGTCTATGCTCCATGTCGTCGTGAATGACGCGTCATCGTGAGGAATATTTCCATCTATATCATTTTGTGTCAAGACGTAATCTCCCAAAAGCCGGCGTGATTCACGTTTTCCTGCGACGTATGCCACCCAGTCGAGGCTGCGGTCGGCGAACTTGGGATCTCCCGAATGGTTCTTCAGCCAGCTCCAGTTTGAGTAGATGACGAGCAGTCCGTAGTCGCGCACGCGCTCGGCCTCCAGAACCTGGTCGCGGTTCATCCCCGTCTCCCATGTCCACTCGCCCATAGTGACCTTCTCGCAGTTGTCGGCATTGAATTCAAGCCCGTATGAGAACTCCGGAAAAGATGTCGGATGGCTGTCCTTACGGGTATACCACTGCACTGAAGCCCCCATTGTCATGCTGTCTGCGACTTCCGGGGCAAGCGACTCACCGTATTCCGAACGAGCCTCGCGTCCCTGAGTCCAGTCTGCCCCGGCAAGATAGCCGATTGTGCCGTCCCCCGTGCAGTCCGCAAAAAGAGGAGCCTCTAAAACGACCCCGGCACCGCTCTCGATGTGGCGCGCCGTCACTGAAACAATCCTGCCGTCAGAAGGGTCGGCTGTAACCGACACGGCGTGATATGGAGCAAAGAGCGTCACATTCTCCTCGCCATCAATGAACTGCTGTTTTTTTTCATCCTCATAATTGGATGCCGGACCGGCATTGCCTTTTTTCGTGTGACCGAACTCGCGGATCATCCTCCCGAGCCCTTCATAGGGGCCGACTTCAACGGTTCCGCCGAGATGGACGCGGACCTCGGAGCTGTTGTTGCCTCCAAGCACCGGGCGGTCGTTCACCAACGCCACCTTAAGCCCGTTGCGGGCAGCCGTGACGGCCGCGCACATTCCGGCGATTCCGCCCCCGACAACGACGAAATCAAATCTCTCCCGTACAGGCTCCGCAGTGCCTGAGAGTCCCCGGCGAAGTTCGGTCACTCCCTCAACGGTCGTCGGAAGCTTCGGCAAGGCACCTCCGGAAACAAGCAGCACCGCATCGCAGCGGCCGTCAAAGCCCGTGAGGTCGTGGAGCCGTATCTCGGTCTCTCCTCCCCGTACCTTCACCGCACCGGCGTACTGCCAGCCCCATTCGTTGCCGACCGTTCCGAGAACTGTTTTCAAAGTCCTGCCGCCGACAGAGAGCTTAAAAGCCCCCGGGCCTTCCTTGTCCGACCAAGGGGAAGTCCAGTTGTAGGTCCGCACCCACACATTCCAGACACCCTTTTTCAGTTCCACAGAAGTGGAAGCGTCCTCAACCGGCACACCCATTCCGTGCGCAAGCAGATAGGGAGAGCCCATCTGATCCATAAACTGCTGATCCACGCACCATCCGCCCTTCTGCGCGAAGCTTTCCGCCTCAACGAGCACAAATTCAGCAGCGTCCGCAGCGGCATTTCCTCGCGCGAACCCCGCAGCGGAAACAAAGCACATCAGAGCAAACGTCAATGCTGTCCCAATATATCCCCTCATACAATCAGAATTTATCATATTCTCAAGTTTCGCAAGTATTCTAACTCATTGCGAATATTAAACTTATCTCATTTTTCGAGCTCTCCGGCCCCACTCGCTTTCTCCTTCCGCGTCACCCCTGTCCGTCCCTATGTTCCGTGCTCTGACCAGCGGCCTTGAACTCCGTCGGAGTCTGTCCGAAGTGCCGCTTAAAGCACACGCTGAAATACTTGGGATTCGCAAATCCTGTCATCGTCGAGATTTCAGCCACTGTATATTCCGACTCCCGCAGCAGCTGTCCCGCACGTTTCAGGCGTATGTCGAGTATGAACTCCTTTATGGACATACCGGTAAGGTCGGTTATCTTCTGGTAGAGGCGCGTACGTCCGATTGCCATGTCAGAGGCAAAATCATCGACCCCATAGTCCTCATTCTCCATATTCTGCTCAATGAAGACCACCGCCTTACGCATCAGCTCGTCATCCATAGACGAAATCGTCAGCTTCGACGGTTCGGCGACATATTTCTTGCTGTATAAATCTTTCAACTGAGCCTGTCTCTTTATGAGATTTCCTATCTGCTTGAGCAGCACGTCGATGTCCACCGGCTTGTCCATAAATACCGTCGCCCCGTTCTCGAATGCGTCAATTTTCGCGTTCTTGTTTTCCCCGGCCGCAGAAAGCATTATTATCGGAATATGCGATGTCTTTATGTTTGAACGTATGCTCCGGCAGACCTCGAATCCGTCGGCGCCCGGCATGAAAAGATCCGTGACGACGATGTGCGGCATTATCTTCTCCACCTTCGCGATCCCGTCGTCACCGGTCATCGCCGTATAGACATTATAAGACTTGGACAACCTCTGTTCCAAGTAGTTGCGCAATGCTGCATCATCCTCAACGACAAGAACGTCAAAAGGTTTTCGGGAGTGCCTTTCCGCCACAATCTCACGTTCATATATATCCGAAATCATGTTGTCAATCTCGGAAGACGCATACTCGTATGTCGTCCCTCCCGACTCGACAGCAGCCTCGTCAACCGTTCCGTCAGGGCACGGGACAAACGGAAGAAGCACCGTGAACGAAACCGTGGAATCAGACGACAAGACTGAAATCCGTCCCTTCATGTCCGTTATGAGCTCCCTGACAATGGCAAGTCCTAGTCCGGTGTGGCTTTCGAACTCGGAACGAGTCTTTCCAGCGTTGTTGAAAGGCTCGAATATGCTGTCAAACTTCTCCAGAGGAATCTCCGAACCGCTGTTGGTCACGCAGAAAGACAGCCACTCCGAACCGTCGGGAACACCGGAAGCATCGTCAGGCGCCGCGACCGTTGAAATCTTCACGCTCACATAGCCGTTCTCCGTGGTATACTTCACGGCATTGGAAATGAGATTTGTGAAAACCTTCTCGATCACACCGTAGTCGAAGCGTGTGAGATAACTGTCCGTGAATGAAACGAATTCTGTTTCGATATGCCTGGCGGAAGCGCTGGATTCGAAGAGCGAGAATATGCTGTCGACGAACTTGACGATGTCTCCGACCTTCATGTCAAGCGGCATTTTCAGAGTCTCTATCTGCCTGAACTTCAGCAGATCGCCTATCATCCGCTGGATTTTCACGACATTACGCTCTATCGTGTCCACATACTTTCGGTTCGGCGCGTCCTCCGGAATCGTTTTCTCCAACTGCTTGAGAGGGTCGATGACGAGAGTGAGAGGCGTCTTGAGGTCATGGGATATGTTCGTGAAAAAATCCATCCTCGCCTTGGTCAGTTCCTGAAGGTTGCGCTCCCTTTCCTGCTCCATTTCAAGGCTCTGCTCAAGCATCTTCCGCCTCGTCGTCCAGTTCCACAGCCACACAATGCCGAAGAGGAACAGCAGCATATATATAACGAGCGCATACGGCGACACTAACGGAGACGGTTTCACTCTAAAAGTCAGAGAACTGATGCGGTCACCCCAGAGGCCGTCATTGTTGGAGACCTTTATCTGAAGTGTGTGCTTGCCGGGAGAGATGTTCACAAAACGCAAATAATGCTGTCCCGGAGGCAGTTCCGTCCACCCGTCAGTAACCCCGGACATTCTGTAGGCGTAGGCGTTCCGTTCCTGTTCCAGATAACTGTCAGAAGAGAATCCGACCTCGAAATCGTTCTGGATGTGGGACAGCCGTATCGTGTGAGACCGGTCGGAATGGCCGTCAAGCGTGGATATGGACTGCCCGAGAACCGAGCCTTTCGCTGCCGGAATGACAGTCTCGTTGTTGACCTTAAGGTCTGTGAACCACACACGAGGCTTCTGCCTGTTGAGATTAAGACGCTCGGGGTGGAATGCGAGATATCCGTTCGTGCCTCCGAACATGAGTTCCCCGGACGATGTGACAAAGCAGGAACGTATATACCAGGAGCCGCAGCGGTTAGGGACATCTATCCCGGACTTGACGATTTCTCCTGAAGACTTGAGAAAGATGTAGAGTCCGGCATCGGTGCTGAGCCATACGTCTCCCGTCGAACGATCCTCGACAATGCCGAACACAGTACGTCCCGTAAAACTGCCGTCCGCCGAACTGTTATAGTTCACATATCGGCCGTCTGGACTTAGCCTGTTCACTCCTGCGCCTCTGGTTCCGAACCAAAGCCCGGAATCAGATGTCCTGCACCATGAGCACAGGTTGTCGGTAGCGTAAGCATCGCTGCCTATGGCATAACGTCCGGTTATCTCCCTCGCCCTGACATCCACGACATACACTCCGGAATGGGTTACGAGCCACAGGTTTCCGGAAGCGTCATGGAAAAGGGCCTCTACCCTCATCCGCTTCCTGCGTCCGTCAGCGTCATGGAAGACTATATTCTCGACCCTTCCGGAAGCCCTGTCCCAAAACATCAGTTCGGCATCCGGATCCGAGAGCCACCATCCCGAGTCACCCTCGCGCAGGAAGTCATACACGGAAAGAGGCTGTCCGGAAGACGGATTGAGAATATGCAGGTCTTCCGACAGGCCTGTGCGGATGTCAATGCGCGTTATACCGCCATTGAACATAGACGCATACACATAGTCTCCCTCGCAATGCAGTCTCTTGATCATATTCGAGTTCAGCCGCCCGTTCTCAATGTTGTAGTAGGAGAAGCGGCCGTCCCGTGCGTCCCGGCGGCAGACACCGCCGCCCTCGGTGCCAATCCAGAGATTTCCGGACCGGTCCTCAGCAAAGGCACTGACAATCGGATGCGGGAGTCCCCCGAGAGTCGGCGCGATGTGCCGTATGTCATTGTCCGAGAATGACTGATAGGCCAGTTTGCCCCCGTAAGTACCGACCCACACGCCGCCGTCCGGGTCGGGATAGATTGACCACACGGAGTTGTTCGGAATGGAAAGAGGGTCTGCAAGATCTGAAGTAAGAAGATCCGTGTCACCCGTTTCCGGTTCGACAAGCAGCAGTCCGGACTGGGTTGCCACCCAAATCACTCCGTCCGCATCCAGATACAGCTGTTTCGCCGTGCTTGACCTGTCGTAACCGTCAGGCAGCCTGAACGTGCGCAGGATATTCCCGTTCGTGTCGCACTCAAAGAGACCATCCCTCAGGGTGAGGACATAGACCCGTTCATCAGTTTCGACAATGTCTGAAACGATGGAATTGCCATTCCCGACATGCGCAAAGTCCGAATACACACCGGATCCGCCGTCAAGTCTGAATATATGCCCGTATGTCCCGACATATATCCCCTTCCCCGCACAAGAGAGCGAAAGCGAGAACGGAGAGCGCCGGACATCCTCGGGGAGCGGATATTCCCTGACATTTCCCTCACCTTCGTAACGCACAATACAGTCGTCGAGAATCATCCAGATGCTCCCCGCGCCGTCAGCGTCAATCGCCCCGACATCACCGCTGAGCAGAAGGGACATGGTCTCTGAAAGATAGTCAAATCCATAGAGCCCGCAGTTGGTCGCCACATAGAGCCTTTTCTCCCTGTCCAGTCTTATTGCCCTGTAGTCCACCTGAATGTCGGGACGCGTGCCGCTCACGGCCTTGCTCTCAAACGAGTGACCGTTGAACAGGTAGAGGGCATCCGTCCCGCTGAACCATATCCGCCCGATGCTGTCCTTAGCGATGCTGTTGATGCCTCCGTAGTAGGACGTCTCCGACATCTGATGGAAGCGGTAATTCCTGCCGTCAATGGCGCGCACAGGCACCGACAGCAGGAAAACTGCGACTATAAGCGAATATCTTTTCAGTCCGTCAGATTTCATTCGGAATAATTGGTCTATCAGTTTTCAGTATAAATTTGCGATTTTTCCAACGCTATCACAAAAATATAAAAGTTTGAAATGACGTCCAATTTATCCATACGGAAATGGTTCGATTTTGTACGAAACAATGCCGATATAATCCATACGGAGTTTCGGGCGAAGTCGTCATTTCACCGTGACTTCGGCTATCTTAAGCCATCCGTCCTCGGTGTACTCGCCTTTAGCAGAAGAATATATGCCTATTTTCTTCTGCTCCGAAACGTCGTCAACGATACCGGTTGCCCAGACATATTCTCCGGCAGGAACGCCTTCAAGGGTGAATGTGAAGCGATACTGCTTCGGCTTTCCCTTCAGCCAGTCGTGAGGCTGCGCCTGTTCGTCATAGAAGAACTTCACCGGCTTTTCCGTGGCCTTGTCAAGCAGCGCGAACGCAACCTTGTACTTGTTAAGGAACGGGCGGAAGTTGGTCGGGCAGTAGGCATAGCCGAGATTTGCCCAGCGATGAACTATCGTGACATCTTCTCCGAGGCTCACCGCCTGCGGGACAATCACCTTGGAAGGATAGACGCGGTAGTTGCCGTCCTGAATGAAGCGGACGAGGTAGTCGTAGGCCTCGTTGAACCAGGACCATGCCTCGCTGACTTCGAGATTGTCGTTGTAGCGCAGGTCCATCATACTTGCGCAGGCCTCGCGTGCCTGGTCGAACTCGCCCTTGCGGACATCAGCCCAGTCCTTGTACTTCTCGGTGTCCCAGCGCATGGGGGCGTCGTCATGGGATGCCTTGACCCAGCCACCCTCGGCGATGAGAGGCACGCGGTAGCGGTACTTCGCGGCGATGCTCTTCTCCCAAGTGCCGTAGTAGGTCTTCATCCCGAACGCGCCGCTGCCTATTCCGAAGCCCTTCTTCACGGCGGAGTCAATCATGCCCTCGGAGTCGGGGCTGAGCTTGTCGCCGCTCGTCGAGCCGACGGCCTTGTGATAGTTGATGAAAATCGGAATCTTGGTAAACTCTCTGGCGAAGAGGGAGGTAACCCATTCAAAGACAGGGATCTTCGGAGTTTCGTCTCCGGTAGAGTAGATGCAGGAGTGGTACTCGCCCCATTTGCCGATGCCCACGCCGTGGACAAACTCGGTGGAGTCGGGGTTGTTGATGTACTCCGCGAAGTCATGGATGAACTTTTCATAGCATTTCTGAAACACGGGGTCGTCGGGATAGGGCGACCAGACTTCCATCGAACCGGTCATTGTGGCATAGCCCTTGGCCCCGTACTTGTCGCGGACATAGAGAGGGGTGCAGAACTCGTGCTTGTCCCGGCTGTCGATGGCGAAGCCGTAGCCGACACGCATATTGCGTCTGCGGGCCTCGGCGACGAGCTTTTTGTAGCGCTGCGCATAGACTGTGTTGCAGTCGTCCTGCCAGACATAGACTCCGTCCTCGGGGTTCAGCTGTCCCCATGTAGTGCGGACGAGCAGGGTCTTTGCATAGTCGGTGGTCTTGACCGTTCCGACAGAGGAGGGCATGTTGTCATAGCGCTCCCAAAAGTCGCTGAGGTCGTTGCCCAGCCCGGCATAGAGAACCCAACCGCACAGCGGGTTAGGGAACACGGTGTTTCTGTCCGGAGCGAAGTTCACGGTCACGCCCTCAACCTCAGAATTGCCGCCGCCCGGCTGCTCCTTGCCGCAGGAAACTGCGGCAAGGGACAGCACGAGCGCCGTGAAAAGTATCGTTCCTTTGATTTTCATCTATCGTCTTTTCAAATTTGATTATCGCTGTTCGAACCAGATTTTCATATTCCTGATGTCGAAGATAATGAAGTTGGTATTGTTCGGAACATTAAAGTAGTTACCACGCAAATACGAGCCGCCTTCCATATCCATCCACTTCCCCAATGTTATACTCTGGTTATAATTGGTTCCAGTATATACCGGTGCAAACACATACGAGTTATTGACATTATAGGCATTGCCATTGTTGTAACCATCAACAACGAGACTTGAAATAATCGCGAAATCCGTACGTCCAGAACAAAGCACACCTCCAGTGTAAATCAGAACTTGAGGATCTGCAAGAGAAATAGTACAATTGAGATCCTTACCTTTTGAGTTCCAGCCAACCGAATCGCCACGTCCATAAATTTTAGTTACGGTCGTAGTTATCCAAGCATGACCATTATCCGCATCTGTTGGGGTCTTCAAATTTGGCTGCCACTTAACGGTAAATGGTTGGAGGTCAGTCTCCGAAGAATATATCGTAATCTTTTTTGCGCCAAAATCAGCAACAACACGATACACACCAGCCGAAGGTATCGTCCAATGCCCGTCCACACTTTCCGTCAGTTTAGAAGTCTGCCCGTCATTGATGTCATTCCCTGATTCCGGAGCATAAATGACACCATTGTCTCCGGTCACGCGTATACGGAAATCGCCTTCAGAAAACTCTGCACGAAAAGCATATAGATTGTCCTTTTCAAGACATTTGGTCATCAGCTGAATACCATCAGGCACAGCTGTTCCCTCAATGACATATTGCGTTTCACTAAACGAAACGGACGTTCTGTTGACCTTGCCTGCAGCGAACTCCACATTCGTGGAGAAAGTCTTGGTTTCCGTGTAGTCCGTCCCGTCAACCGTATATTTTATAAGAAGGCTTGACCCTGCCGTTGCCGTAAACGGAGCGCACTGGAGATACATATCCAAGGATTTCCCCGCTTCAATCTTTTTGTTCTGGTTGAGAACCTCCGTGTAGATTGCCGTTTTGCCTTCCACAGGCCCGGCGACAGTATGCGGCCCACCAAGTATCCCACCGTCAGTCCGTTCAATATGCAGTGCAGTAAGAGTCGCAGTGCCGACGGCATTTTCGTTTTTGATTGTCACTTTGATGACTCCGGTGAGCTGTTCGAGCCTGACATTCGGAGAGGCGCTGTCGACAGCCTTTGCGGTTCCGTGCATAGGGGTCTTGACATATCCAGACGTCGCAAACTGTCCGTCGTCAGAATACGGATAGAGTATGTCATATTCATACTCCACGCCATCCACAGGAGCGAAATCAGCGCATGCGAACGCATTTTCCTGACCCTTTACCTTTGTAAATTTATACAATTGGCCGTTAATCGTCACGGCAAGAGCGTCATTGTCAGACCAACTCACCTCATATGTTTCCTCATTGAACGTCGTCTTCGTCGCTGAAGGCCTCGGAGCCTCGTCTGGGGTGCTTACATAGAGAAAAAAAGAAGCCTGTTCTTCCGACGTGGCGTTTTCAACGGTCTCAAGACCGAGCTTCGCGCAGCCGACAAGTGCGGCCGCCGCAAAAAATGATATTGCTAAACGTTTCATACTCACTCCTCCGTTAAAATTCCTCTCCGTCAACATAACGGCCAGTTGATATTCCTTCACTTGTCGCGAAGCCGGACTCCGCACTCACTTCCGTGAGCAAGACGGTCGGGGTCTCATATCTCCCCGTAAGATTAGAAATTCCCCGTATCATAGATACTTTCATTTGTTATAAATGTTTGGTTATTAAAATTTATATATGTTTATTTTATTGTAACTTTCTCAAGTTTGAGCCAGCCGTCCTGCGTGAGGCGATCCTTGTCGACGGCGATGTTCAGCCCCTTGCGGTTGCCGCGCATCGTGTCGGCTATGCCGATTGCCCAGGTATACTCGCCCGGATCCACTCCATTGAGGTCTGCGCTGAAGCTGTGAGTCCCCAGCCTTCCCTTAATCCATTCGGAAGGCTCGGACTGGCGGTCGACGAATGTCCGGACAACTTTCCCGTCTGAGTTCAGAAGCACGAATGCCGGCTTGTAGCGGTAGTGCCATTGACGAAGGTTGTTCGGGCAGTAGCCCCAGCCGAGGTTTTCCCAGACGTGGGAAAGGCAAACCGTAGAGCCTGCCTCCGCGGCCGTCGGGACGGTCACCGACGAAGGATAGAGCCTGTAGCCTCCCTCGCTGACGAACTTCTGCACGAGATCATAGTTCCGGAACCAACTTTCGGTCTCGTTGCCGACGCGGAAGTCCATCATGTTCACATGAGTTTCCTCCGCGATTTCCATCTCTCCCCTGCGAACGTCCTCAGGGTGTCCCTCGCGGTATGCCCCGGACGGGTCTTTCCAGTAGCGGTGATGTGCACCGGTAATCCAGCCGCCCTCGAAGATAATAGGAAGACGGTAGCGCCACCTCGCGGCATAGTCCTTCTCCCAGTCCATGTAGTAGCCCGTCATTCCGAATGCGTCGTGGCGGAGGCTGTAGCCCTTGGCAATCGCAGAGGCAAGCAGCTTCTCCGTGTCCGGATTCGGCGCGTCCTCCCATCCGTCTATAGTCTGGGCAGCGAGCACACGGTGGTAGTTCATCACGAGCGGGATGTTGGTGAAGAGCCGCGCATACAGGCTTGTAATCCATTCATAAACAGGGATTTTATTCGCCTCGTCCATATATCTCATCGAATGGGCCTCGCCCCATTTCCCGAGTCCGTATGCATCGATGAAATCTATCTCATCCGAAGAATTGAACCTTTGTGCAAATGCGGTGAGGAACTTTTCATATTTCTCCTGAAACACCTTGTCGTCGGGATAGGGAGTATAGACCTCACGGCTGCCGACCTTGCTGGAAAAGCACTTTGCACCGGCGTCAATCACATACTGAGGAGTGTTCTGCCCCTGGTCGCGGCCGTCAACTACAATGCGGAAAGCGAGTCGCATCCCTCGGCCGCGAACCTCGTTCAGAAGCCCGTTCAGACGCGAGTCCGGGTCGTTCCAGAAGTATTTTCCCTCTTCCGGCTCCATCGACGACCAGCTTGTGCGGATGTAGGCGGTGCCGCAGTAGTCCGACACACGGACTTTCTTCGAGCCGTCATGCCCCGCCGGCCAGCTGTCGTAGCCAACCTCTGTTCCGAAGTCCATGCTCCAGTTCCTGCCGAGGTACATCACCCAGCCGGTGAGCGGGTTCTTAATGACTGAGGTTCTGTCCGGGGCGATTGCAAGCGTCTGATATTCATCGCCGCCCATCAGCACAGTCTGCCTCAGACGGATGTCGTCGGAAGATGCGCCCACAAGAATCTCGAACTCGCCCGGTTCAACGACGAAGGACTTGCTCTTCACGTCATAGAACGAGAAAGCGTCCTTGCCGAGCGTAATTTCAACACACGCCTTTCCTCCCTTCCTGATGAAGTTCTTGCTGAATCCCTTGAGTTCCTTCACCGGGCGCGGTACGGAGCATGAAAGGTCGCTGACATAGACCTGCGAAATCTCCGAAGCATCGCATTTCCCGATGTTCGCGACATCGTATGAAACCTTCAGGCTGTCCGGCCCGAGTTTCTCCAGTTTCAGATTTGAGTAGCCGAACCTGCTGTATGACAGGCCGTAGCCGAAAGGATAGCGGACAGCGGTCCCGTTCTTTTCGTATCCCTTGTAGCCGTAGAAGATTCCCTCGCGGTATTCAACGCGCTTTGCCTTAGTGTTCTGCGTGAAGACCGGAGTGTTCTCGTGGTAGCTGCCATACACAGGGTTGTCCTCCCAGCGGTTTTCGATGCTCATCGGAAGCTTACCACTCGGCGACACCCTGCCGGAGAGCACCTCCGCGACGGCGTCACCGCCCCTCTGCCCAGGATACCATGCGAGCAGCACAGCCTCCACGCCATCGCTCCAGCCGTTGAAATCGACGCCGCCCCCGGCATTGAGCACGACCGTCAGATGAGGATGCGCGGCGGCTATCTCATTTATGACGCGCCTCTGCGCGGCCGCAAATGCGAACGGGCGGTCAAATCCCTCGCCCTCGATCTTGCTGTTGAATCCCGCGCAATAGACCACTTTGTCTGCCTTTTTCAGTGCCGCAGCCAGAACCTCCGCATTCACGACTCCGGCCTTGACCGAATCCGCCGGCATCCCGGCAAACAGCACGCTGTCCGGAAGAAACTCGACGTGTTTCTCGCCGAATGCCCGGCGCAGCCCCTGCGCGACGCTCACGCTGTGAAACGGCTGCACGAATCCGCTTCCGCCGCCTGTCGGTGTGTTGAAGGCATTCGGTCCCAGCACAAGCACGCGGTCCCTTTTCCTGAAGGGGAGTTCATTTCCCCGGTTTTCAAGCATGACGATGCCCTCCCTCGCGATTTCGAGGGAAAGAGCATCGCTTTCCGGATTGTCAAGCGGAATGCTGCTGTCCCTGACGTCCTTGTCAAGAAGTCCGAAACGGTTGAGAGTGTGGAGGATATGATAGACCTTTATATCTATGGTCTCCTCACGGACAATTCCCGCCTTCACGAGAGGGACGAGCCTTTCCGCCGTGAAATATACCCCCTTGGGGCATTCGAGGTCAAGACCGCCGTTTGCGGCACCGGATGAGGAATAGACCGAAGTCCAATCGGACATGAGTATGCCGTCGAAGCCCCACATATTGCGGAGCACCTCGATGTTCATCCAGCCGTGCTCCGAAGCGTGCACTCCGAAAATCGGATTGTAGCTGTCCATCACGGCGCCCACATGAGCCTCCTGCACGGCCTTCCTGAATGCCGGGAAATAGACCTCGTGAAGAGTGCGCTCATCGACGTCTGAGCTGGTGTGGTGGCGGCTCCATTCCTGATTGTTCGCGGCGAAGTGCTTCACGGTGGCAATCACGCCCTCGTCCTGCACACCGATGATATAGTTTGCCGCAATCTCGGAAGTGAGGTAGGGGTCTTCTCCGAAGTACTCGAAGTTTCTGCCGCAGAGCGGCGCCCTATAGATGTTCACGCCCGGACCGAGGAGGAAGGATATGCCCCTCGCCTTCGCGTCCTGTCCGAGCCCGTGGCCAAGCCTACAGGCAAGTTCGCGGTTCCATGTCGCCGCAGTGAGCACACCGCAGGGATAAAGCGTGCTGACGGTGTTCTGACGCCGTATATTGCGTATTCCCTGCGGGCCGTCGGCCATCAGAAGCTGAGGTATGCCGAGACGTTCGACAGGACGCACGACAAAGGACGTGAGTTCGCCGATGTAGTCGCACTTTTCCTCAAGCGTCATCCGCGACACAAGACTCCACGCACGTTCGTCAATCTCGGAAGCGTCCTTTCCCACAGGAGATGTGCTGTCAAGGTAGAGCCCCTGAGCGAAAGCGCCGGGAAGTGACAGCGACACAGCGGAAAGGAGGATGGCAAAAGAACGTTTGAGTGTTTTCATTTCAGTCATTTAGTAAGCGTTAAAAAATAGTCACCGCGTAAGGACTGCTGACGGCATTGTGTGCGGCCGTGCGGGCTATCGCGGCCTTTTCTGCGTTCACCGTGGAAGGCGCCCACGCTGCATCCTCGGCACTTATGCCGGAAATGGTCTCGAACCATGTGCATGCGGCCGTATATCTTCCGTAAGTGACTTCGAGATGATAGCCGTCACGGTTGAAGGTGTCGCCGAGCGAAGACGTCCTTCCGTTCTGAATCGCCGTGCCCGAAGGCACAAGCAGGTCAAAGGCGTATGAACCGTTGTCCATGATTTTCCGGGCGACGTCGATGATGGCGTTGAACATTGTCGTCTGGTCGCTGTTGTATTTCTGGAAATCCGAATGGGTCGAATCCTTGGAATATGCCCATGTCGAATGCCAGATGAGCTTAACGTCATATTTGGAACGGGCACGGACATAGTTCAGAATCTCAGGAAGATACGGAGAGCAGGTCTCATACTTGCCGGAGAGGCCGCTCGCCTGTTGGAGGCTGACGTAATCCCACGGCTCCTCGGCGAGGACGGTCGAAATCTTCACTCCCTTCACATTTGTCTTCTGACCATCGACAACCTTGCGGTATTCGTACGCGGCCGCGTCGTTATTGATGTTGTTATAGTGCCTTTCAAGGCTGCACCCGCCTATGTAGAGATTACCGATTATGACTTTCCTGCCGGATGCGGCAAAAAGTTCATAAAGATACTGCTCCACGGCATCCTGCGAGAAGCTGTTGCCGATCGCGAGGATTCTGAGAATGCCGTCGCCGTCCTCCTTGACCTCGACCGAGGCCCTTGCCCTTACGGTCTCGCATTCGGCAAGATAAACCAGCACGGTGGCCTTGCCGCCCTTTTCGGCCTTAAGCACAGCCTTGTTCCCGTCCTCTTTGAGGGAAAGCACCGTAGGATTGAGGGATTTCCATTTGTATGTCGCAGAGACATCAGATGAATTTTCCCCTTTCAACGCGACGGCTATTTCCGCGCCTTCTCCGACGGAAAGCTCGGCGGGAACACCGGACAACTCCAGGGAAAGACCGGCATACGGGTCAATCTTGGCACAGGCGGTGCAGGGTGCAAACACCGCAGTGAATGCAAGCACCGTCTGCGCGACCAGATATTTTCTTATTCTTCCGAACATAAAATCCAAACTGATTTTTATAATTCATATTCTACTTTGCGGACACGGTCACCGCACCGGCACGCACCCATCCGTCGGCCGTCACATTCTTTGCGGCGGCAGCCGGGCGTATGCCTATGGCGTTGTCCCGCGCCGTGTCGATGATGCCTACGGCCCAAGTGTAGGCTCCTACTGCAACACCCTTAATCTCGACATCGGTCCTATAGGACGAAATCTCCCCCTTCAGCCATTTTGACAAATCCGAGTCGGCTTCCACAAACACCTTGACCGGTTTGTCTTTGCCGTCAAGGAGCGCGACAGCAACCTTGTACTTGTAGTTCCACTGCGGCAGGTTGACGGGGCAATATCCCCAGCCGAGGTTAGCCCAGCTGTGAGCGACTGTCACCTTGTCCCCGAACTTGACCTTCGCGGGATAAGACACCGAAGTCGGATAGAGCCTGTAGCCGCCCTCAGCGACGAAACGCTCTACATACTCAAAGGCATTTTCGAACCATGACTTAGTCTCGTCGCCTACACGGAAATCCATTGTGTTGACCTTGGCCTCCATGGAGGAGCTGAACTCGCCTGCGCGGACATCCTCGGGATGGCCCTTGCGGTAGCCGGCCGGGTCGTTCCAATACGAATGGCTGGAGACAATGTAGCCGCCCTCCATAAGTATCGGGACCTTGTATACCCATTTCATCGCATAGGCTCTCTCCCAGTCGTTGTAGCCCCATTCCTGATTGTTCATCCCTATGGCGTCGGAACGCAGGCAGTAACCGTTGTCAAGGGCTATCTGGAGCACATTTTCACTGTCCGGCTGCGGGTTCTTGCCCTCGCTGACAGGATGCCCGATCTGACGGTGGTAGTTGATGACGAGCGGAACTTTTGTGAAGTTGTCCGCATACAGCCTCGTTATCCACCGCATCGTCTCGGCCTTGTACTCCGATGTCCTTTCCGTCACGGCATTGTTCTGCTCGTAGCAGACATTGTGGCCCTCGCCCCACTTTCCAAGTCCGTAGGCATCGATGAACGCCGTCGTCTCAGGATTGTTGAAACGGGCGGCAAATGCCTTCACAAATGTCTCGTAATGCTTCCTCCATATCGGATCCACGGCAAGCGGAGTCTTGCGGTCCGGATACTTGCTGTCGGACAGCCAATATTCGGCCCCGTCGTCAAAGACAAACTGAGGAGTGTTCTCTCTCTGGTCCCTGCCGTCGACGACGACGCGGAACGCTATCGGGAGCCCGAGTTCCTCAGCCCGCATGACCAGTTTATAGATGCCGCTCGTAGGGTCGTCCCAGGCATACTTGCCCTTTGCCGGATTGAGATTCTTCCAGCCCGTCCTGATGTAGCAGGCAGAAGCGTAATCCCGGACATAGACTTCCTTCCCGAGTTCCGAAACGTAGAACTTTGTGTCGAAATAGGACGGATCGGCCGTGCCGGAAACATACATGACCCAGCCGTTGAGCGGATTCCTGAGCACGGTCTTCCTGTCCGGACTTATCTTTACCGTCGTGTTGCCGACAATCCCACCGCCGTTTCCATTGTCTCCGGAAGGCTCCTTTGCACATGCGCAGGCAGAAACTGCGGCAACAGCCAGCACAAAAATGATGTCTCTAATTGAGAAATTCATTATCAGTCGTCTTTATGTGTACAGACCGAGAAAAGCGTTGCGGCTCTTCCCAGTCCATATAGTTAAAACTACAATCAGTCGAAACGAATAAGATTGTTTCTCGCGTCAATGGTAATCCTGCTTATTTTGACAGTTGAAGCAGGCTTCCATTTCCTGTTGCTGACAACCGGAACCGTGTCCATCCACTCGCCCATTTTGAGTTCCATGTCGGCCGCAGCAGCCACTCCCGGCTCAGATGCAGGGACAAATCCAAGAACCTTGGAGATGAACTTCATTCCGGCTCCGTTCTTGACAGGGTCTTCGCCGCCTGTTCCCTCGCCGGCCCTGATGTCATCGACCTCGGCAGGTCCCTGGGCGACCTTGACGCAGAGCGCATCCGTCATGTTGAATGAGGCTCCGGACCAGATGAGAATCATAGGATCGACCTTTGACACTACAAACGGGAACGCCTTTCCTTTCCAGCTGTCCCAGCCTGTCATCGAGTTGACATAGTAGTTGCCGGCCAGCAGGGTCTTCGTAAGAATCCATGAAGCCGGATTCCTGCCCTCGTATGCGAACTCGACAGTCAGCGGCTCAAGCCTGTTCTTCGGAGAGAAGAACTTGACGGTCTTGTTCTCGATGTCGATTATGACTCTCCAATAACCCTCTGTAGGTATGTTCCATGCAGGGAGTTTGGCATCCTCCTTAAGTTCCTTGACTACGGCTTTGTACTCCGTGCCGGCCGGCTTTGAATCCGCCTGTTCTTCGTCAGGGATGTCAACTGTTCCGTCCGCAGGGCAGATATATGAGGTCATTCCCTGATACTCTATAGGAATGGTCACTTCACCCGGACGGAGATAAACCTCCTCGGCGTAGATGTAGTCGCTTTCCGGGGTCTTGCCCATCGGTTTCTTTGTGGTGCCGGTCATGGCGTCGCCGGAAAGGAATATGCGGTCGGCGTCAAAAGTGAGCGGACGGAAAGGACGGACGCTGAAATCAACGGTCCTCACCTCCGGCATAACGTACTTCTCGCCGCCTTCCCACTTCGCGATGACCTTGAACTGCATGTTCACGGCACGCGAATAGTTCTTGTTCCATTTCTCCACAAGGAGATTCTGGAGTTCCTGAGTCGTGTATTCCTTGGAGAACACTCCGTCGTCAACGACCTGACGGACAGCATTGCTGAAGTCATTTCCCTCAATGTCAAGGAAAGTAACGTATGTCACCAAATAGTCTTCCGGCATTTCCCGCGCCGGAGTCCACGAAAATGTCAGGGCGACCTTATCCACCTCCTCGGCGTCAAGAATGACCTCCTGAGCCGATGCTTCGAGAGTCATGGTCTCGACCACGTCGTACATACTTCTGTCCGGGCCCTGAAATCCGCCCTTGTCACATGCAGCCAAAGAAAGGAGACCGGCTGCCGCGAATAATATATATCTGTTTCTCATATCAATAACTCTTTAAGTCGTAAGCAGCTACCACTCAGGGAACTGACGGAGATTTACGTTCTTGTCAATGTCGTCCTGAGGAATCGGCCACCAATAGCTGATGAAACGGCGTGTCTGGTACTGTGTTCTCTTGTAGTAGTCATCCCTGTCGGACTTTGTCGCGCGTGAGTCCATTCCGTAGAAAGGCCCGTTGAGAACAGTGGCCGCCTCTTTCCAGCGGCGCAGGTCGTCGAAGCGGTTGCCGGCCTCGCAGTTGAGTTCGACACGCCTTTCCCTGTGGATGAGGTCGCGGAGAGTCTCGCCGTCAGCCGGCGGAGCTATCATCTCGACACCGTCGGAATCTACGCCTGTACCATACTGAGGAATGCCCGCCCTTTCCCTGATTTTGTTTACATAAGCGAGTATCTCTTCCTTGTTGGCGCCATAGGTTCCCTTTGCGATGCTGTACTCATTCAGGCACTCCGCATATGAGAGATATGCCTCTGCAAGACGGTAGATGGCTCCGTGGCGCGTCTTGTACTTTCCGGAGCCGTCGCTCGGAATGGCTGACGGATCGACCATTTTTCTCACGAGATAGCCCGCCGTTGGAGAATCATGGCTCGGCCCGCCGTCTTGTCCACCGGAGAAGAAGTCTGTGTACTTATTGGATGACTTATGCTTATCCTTGCCCCAGTGATACTGCTCGTTGTAGAGAACTGAGATGTAGAATCTCGGCTCACGGTTGCAGTACATGTTGTAGGTGCCCTTTGTCGTAATCACATGATTGGTCTTCTGACCCTCGACGGCGCCCTGCTCTGCATAGAAGTACTTGGTGTCATCCTTGTAGTCCACCGTTGAATAGCCGGTCTCAGTGTAACCGGATGCAGGGTTAATTACAGGCTGTCCGTCAGCACCGTATCCGGTGATAGGAACAAGTCCGTTGTTCATGAAAAACGCGTCCACAAGGTTCTGGGTCACGCCGATGGCACCCGCACCGCCCATGCTTCGAGGATTGCATTGCCTGTCAAAGTATGCGCCGCTGTCGTATGTCTTGGGGAATATGACTTCATGATTTCCCTGATCCCAACGCATGAGGACAGCGTTCATGTAGGACATATACGGGTCAACCGTACCATTGTCAAGCCGCTCGACATAGAGTTCATAACCATTGTCCTTCGCGGCCTCGATGACTTCCATGTTGGCGTCGGCGGCGGCTCTCCACCTCTCCGGGTCGAACTCCGTGCTGAACAGAGGAGTTCCGTCGCAGTTGACCATCCCTGCAAGGTCCGGATTGCCGTTCACAAGCGGGCTGGCAGCGAAGGTGAGCAGACGGGCGCGGATGGCGAGGCACATGACGGATGTGGCACGACCATACTTGTTTGCCTCCTCGTATGAAGCGGGCAGGATCTCGGAAGTCTCCTTAAGCTCCTGAGCCACCCAGTCCACTACATCATAGAAAGGAGCCTGCTTGAGCTGCATGTCGAAAGCGTTCGTTCCCTGAGCCGGTCCCGTAATCATCGGAACGGCGCCATAGGTCGTCACAAGCATTGCATGATAGTACGCAATGAAGAAACGGCATTCGGCCTTCATCCACTCTATCTCCTTTGCGGAGACATCGAAAAGCGGATGGGCGTTCTCAATGAAGATGTAGGCAGAGCGGATTCTCTTGGAGAACTCTTTCCAGTAACTGATGATGCCGCCCTGAGCAGGGGTGAAGTTACCGTTCTGATAGAGAATGGCCTTGAAGCCCTGAGATTCCCAGCCCACAGGAGGCGTGAGGTCATCGGCGATGGCGATGGCACCGTCATAGTGATAGAATGTCGGAATGCCGTTGTAGATGTAGGCAAGCCAGCGCTCAAGGTTGTTCCTATTCTCGAATGCAGTCTTGAGATCCAGCTGGTCGTCCGGCTGCTTGTCAAGATAGTCACAGGACACAGCCGAGAAAACGGCGATGAAGCCTGCAACCAGATATGATAATTTAAGATTTTTCATCACGAAATGATTTTAGAATTTGAATTCAAGACCGGCGGAAATTGACTTCATGACCGGATAGGCCGCGCCTGTGTTGGAGGCGAGCTCAGGATCCCAAAGCTTGAACTTCGAGAAAGTAAGCAGGTTAGTCCCGCGCAGATAAACCCGCGCACTGGAAATGAATGACCTCTCCGCAAACTTCTTCGGAAGAGAATATCCGATTTCGATATTCTTGAGTCTGAGGAAGCTCATGTCCTTGAGCCACCATGTAGAAGCCTGGCTGTTGTTCGCGTTCACGCCGTAGTCAAGACGCGGATAGAACACGTCCTGGCTCGGATTCTCTTCCGTCCAACGGTCGGTGTAGTTCGTGAAGATGTTGTAGGTAGTACCCTTATTGGAAGCCGGAATGATGTTCCCGGAAAGGATGTTCCAAGTCTTTCCCACTCCCTGGAAGAGAGCCGAAATGTCAAGGTCTTTCCATGAGAACGTGAATCCGAAGCCGTATACCATCTCAGGGTTCTTGGTGCCTCCGATAGGTGACTTGTCATAGACGTCAATCTTGCCGTCCCCGTTCACATCCTTGTACTTTATGTCACCAGGACGCACCTTCGACACGAGCGTGACTGTCGGGAGATCCGGACGAAGTATTCCGTTCTCGACATCAACGAAATCGTCGTAGGTGTAGAGTCCCTCATCGATATATCCGAAGAGCTGTCCCACAGGATGCCCCGTCTCGGCCCTGTTGGTGCCTACCACGGCTGCCGGCTCGTCCATCTCAAGAATGGTGTTGTGGGCGTATGTGAACGTTCCCATCGCGCTTACGAAGAAATCGCGTCCGAACTGTTTTCTGATGTTCAGAGAAAGGTCAACACCCTGGTTCTTCACACGTCCGAAGTTTTGCCAAGGAGACTTGATGAATCCGGCGGTCATCGGAATGGAAGTCCTCTCCATGAAGATGTTGTTTCTGCGTTCATCGAAGAAGTCCACCTGAAAATCCGCGACTCCGTCCAAAAGGCCGATTTCAAAGCCGACGTCAGCCTTGTTTACCTTCTCCCATGTAAGATCCGGGACGGCGAAGTCGCCTTCCGCCATACCATTCTTGTTATAGTTGGACTCATATCCCCATCTGTACTCGCCAAGCGTATTCCAGTCGTCAGTGATGGTCGAGAGGTAGGCGAAACGGCGTCCGTCAAGGGAGGCGTTACCCGTCTGTCCGTATGATGCGCGCAGTTTCAGCTTGGAAAGCACATGCTTGGCATTTGCCATGAACGGTTCCTCTGAAATGACCCATCCGAGGGCTCCGGAAGGGAAGAAGCCGTATCTCTTGCCCGGCGCGAAGTTCTCAGAACCGTTGTAGCCGAAGTTGAACTCCGCGACATACCTGCTGTCGTATGTGTATGAAGCCCTTCCGGCAAGGCCCTGGTTCCTGTACGGGAGCTTTCCTCCGTTGTCATAATTTCTTCTGTTGAAGAGGAGGAGACCGGAGACGGCATGCTTGCGGTTGAATGTCCGGTCGTATGTGGCAGCAGCCTCAAGATAGACGCTCTTGTTGCCGAATGTTCCTGAAGACGAGTGCCCGAGCGTGTTGCTTCCGTTGGACTTTACTGTAAGAATGAGAGAACCGTCCTCATTACGTCCGGATGCCGGATTATATATGGTCGGGTTCATCGTGCGGCTCACTGTGCCTGTAGAGTAGCGGTCAAACGAGAATGATGCCCTGACCTTGAGACCTTCGGTGAGGAACTTGAGATCCTGCTCAAGCGTAACGAGCGTCTCAATCTTGCTGGCAGTTGTCCTATTGTAACCTCTCTGCGTGGCCATAGCCCACACATTGGACTCCTCGGTTCCGGCAATCTCTCCAGTCGAGTACTGAACCGGAAACTTAAAAGGAACCGCCCTGAAGGCACGGTTGAAGATCTCGCTCACGCTGTCCGGCGTGGAGTTGCGTTCCTGCATATAGCCGCCGATGTTGATGCGGAGCTTTGTAGTGTTTGTAATCTTGATGTCGACATTGCTCCTGACATTGTAGCGCTGCAGCTTTATCGACGGATCCCATTCCTTGGACTTGTCACGCGTAAGAATTCCGTCCTCATTATAGAAGGCGCACACCATCGAGTATATCACCCTTTCATTACCGCCGCTGATTTCTGCGGTGACACGCTGGTTGTCAGCCCAATTCTTTGATATTGCTTGAATCCAATTCACATCAGGATAAATGTCCGGATCGTAACCCGCCCTTGTCTTGGCAATCTGGTCGGTGTACATAGGAAGCGAGCCTGTGTCCACAAGTACGTCGTCAAGAAGCTGCATATAGTCAGCCGCACCGATATACGATGGGAGCTTTACCGGCCGGGTGCCTGCAAATTCCGCCTTTATTGTCACTTTCGGCTTTCCAGCCTCACCGCGTTTGGTGTTGATCAGTATGACACCGTTCGCACCGCGAACACCATACACGGCGCTCGCGGCCGCATCCTTAAGCACGGAGAACGACGCGATTTCCTCCGCGTCAATCGTGTCGAGGCTTCTCTCTATTCCATCCACAAGCACGAGAGGATCACCACCGACTCCCTGGAAAGTGGAGATACCGCGAATCCAGAAAGTGGAGTTGTCATAGCCCGGTTCACCCGAACGCTGGATGGCAAGTACGCCAGCCACGTTTCCTGCAAGGTTGTTCGTCAATGAACGCGAAGTGGAGACCTTGAGGGCAGACGGCTCAACAGTGGTGATTGACGCGACGACGGACTCCTTTTTCTGAGTACCATAAGCGACGACCACTGCGTCATCCAACTGTCCGATGTCCTCCACAAGCTCGACATTGACAACCTTTCGCTCGCCTACTGTCTCTTCCTTTGTCACATAACCGACAAAATCGAAGACCAGCACTGTCCACTTGTCGGGAACAACGATGGAATAATTACCGTCAATATCAGTGATTGCGTTGACGGACTTGTTGTTTTTGGCATAGACTGTGGCAGCAACAAGAGGCTCACCCTTTTCGTCCGTGACATTACCGATTACTCTCAAACCGGCGCCGTCCTGCGCAAGAGCTGCCACTATACCCCCCCCCACGAGCAAGAACGCCGTCAGGAAGCCACGTCTCAAAACATTTGAAAATTTGCTTGAAAACATAATAAGTGGTTTGGTTATTATTCTTTTGCAAATTTCCCCAAAATGCCCAATACTGATATGTGGTTATTATCCGAAAATGGTTCAATTTTGTACGAACCGCTCCACAGCCCCCTCCAAGGCACAAAAGTCCGTATTAAAAAAACAGTGTCGGCAAGAAAGTTTCCTGCCAACACTGCTATGATTAATCCAGAGAAAAAGGGGATGCATAAAAGGATGGGATGCAAGGCGGATGGTGAGGATTTCATCAAGACATCCAACGCAGCAGACCGCCCTTTAGGCGCCCCGCCCCTTATTCAGCCTTGCCGTTAGAACCAAGCACGTCCACGATCTTGTGCTCGTAGAGCTTCTTCATCTCGTCACGTGCAGGTCCGAGGTACTTGCGCGGGTCAAACTCGCTTGGCTTCTCGGCGAATACCTTGCGAATTGCAGCGGTCATTGCAAGACGAGAGTCTGAGTCGATGTTGATCTTGCATACAGCGCTCTTGGCAGCCTCGCGAAGCTGATCCTCAGGGATACCGACAGCATCAGGAAGCTTGCCGCCATACTTGTTGATGGTGTCAACATACTCCTGCGGAACTGAAGATGCACCATGGAGAACGATAGGGAAACCAGGAAGTTTCTTCTCGATCTCGTGAAGGACGTCAAATGCGAGAGGCGGCGGAACGAGACGGCCGGTCTTAGGGTCACGAGTGCACTGCTCTGGCTTGAACTTGTATGCACCATGTGAAGTTCCGATTGATATTGCGAGTGAATCGCAGCCCGTGCGGGTAGCGAAGTCAATCACCTCCTCCGGTTTGGTGTAGTGAGACTCTTCAGCGGAAACCTCATCCTCAACGCCTGCGAGGACTCCAAGCTCGGCCTCAACTGTCACGTCATATTTGTGAGCGTACTCAACGACCTTCTTGGTGAGGGCGATGTTGTCCTCGTAAGGAAGCGCAGATCCGTCAATCATCACTGAAGAGAAGCCCATGTCAACGCAGCTTTTGCAGAGTTCGAATGAATCGCCATGGTCGAGGTGAAGAACAATCTGCGGATGCTCCCATCCGAGTTCCTTGGCATACTGAACGGCGCCCTCTGCCATGTAGCGGAGAAGGGTCTGGTTAGCGTAGTTGCGAGCACCCTTTGAAACCTGAAGAATCACAGGTGACTTTGTCTCGGCAGCGGCCTGGATAATGGCCTGGAGCTGCTCCATATTGTTGAAGTTGAATGCAGGGATTGCATATCCTCCCTTGATGGCCTTCGCGAACATCTCACGGGTGTTCACAAGACCGAGTTCCTTGTAAGATACCATAATTATAAAATTATATAAGAATTATATTCGCACAAAAATCTCGGCAAAAATAGTTAATTTTGCCGAACTATAAAAACAGAATACAAAAACCATACGAAAATGTATGGATATGTCAGATTGTCAGTGTTATGAGGATATGATAAGTTCCGATAGCCGCAATCGGATATGAATCAAAACGTATAAAGCAATATGGACAACCGCAAAGTAGTGATTTTCTCAGCCCCGTCAGGTTCGGGCAAGAGCACGATAGTCAGCCACATACTCAAACTTCATCCGGAACTCGAGTTCTCGGTCTCCGCAGCATCACGGGCACCGCGCGGCGATGAGAAGAACGGAGTGGCCTACTGGTTCATCAGCGCGGACGAGTTCAGAAAGAGAATCGCCGCCGGCGAGTTTGTTGAATATGAGGAAGTTTATCCCGGTTCGTTCTACGGAACACTGAAATCCGAGGTGGAGCGCATCTGGAACAAGGGCAACGCTATTATCTTCGACGTCGACGTGAAGGGCGGGGTTAACCTCAAGAAATATTTCGGAGACCGGGCACTGTCCGTCTTTATTCAGGCGCCGTCGGTGGAGATCCTGCGGCAAAGACTTATAAAGCGCGCGACGGACTCGCCGGAAGCGATAGAGCGCCGTGTCGCGAAGGCCGCGGAGGAGATGACATACGCGGGCAAGTTCGACCAGATCATCGTGAACGACGATCTGCAGAAGGCGTATGCCGATGCGGAGAAGCTGGTCTCGGAGTTCCTTGGCAAAGAAAAATAAGGCAAGCCTTGCATCCGCAATCCTTATTTTCCTTTGCCTCCAAACTATTTTTGATTACTTGACTGAAAGCGTATGGAAATCGCCATATATTCCGGGTCGTTCAACCCGCTGCACATCGGGCACCTCGCGATTATGAGGCGGCTGACGGAGCTGTATGACAGGGTGCTGCTGGTTGTGTCGCCGAAGAATCCGCTGAAGGACAGCGCGACGGCGCTTGATGCCGGGGAACGATTGGACGCCGCACGGGCAGCGCTTGTGCGACATCCGGAATTGGCGGGCAAGGTCAAAGTTTCAGACATCGAGTTCAGGCTTCCTGTACCGAATTATACGATAGACACGCTTGATGCGCTGAAAGGCGAACACCCGTCAGACAACTTCGCATTGGTCGTCGGAGGTGACCAGATTGCGGATTTTCGCCGATGGAAAGACTGGAGGCGCATATTGCAGGAATATGAAGTCACGGTCTTCCCGCGCGAAGGCTTTGATACGGCAGCCATACGGGACGACTTTCTACGCGAGAATCCCGCCTATCACATAACACTCATTGACATGCCGCTGGTCACTGTCTCGTCCACACAGATCCGCAACGCCATCGCCGCCGGTGAAGATGTGGCAATGCTATTAATGTAAGTCCCCTCGTAGGGGAAGTGGTGCTACGCAAACCCTATCTCACAAGGCCTGCCCTTCGTTCGCTGCGCACGGCGCTGATGCGCCTTGGTCACGGCATAAAAAAATGAGGACACCTCGGCTGAATGACCTTGATGTCCTCTGTCGGGATGAGGCGACTCGAACGCCCGACCCCTACGTCCCGAACGTAGTGCGCTACCAACTGCGCTACATCCCGATAATTTATAATCTTTTGAGCGTCTGCTGCGTCAGACTTCGCATCGTCGAGCGGTCATTACCATAAGGTAACTCCCTTCCTCCTCACTCGCCTTCCTTGCATCCATCTCAAAATCTCACAAATTATTTCAAAGAAAAACGGAAGCACTCGGGAGGCTTCCGTGAAAGTATAGCTTGAAACCTCTTGTTCGAAAGAGAGAATTATGCGAGTTTGTTGATGTAAACCTGAATTCCGCTCTTAAGGTTTGCTGCCTTGTTCTTGTGGATTACTCCAATCTTGGCAAGCTTGTCAATCATCGCGTAAACCTTCGGTGCTGAAGCCTCGGCCTCGCTCTTGACGGTCATTGCCCTCAACGCGCGGATCGCGTTGCGTGTAGTCTTTGCATAATACTTGTTATGCAAGCGGCGCCTCTCGTTCTGACGATTGCGCTTGTCTGCTGATGCATGTTGTGCCATTATTGTACTTTTTTATATTTTGGTAGTGGGTAGGGGAATCGAACCCCTATTGCAAGAATGAAAATCTTGAGTACTAACCGTTATACGAACCCACCGCACGGAAATTTCAACGAAATTCCAAAGCCTTTTTACAAAGGGACTGCAAAGGTATGTAATATTTTTCAGAGAGCAAAATATTTTTGCCCTTAATTTTCATTATTATTCCACTCCCACGAATAGAGCAGCGACTCGACCTGACGCAGATAATGCCGCTTGTCATACTTAGGGGCATAGACAAAGGCGTCAAGAGTCACGATCCACTTCCCGTCCGGGCTGTAGAAAGAATGGGACACGAATGGCCCGCCCATGTAGTCGCCGTAGACCTCCCAATAGCCGCGCATCTCGGCAAAGTCGCGTCCCTGATACTTCAGGTACTTGACGGACGGGGCCACAATCGGACTTGTAATCATGTAGGTATTGTCAAACATTCCCGGCACATAGTTCTTCAGAAACTCATTTCTCTTCTCGACGAGAGCCTCTTCCGTGAATGGGGTCCCACCGGACGGGTACTTGTAGACGAACACTCCCTGGTTGGTGTACTGCGTCTCGTAGGCAATCCAGACAAAATCCTCGGCAGCCTTGCGCACAGCGTAGCCTACAGGAAAATGCAGGAAACCGCCGAAGCGCTCCTTAAGCACCGGCTGGATTCCCTTCTCCTCATACTGAATGGAATTGGCTATCACACGGTTGCGCTCAGCCTGTTCAATCATCGTCGCAATCTTCACCTTGTTGTCCTCAAAGAGCTGCACGGCAGAAGCCTCATCAATGGCCTCAATCTTTATCACGCACTGAGGACGGGCCCAGACATCATTGAGAAAACGTACACCCGGTTCAGAGACGTGCGGGTTAACGTTGCATATCAGGATGTTGCGGTGAATCTGGAATATGTTGGTGAATGCCGTCGGGACAATGTTCACCACAGAATAGAGAGGTTCGCGCTGCGGCAGGAATGGGCAGTCTGATGTCAGCGTGTCACGTATCGCCGTACCGAGGGCTCCCTCCCACTCGCCCTGGCCTATCACGACCAGAACCTCCCCTGCCTTGCCGCTAACATTGGGAAGCAGAGCTTTCTTGCGGTCGCCGCAAGAGATGCAGACAATTGCCGCAAGAGCAAAAATGATGAATAGTCTGAACCTTTTCATATCCATATATATTTTTATGTTATCATGTCCACATACGCACTCGTTTACCGCAACAGGCGCATTATGTCGTTGCCGAAGGCGAGAATCATCAGTGCAAAGATAAGAATCATTCCGATAACCTGCATAACTATCAGGAATTTGTCGCTCGGTTTCTTGCCCGTAAGCATTTCATACAGAATGAACACGATGTGGCCGCCGTCAAGTGCAGGAATCGGGAGAAGGTTCATCACGCCGAGCATCACAGAAAGCAGCGCGAGGATGTTCAGGAAGGCGTACCAGTTCCATGCGGACGGGAACACCTGCCCTATGGCGATGAAGCTTCCGACCGACTTGTAGGCCTCAGTGCTCGGGGTGAAGACAAGCTTCATGTCCTTGAGATAGTCCCCGATTGTGGTGAATGTGTAGGAGAATCCGGCCGGAATGGCCTCGAAGAATCCGTATTTCTTTGTCTGAATGTTCGGCATTGTCGTGAAGACGCCGATTCGTCCGAGAGTGTCCACGGCGACGTCAAGAGAGAGCGTGTCCTCACCGCGAAGAATCTGTGCCGTCACATGGGCGCCGGCGTACCCCTTGAGCAGAGCCCTGCTGTCCTGGAGGTAAGGCACCGGCTGACCGGCAATCGCCACAATGCGGTCTCCCCTTTCAAGCCCAAGGCCGAAGTTCGGCGACGCCGGCGGGATGCTGTCGATGACAAACGGGAGCGCAAGGTCGAACATTCCGGGAGTGTTCAGGACATCACCGATGCGGCTCCGGTCAACATAGAGGTCAAGCGTATCGCCTTCCCGAAGGAGGGTTACTTTGCTGACGTCGTTTCTCGCGAGGTCTGCCTGGAGAAGCCCGAAGTTCTCCTCGGGAACGCCGTCGTAGGCTATGATGTGGTCGCCTGTGCGGAAACCCATATCGTAGGCAAGTTCATTCACATAGATGTCGCTGCCGTCGTTGCTGATATAGGACTGTCCCCAGTGGGCAAGCACACCTATATATATAAATATGGCGAGAATGAAGTTGAAAAGCACTCCACCGGCCATCACAAGCAGCCTCTGCCACGCGGGATGACTGCGCAGCTCCCACGGCTTCGGCTCTGACTTCAGGTGTTCCGTGTCCATCGACTCGTCGACCATTCCGGCAATCTTGCAGTACCCGCCGAGCGGTAGCCAGCCTATGCCGTACTCGGTCTCGGAATTCTTGGGTTTGAACCGGAAGAGCGCCTTTCCTCCCACATCGAAGAAAAGGTAGAACTTGTCCACGCGAATCTTGAAAAGCTTCGCGAAAGTGAAGTGCCCCAGCTCATGAAAGAGAATGAGCACAGAAAGCGCAAGTATTACCTGCAGTGTCTTTATCAGAACTATCATCTTTTCCAAAATTATCTGTCAGATATATGCGGACATTCCCGCCGCAGACAATCCGCCCGTCAAAACCGCCCGGAAGCAATCAATGTCCGCGCCAAAGCCGACGCGTCGTCGTTCGTTGCGAATATGTCATCAAGCGAAGGCTCTTTCACGAAAGTCGTGCGCTCCATGCACTCGGACACGAGCTCCGGTATTCCGTAGAAGCCGATTTCGTCGCGAAGGTATGCCGCCACCGCAACCTCGTTCGCCGCGTTCATCGCGCACGGGATGTTCCCGCCTCGCTCCAATGACATGAATGCAAGTCCGAGAGCCGGAAACCGCTCAAGGTCAGGAGCCTCGAACGTCAGAGAGCCGAGCCGCGCAAAATCAATCTTTCTGTTGTCACGCGGCAGCCGGTGAGGATAGGCCAGCGCAAACTGGATGGGCTCGCGCATATCCGGACAGCCAAGCTGCGCAATCACCGCTCCGTCGGCATACTCCACCATGGAATGAACCACCGATTCAGGATGCACGACAACGTTTATTCTCTCCGGTCCGACGCCGAAAAGCCACTTGGCCTCAATGACCTCGAAGCCCTTGTTCATCATCGTCGCGGAATCTATGGTTATCTTGCTGCCCATGCTCCAGTTAGGATGCCTGAGCGCGTCATAGGACTTCGCAGCGGCAATCTTCGACTTCTCCCAAGTGCGGAAAGGCCCTCCGGATGCCGTCAAGTGTATCTTCTCCAAAGGGTTGCGGTTCGCCCCAAGCAGGCACTGAAAGATTGCCGAATGCTCAGAATCCACAGGGAGTATGGCCACGCGGTTCTTTTCGGCAAGCCCCATCACGACGGAGCCTGCGGCAACGAGCGTCTCCTTGTTGGCAAGCGCTATGGTTTTGCCCGCCTCAATCGCGGCGACAGTGGAGCGAAGCCCGCTGAAACCCACCATAGAAGTAAGAACGATGTCTATGCCGTCCGACTTCACGAGGTCACAGACCGAATCCATCCCGGCAAAAACCTTTATCATCTTCGGCTGCAGCGCATCCGCGACCTCGGCATATTTATCCTCATTGCAGATGACAACGCTGTTGGCGTCAAATTCAATCGCCTGTCGCACAAGCAGTTCAGAACTATTGTTCGCCGTGAGCAGCTCGATCTCGAACAAATCCGGATGCTGCCTTATCACGTCAAGAGCCTGACGTCCTATCGAGCCGGTCGAGCCAAGTATTGCGACCCTTCTCTTTTCCATAATCTAAAAGTTCACATATTTTGCCGGATCGACCGACTCCCCCTTATACCAAAGCTCGAACCTCAGATGGTCTCCGACCGCAAGGTTCTCCGCACTGCCGACAAGAGCAATGGGAGTTCCGGCCGTCACCTTGTCGCCTGTTTTCTTCAGCAGTTTCTCGGTGTGCTGATAAATCGACACGACGTCGTCAGGATGCTGAATCTGAATCGTATAGCCCGCGTCATTGTTCCATCCGGTGAATATCACCGTCCCGTCGAGAGTCGCCATCACCACCGAGTTCGCCGGAGCCGTAAGGTCCACATAAGGATGGACATACTTGTCGTATGGCCGGCTCACCACGCCCTTGAGCGGAGAGAAGAAATGGATGCCCTCAATCGGAAGTTCCCGCTTCTGTCCGGCTGAGAGGTCGAACTGCTCCTCCTTCACGACAGCCTCGCGGAAATCGGCGTCGGAGCCGCTGTCCGGCTCATCCGATGCAGGCGGGACACTGCCGTCATCTCCCGACATAACGGCCCGGATGTCAACGGTTTCATCCCCTTCCACCACTCTGCGGAGATTTTCCGAATAGAGCTCCCAACGGCAAATCACACGTTCGAGGGAATCTATGCGGATGGCATTGCTGATGGCATCCCTCTTGGAATGCTCGTCCGGATAGCCGGGAATGAATGTCCTGAGCGGAGTGTAGGCAACGACGCACCAGAGGAGAGCGCAGAAAACAAGCAGAACGTTCACGATGACAAGAATTGCCATCGGCCTGGTGAACTTCAGGGAATTCAGCGGCTTGTGCGTCATATCCTCGACGAGCGTGAGCACATAGCGCCGAACTTTTCTATCTTTATTTTGTTGAGCCATAGTTTAATGTTAACTTTGCATCCGATGGACAGACTTATAGGCATAGACTACGGACGCAAGAGAGTCGGAGTCGCGGTAAGCGACCCGCTCGGGCTCTTCGCGTCTGCCCTGGACACGGTACATTCTGCAAAGATAATAGAATATCTCAA
>ERZ808246.91-NODE-91-length-74970-cov-4.097430_pt1 | contig 74970 bp, 102 predicted proteins | sample MGYA00521083_ERZ808246 | MGnify/ENA primary metagenome ERZ808246 (study PRJEB31516, sample SAMN03275577) | gut metagenome | biome: mammalia-associated habitat; material: feces | host: Papio cynocephalus | place: Kenya | collected 2012-07-07 ... | reverse complement strand
ATCTGTAACCACTCAGCCAGCTTCGCTATCTGCGTGACTGTCATCTCATTGGCTTCCTCCATCGTTTTCACCTCCCTGCCATAAGGCATATTGCAGGTCCGAAATTACCAACTCGTAATTTCTTATCCCACATTATAATTTTAGCATATTTTCGTCCAAAGGTCAAGGCTTTCAGCGAACATTCTCGTAAGAAACCGTCACAATTTACCTTTCGGTAATATTCTCACTGTCCCTTGTGATTCTGCCGCTGGTCCATGCGCCGGAGTATGTGCCGATGCTCGGCAGTCTCTCCAACAGGACTTTCTTCATACCGTCAAGGTACTGCTGATAGTGCCGCTTCTGAAGCCCTTCCAGATGATTGTCATAGGGGTCTTCCTTCTGGAGCAGCTTCACCGCCACCGACCACTCGTTGTCCTCAACGCCTACATAGAACAGCTCGCTTTCAAGGATAATCCTGATGCTCCGGTCGAGCCACTTGTCTTTCTCGACCCGCTTGAAGCTGGGGAACATCCGCGTGAAGCCTTCCGTGAAGCACTCCAACACGTCGCCGTATTCCTCCGCGCTGCCCCAATCGTCGTAGAGCCAGTCGCCTCCGGTCAGCTCATCGTAACTGAGTTCTCCGAGAAGCCGTGTCTCGAACTCGTCATCGCTCACCTCATCGCTGCGGCGATACACGTCCGTGTAGTCCCTGTCGATGTAGTAAAGCCCTTCGTACTTTCCTGTCACGCATACATTGCCGCGTCCCATCGTTATCCCCTCCTCACCAAATTCTCGCCAGACCGCCAGCGATTGTCCGTTTGATACCGATGTACCCGAACTCCGAGCAATCCGGCATATCTCTGTTCAGTACATAGGCGAGTGCCTCGCCGTGCCGCAGGAGGTCTCTGTCGTCCTCCCACTCGTTCTCGTGGTCGCTGACATAGAGATACGAGTCCATCTGTCCGAGCGTCGTGTAGCTGCGAACGATGACATACACGAGAGCGTTATGTTCCTGCTCCCATCTGCGCATTTCCTCCAGCTCCTCGTCCTCGACCCAGAAGAACGCTCCAACGGGCGGCTCGCTGATGCTCACGAGGTCCTGTTTCTCGAACTGCCGGATGGTCGGAGCGTACAGCTCCAGCAGCTTCATCCGAGCGACTGCCTCAGCCTTCTTTTTGTCTCTGTCAATGTTCATTTTCGTTTTCTCCTTTTCTTGAATTGAATACTCTAATATCTTCATCTTCATATTCAATTTCATATTCAATTTCAATTTCATATTTTTGCTACGTTTTTGCTAAGGGTTTTGCCATAGCAAAAGGGTAAATTTCTGTGAATTTCTTCTCAGAACGTACCGAAAGGTAGATTTTTTTGGTTTGAGCGGAATACTCTTTGTTTGAAAGAGTATACTCAAAACGCCTCAAAGAGTAGCCTCTCTTGTAGCATCGAAAATAGGGGGTGCTAAGATTTTGCTATCGGTTTTGCTATGGCAAAATCATTCGTCGTCATCTTCGTCGTCCCAATCCGGAAGGCTGTCAAGGTATCTCTGAACTGCCGGAATATGCGGCAGGATGTAGTCCGCTATCAGCCCGCCTATCCCAAGCAAGCCGCAGAACCCTCCGACAATCACGAGGAAGATTGCAACGTCACCGAGAAAGTCATATTCCATTTCGCTCACCTCCTGTTAGCAAAAATAGGGAGCATCCTCTGCCCACTTTGCAGCCATTCTCTCGACGGCTGTTTTCCAATGCTCTTTGTGAGAGCTAATCATCTCATAGCCACGCCGCGTCTTGACGTAAATCTCGATGATATTACAACCCGTCATGTAGCACTCATTGGCATAAGCTCTCGCTTCACTCTCGGTAGCAAAGTGTTCGACGTGCCAAACGTTCGCCCCAGCCTTGCTCATCACCTTGTACTTATCCATCATCCTGTTCCTCCTGTTACTGTTTTTATAATTCCTCTAACCACATTATAATTATAGTATTCTTTTCTCGTTTGGTCAAGGGGTTTTGCAAAAATAATTGTAATTTTTCTCGTGAATTTACCTTTCGGTAAGCTTTCAAGAGGCATCACCCTATACGCGCCATACCGCGCCTATAGCGGGCGTTTTGTTCTATAGCCATAATTCCTACTCCAAGAGCTTTGGTACGAATATAGGCAGTCTCTACGAGTTCCTACGCGATGTTACTCGCCATTCTCAGAAGTGTCAGGATAAAAAGAAAAAGCCCTCCGTACAGGATTGTGTCCCATACGGAGGGCTAAGTGTTTACTGGTCGCCTTTCGGCTTGTCGTCGCACGGAGGGAACGGGCAGGTGTCACAGTCATCCGGCTTGCAGTGCTTCTTTCCATCCCACTTTACCAAAGCATCGACGGCGATACCGATGGCAGTGAGACCTATGACCAGACCCAAAAGGGTCAACGTTGTCGTCAGCATTTCGCGAGATACCGTGAGGAGCAGAAGCCGAGCTTTCCGTCTGCCGTCCTGACGTAGAGCCACTTTGTTCCGTCTGCCGCTACGCTGTAGTAGCCATAGTTGTTTACCACCGCGCCACTTTGGAGAACGCCGAGGCTCGCTTTCGCCGTGCCAGCTCCGGCTCTGATATGCAGACCGGATGACGCGCTGACTTTGTATTTGCCAGCGAGTGCTTTGTCGAACTTCTGCGCGTAGTCAACCTTCGTGGTCGGCTGCGGAGCAGTGGTCTCCTCGGAGGTTTTGCCGGAATACTTCTCGTAGAAGCGTTTTGCCGAGCTTCCTCTGTTCGCTCCAGCCGTTTCTTTGTTGGCGGGGATTTCAAACTTCACGCACCAACAGTAGGCAGCGTCGTATGCGCCCTGCGAGCTGTCCTCCACACCTTTGATGGTCGAGAGAACCGAACTGTAAAAGCTCTCCAGCTCGTACTTCAGGAACCAGAGCTGACCGTCGAGGGTCGTGTCGTCCTTGCCATTCTTCGCGCACCAGTCCTTCAGGCGAGTCCAACGGGTATTGTGCCACTGGCAGATGCCGTAGGACGTGCCGCCATCGCCCAGCGCGTTCGGTCTGAAGCCGCTCTCGGCGTTGATGTTGGCAAGTACGCCGCAAGCCGCAGCGGTGTTCAGCCCCATGACTTCCGTGAAGAAGTTGTAGCAGGTACGCTCGTTGTCCGCGCCGACTGTATATCCGGTCTTAGGCGGCTCGGCGGGCTTCTCGGACGTTTTGCTCTGAATGTCGGCAGCGTCCACCCAGCCGTACACGTCAGAGTCCTTTCCGGTGTGGACGAGGTGATACGGATGCTTGCCGTTGTAGACGGCAGTGACCTTTGCCTCTCCCGCGCGGCAGGACTTCGGCGAGGTCGAGTTCGCGGAGGTGTAATGCTTGTTTCCGGTGAACTGAACGATGTCGCCCACCTTGAACTTTCCGGCAGGAGTCACAGGCTGAACCGGAGCTGTTTCCGCGCCCACGTCGTACTGAACGTAAGGCAGTTTGCCGTGCTTCGTCCACTTTCGGGTGTTGCAACCCGCTTTTGTGCCGATGTTGCCGACAGCGGTAATCTGCACCTTGTTCTTCCACGCCGGAGTACACTCGACCGCCAGACCGTCACCAACATACAGACCGATGTGTCCCTTGACCCAGACAGCCTCGCCGATGAGGATGTTGCTGAAGTCCGATGAAACGTTTGAGCAGACGTTAATCATCGAATCAGCCCCGATGTCCGGCACTCCGTTGACAGCATAACCCGCGCCACCGTAGGTCTTTGTCTTGTCGCCGTTCCAGCCCCACATAACGCCTTTCAGAAGGCATACGCAGTCGAAGCCGAACGTATCATCCGACGCGGCGTTAATCATCCGCTGGCGGGCGGGCTGCTTATTGTAGCTGTGATTGTTGCAGTACCGCTTCTTGTTCGCGGCGTTCATGGGTGCGCCGAAGCAGCCCATGACATACAGCGTTTTGTAATTTAATGCGATGTCTCTGAGCTTTTTCGCGAACTCAGAGGCTTTGATAACAGTTGCCATGCTATGCTCCTTTCTCTCAGCCGTCAGTCTCGGTATTCTCTGCGGCAGAACCGTTTACATAGAGCTGCACGGCGTTGTTGCTCGCGAGCAGGTTGTTCATATCGCCGAGCGCACTGTCCACGAGCTTGCTGAAGGTTTCAAACGAAACGATTTTGGCAAGCCACGGAAATGTCTCCGCGAACAGGTCGTATACATATCTCAGCTTCAGCTTGCCAGTGCCGGAGCCGAAACGCTTCTCAGCCTCAGTCGTTGCCCAGAGGAGCCACTCTTTGATGCTTTCGAGCTGTTTTTCGGTCGGCTGCTTGAAGAAGCGGACAATGTAAACAACGACCGCCGCGATGATGGCGAGCAGCCCGACGAGGATATACCAATTTTCTACAATGAAGTCCATCTGTGTTCTCCTTTCTTACCCGACTGGTTCGTCGGTATCGTTATCGGGCGGTTCTTTATGGACATCGCCCTTTGCCCGTGAAAACCATATCTTGCCGATATTTTCGAGTCCAGCCTTGATGAGATACGCGAAAACGCAGTTTTGCACGATTTCACCCGTCTCAGTTATCAGCTCGCCCAGATGACTGAAGTCCATGTACGCTACCATTACATACATGGAATACACCTGAACGATGACGTAGAACGCGAAGCATATCAGCACAGCTTTCTTGGAAAACTCCCATACCCAGAGCAGGGAGTGCGAGGTCTTTTGAGCCTCATCCTTCAGCTTCATCAGCTTCTGACGCTGTTGGAGCTTTTTCTTGTACCGCGCTATACGGCGGCGATACAGATTGTCGATGAAGGCTTTGAGGGATTTCTTTTTTGGAGTTGCCATCGCTTTGCCTCCTACTTTTTCAGAGGGAGCGAGTTTACTTCGTGCATCAGCACATCGAGGTCGCCATTCCCACCAAGACTGTTGTGATATACAGAGTGCATATCATTGAGTCGTCGGCGGTCGTCGAAGTCAACCTCTCCGTCCCTGATGTAAGCCTGTCCGAGATACTGAATACGGTCGAGAAGAATAATCCTGACACCAATTTTCAGAGCGTCAAGTTTCTTCTCGGTCGCTTCCAGTCGTTCCTCTTCGGATTTCTTCTGCTTGTCAGCTTCAGCCTCCGTCCTGTCCTCTTTCGCAGCCTTTCGCTTCAACATCCACTGGATGAGGTTGTCGATGAGCTTGATAACGGCGGCGGCAGATGCTCCCGTCAGAAGGTAGTTCCATATCTCCAAGTGCGTCCTCCTTTCCGCAAGACTGCAAAAGAAATAGGAGGCTCCGTTTTCACAGAGCCTCCCACGCCGTCAGCTTACTCCTCGATTTCGATTTCGAGGTCCTTCAGGATTTCGATGACCTGCGGCTTAATGATAGCCGGAACCTGAGCAAGCGTCTTTTTGCCCTTAACGATAAGGGTAGCGTAGATAATTGCCATGACTTTGACCTCCTTTCCAAGTAAGATTTTTAGGATAAACTCCCTGAGGCGGCTCATTCGTCGTCCTCAGCGAGGATAGCCTCAACTTCTGCCCGCAGCTTCAGAGGAACCTGTTCGATGGTTTTCCGACCTTTGCGGATAAGGTTTGCATAAATCTGTGCCATACCTTACACCTCCTCTGCGGAAGTAACCGCGAGCAACTGCTCGTAGACATCGCACAACGCGAGGTTCGTGTCGTCGAGGTCGCTTTCGAGCTTTGTGACCTTGTTTTTCAACTCCTCGTTTTCCTTCTGGAGTTCAGCGGTGGTCTTTTTCTTGTTCAGCTCCTTGATGGAGTCAATTCTGATGCGCTTCAGTCCCATTATTGGAAACCTCCCTGAATAGATGTGATATAACCGCCAGTGCCGGACGCGCCGCGCTCTGCGGTTACTCGGAAATTGAAAGCGAAACCGTTCGCGGCGGTCTGGTTTGAGAACAGATAGTTCCTGCCGTTCTTGGCTTCGTTGGTGCAGTCCTCCCAGACGGGAGTCGTGTCTTTCGCGTTGTTCGTGACTTCGACCGTGTAGTCCGCGTCGCTCGGAATACTGCCAGTGACCGTAATGGCGCAGACGCTGATTTTGTCGTCGGCTTCCATCGGCTCCTCCAGCGTGATGACCGCCTTCGTGACCGACTTTGTGAAGTACAGCGTGTGCGTGGTGGTCGCCTTGCCGTCAGACGCTTCAATGGTGATGGTGTGCGAGCCGTTCAGAACCTTCTGGAAATACTCGCCCGTGATGGCGAAGCTGTTGTTCGCGCCTTTGGTCGCCGCGAAGGTACGCTTCGTCACGCCGTCCAGCTTCTCGGTCACGGTCACACTGTCGGCGGTGTCAGCGTCGTTTACCGAGTAGCTCACGCTGAAGCCCGCAGATTTTGTGCCGAGGTTCGAGCCGCTGGCATTGGAGCAGGTGATGGTCGGCGCGGAGTTGTTATCGACCGTGCGCTCTGCGGAGGTCGTGTAACCGGACGAGGTGTACGGGTCGTAAGCCTTGACGCGGTACTGGACCTTACTCCAGCCTTTCGTGATGGTGTCGGTGTAGCTCGTGTTTTTGCCGTCGTAAATCTCGGAATACGCGCCGCCATTGACGCTTCTCTCCAGCTTGTAGCCGGACAGGTTGCCGTCAGAGTCGGTCGCCGCAGACCACGAGATTACGAGAGAGCCGCCGCCCTTGACTTCCGTAGGAACGGAGATGCTCGCCGGAGCAGACGGAGCAGTGTTGTTTACGACCGTTACCTGCGAGCTGGTCTTGTACGCGGACTCCTCGCCAGCGTCGTCGTATGCCTTGACTCGGTACATGACGGACGCAGTGCCGAACGCCACGTTGTTGGTGGTGCTGGTCGCCGTACCCTGATAAATCTGCGTCCAAGACGAGCCACCGTTTGTGCTGCGCTCTACCTTGTAGCCCGCGAGATTGCCGTCAGCGTCAGTAGACTCTCCCCACGACACCGTAATGGTCGTGCCGCCCATGATGGACGACGGAACCGTGATAGAGGACGGCGTAGTCGGTGCAACATTCGTCTGAACACTGCCATCGTCAGAGACCGAGAGTAAAGAGTCAAGAACCAAAGCCGGACGGACCCCGTACGTATAGTCGTAGTACCAGCCGCTGTAGTCGCCATCGGAGTGGACGCGCCAGACGCAGTTGGCATAGTCGGTGTACGGGGAGCGGAGCCACCAGAAGGTGGCGGTTCCATTCAGATTCGCAATTCTCTTAGAGTTGCCAGAAGAGCTTGCGGTGAAGTAGTCGAGCTTCGCGCCGTCCACGGGGAAATTCTGGCTGTCGCTTGTCGTCCAGCCGACTTCGTAGCCGGAGAGCAGGAAGATTTTCGTGGAAAGACCATTCGCGCCGGACGCTGTAGTACCGCCAGAGCCTGTGCCGTTGCGGTACGGGATTTTGACCTGCTTGATGGCGTTCTGGATGTCTGTTTCAAGCAGACCGAGGAATGTTCCGTTGAGGTAGCTGTGAACGTCGGAGTTCTTATAGTCGTTGTTCGAGCTGTCCCAAGCCATCGTCTTGTAGATGTCCTTCATCAGCAGCCAAGTGCCGTTGCAGGAATCATCATACAGCGAGGACGGTTTGCCCTGATGCACGACCAAGAACTCAGTGTTCACGCCGTTCACTTTGAGGTAGACACTGCTGCCTACCGCTTTTGAACCGAGTTTGGTACTCATAGTTTGATTTCCTCCTTGATTATTTTCTCTACGCGCTTCTTGTACCTCATGCGGAGCGCGTAGGTATTGCCATGAGCGGCGTGGGCGTTCCACGCCTTGAAGCTCAGAGCAATCTCGTCTTTGCTGACCTCGCCTTTCGGATAAGCCTTCGACCATTTCTTCAGCCGAGCGTTCATCCGCTGAATAGAGGAACGACGGAGCTTCATCACGACCTTACCGCTCTCGGTGAGGTATGTATGAAAGCCCAAGAAGTCAATGCCGTTCTTCAGCGGAAATATCGCGGTCTTTTCGTTGAGTTCAAGTTTCAGACCGCCGAGGTATGCGCGTATCTCCTTCAAGCAGTACCGCAGGTACTCCTTATCCTCGTGAATGAGGAAGAAGTCGTCCATATACCGCCCGTAGTATTTGATGCGCAGACGCTCTTTAACGAAGTGGTCGAACTCGTCCAGAAAGAGAAGCGCAAGGAGCTGCGATGTCTGATACCCGAGCGGCAGACCGTTTGTGGAGTCGATATAGGCGCACATCAGGTCGTATATCCGGTCGTCAGGCACTCGCTCCCTGAGCTTCACTTTCACGAGGTCGTGGTCTATCGAGGCGAAGAACTTGCGGACATCGCATTTCAGCACCCAGCCGTTCGCGTAGTCCCACTCGTCCTTCGGCTTCATCGGCAGACCTTCTTTGCGGCGAGTCTCCTCGTCCACGCCCTTCCTGTGTCGGAAATATGACAGCATGGCTTCTTTTAATCGAGACAAGCCGTAGTGTGTTCCTTTGCCAAGCTGGCTCGCGTAGTTGTCTTGTATAAAGCTGCGCGTAATGGCTTCGTAAAGGATGTTATCGACAAGGGCGTGTTGCACGACCTTATCGACGAACGCAGGAGCTTGTACCAGTCGGAGCTTCGGTTCTCGGACGTAGAACACCTCGAACTTGCTCGGATGGTATTTGCCGCTGCGCAGGATGTAGGAAAGCCGTTCGGTGAGCTGCAAGACGTTCGCCTCATACTGCGCCTCGCTGTACTTGCTGCGTTTGCCGCGCCTTGCGGCTTTGTATGCTTCATAAAGCACGTCGAACTCACACATTTCCTCGAATGTCATGCGCTCACCTCCTTTGATTTGCTTCTAAACGCCGTGGCAGCTTCTCACCTCGTAAGGCAGGAAGCATCGGCGCAATGTATTTGTCGTCGCCCAAAAGCACAGCGGGCGGCGACGGGATATGGCTCCCTTTGATGATGGGGACACTGTTTTCGCCAGAAGGCTACTCTCGCTGGTCTTGTCCATCAGAGCCGGACGGACCCCGTTCGTATTGTTGTAGTTCCAGTTGTTGTAGTCGCCATTGGAGTTGACGTTCCAGACGTTGTTGGTATTGTTGGTGTTCGGGGAGCGGAGCCACCAGTTGGTGGCGGGATTGAGCCATACCCCGATACAAGACGGCTGTGCTACCGCCGTGTACCCTTTAATCAGCCGCCGTTTGCCTCTTTGATGGCATCGGCTATGATATGGGCGAAACGAGCATATTCACTCGTTTTCTCGGCTTTGCGGATGCTTTCCGCTCGCTCCGAGTCCTTCTTCTTCCACGATAGGGTCATATACTTTACATCCGTCACCATTTTCGTCCAGTATTTGCTGCGCTTGATATTGATATAGCCGAGTTCCAAGCTGATGAGAATGAGCTGCAACATCAGATTGCAGCCCCTCAGCACCTCGTCTATGAGCATCAGGCGTTTCTCGTACTCGGTCTCAAACCGGCAGTCATTTGCCATCTGAATATTCGTGACGATACCAGTGGCGGTCTCTCGGATGAGCTTGATGTAGGAATGTACCGTGCTTTTTGGAAAGCCCTGCTTGTCTGCGGACCGTTTGAGCCGTTCTGAGGCGGTGGCGCAGAAGTCCTTGACCTCCTCCGGCTTCATGTCTCTCAGCTTCAGCATGGTCGTCAGTACATCTTTCGTTTCCATGCTCTTGTCGCCGACAGGTTTTGTCGCTTGGAAGCTGTAAATCAGCAGGTCTTTCGCTTTATTGCCTATCTGGAAGTCCTTTGTGTCAGCCATGCTTGCACTTCCTCTCTAAACAGACTTTGCCGCGAACGGCATCAAGGTCAGTCTTGTCGCCGTGAAAGCAGCAGAAGTCCTTGTGGATAGCGAGAACGCCGCGCTTGCCGCTGTGCGTTTCGCCGCAGATGACAAGCCCGTCCTCGCCTTTCAGAACGTCGCAAGGCGCGTCGAGTACGGCGAACAGATTACCCACGATGCAGGATAATTCGTCCGCAGCACAGGCGAATACAACTTCGTCTCTTTCCATCGCTTAGAAATCGACTCTCTTTGCTCCGGCGTTCCAGACACCCTCGACGTGTACGCCGTCCAGCGACTCGAAAGTGACCTTGAACGGGTTGCCGTCCACGTTCGTGTTGAACAGAAGCTCCAGCAGGGACAGCCGCGCGTTCATGCTGGTGACTAAGTTCTGAATTGAGAAGTGCGCGTTTGCATCGTTATCGTGCTTATCAATCAGCTTTTGTGCTTCTTCAAGGAACTTCGGCAGCATTGTGATGGTGCAGTATTGCTCCACGTCCTCCGCTGTCATCCACGCCTCGCAGTCGTAATCGACGCTCACGCCGGAGTCGTCTCCGATGACGATGCAGACAGGGAAACGTCTCACGTCAACGCCAGTCGCGGACGCTGCGCTCACCCACTGAGGATAGTCGCCGAGGCAGCCGTAGTAGATGAGTATCTCGCCCTCGTCAGGGTCGAACGCGAAAACGCCGAACTCGCGAAGCCAGAAGCCGTGGTCGAGACCGCCGTTCAGGTCAGAGCGATATTCGACAATCATCTTTACGCTTGCGCCGTCATAGGAAGGCGTAGTCGAGGTCGCCGCCGCGACAGGCTCAACAAGGTCTGTCAGGCTTTTCGGTTCTCTGTCATCGGGACACGAGCCGCTGCCGACCATAATTCGGGAGAGCGATAGCTGTTTGCCCGCGACGAGCTTGGCGATGAGCGACCTGCCTTTGTCGGTCACGGTGAAACCATAGTAGCTCATTTGTTATTCCTCCATTTCTGGCAGAGTGGTCTGCGTAATATTTTGCGCCGCAGGGATTACTCTCGCGGCATCTTCAAGGTCAATGCCAACGCCGATTTCGGGCAGCGTCGTGCTTTGATAGCCTCGCCCCATAACGCCGCTCACCGAGAGGACGCTTGTCATCAGCGGATTGACTGTATAGGCGATGACCTTAATCGCCACACCCGCCGCTTTAATGAAGGGCGCGGTCAGGAGCTTCTGCGCGTCGTCCTCAGGCGTAAGCTCTCCAGTCTCGAAAAACATCGTAGCCGGATATTCGGGGTTTTCGCTGTAGTAGAGCGGTTTGTCCCAGAACATACGGAAGGCTTTGATGATGTCGGCGTAGGTGCAGTTGCAGGTGTTTTTCCAAATCTTGTAGATGAGGTACTTCCTGTACTCCTCGTCTCCAAGTACGAATACCGACTCTTTGAAGCAAGCAAGCTCTCCGGCTTCCTTGCGGCTGAGGACAACGATGTCTCCTACGCCGTCAAGCTGTTTGCCGACCGAGGTCTGCACTCCGCGCAAATCCCGAAGGTCGGCATAGAAATCAAAAACAGCGGCGAGCTGCTCGCCGACCGCCTCGATGAGCGCGTCGATGACTGGCTTCTCCTTGAACTGCTCCACGAGGTCGGTGCGCAGTTTTCCGACGTAATCAGGCATTTATAACCACCCCTATCTTGCTTTCGGAGGTGACAGCCCTTTCCCTCGCGGAGATGCTTACGCTGCGTTCCGAGTAGTCTATATCGCTTTCTGAGGGGTCTTGGGACGAGTGCAGCGTGATGTCGAAGTAGTCGATGCCGGGGACTCGCTTGTACAGCTCCTCGGTGAATTTCTGAGGCACAACGTCACTGCCAGCCTCGACCTCCTCCATGCAGGACAGGATAGTCTCCTTGATAAGCTCAGCGTAGTTCGTCGGCGGGTTTGTCCTGCCACTGAAGGTAACGCCGACCTTGAAATAGACGTACACCTTGACGGGGCGGTTGAAGCGGATGTCGATGTCCTCGCCATACGCGCCCTTCACGGTCACTGTAATGCCGTTCTCGCCGTCAACGCAGTAGGTGCTGATGCCGCCAGCCTTCGTATTGAAAATCTGCTCGGCAATCTGTGTCTTATCACCGCCGTCTACGACGACCTCGACGCTGTGAGGCGGTCTACCCATGCTGTCCGTGATATTCGTGTCGTTCTCATAAACGGCGCAGGTCTGTACTCCCTGCACGTTTTCAAGGATGGCACTACGGATGCTTTCGAGCATTCTGGACGAGCGGTTGTAGATTTTGTCGATGTGCGACTGTCTGAACTCGCCGTCTGTTTCGGTCAGCCGACCCGCGATATACGAGCCGACGTTAATGACGGAATGGAGTCCCGCGACCGCCTTCACGATTTTCGTGACAACGCCGCTTGGAATTACGATGTCGCCGTACTCCTCAGTGGCAAAGGACACGATTGTCCCCACCGAACGAGTTGTGAGGTTCTCCGACAGCACCATTGTGTTCGAGCTGGTTTCATCGGAAGAAGCAATCTCCAGCGCGTCCTCCACGGCAGAAGCGGTGAACTCATCGCCGTCTATTGCCTCAGCGAGTTTTTCGAGAGTCGCGGCGGTGTAGAGCGTTCCGTTCAGCACTATGCTGAGTGCCGCCGTATTGCTCTCGGACGCGATGATTACCGAAGCTCTGTTGAACTTTGTCCTCGTGATTTCGGTGTTTGCGTCCAGCACAAGATTGACAGCCGGATTGGTATCGGTAGCGAGTATCGTTCCTGCGGGAATGACCGTGCCGTCAAGTCCGGTGCAGAGGATGTAGTAGTACGATTTCGCGGGCATCTCCCGCGTAATACCGCCGAACTGCAAGCAGTTATCAAGACTACTGCCCTCAGCGGACGACGGGTACTGAGAGTAGTAGACATCCGTGCCGTACTCCCACAGCTCCGCAATCTGGTCAGCAACATTCGTGAGCAGGTGATTCAGAAGCGACTGCGGGTTCTGCCGCGTGTTCGCTCCGAGCCGCTTTGACATACTCTCGTGCATCTCGTCGAGGATTACATCCAGCCTTTTCGGGTTCGGACCGTTTTCTGTCAGTCCGTATTTTGCCATTTGATATTCACCTCCTCCCTGAAGGTATCTTCGTCAGTAGTAAAAGAAACGGTGATGGCAGCCTCTCTCGTCCGGCTGTTCAGGGAGAAGGAAATCTCCGTGACATCCGTGACTTCATCGACCGACATGACCGTTTCTCGGATAAGGTGGCGTATTTTTGACTCGCTTGGGTTCTTCACAAACACGTTCTCGAAGTATGGGAAGCCCATGTCAGGTCCCAGCCTCCACTCGTCAAAGAACCAAAGCAGCCTTACTCGAACCGCTTGACAGACACTCTCGGTTGTGAGAATGTCGCCGCCATCGGTCAGCTCCAAATCGCCACTCTTTGTGAGCTTGAAGTCTAACATAAGGTCCTCCTTTCTCAGTTCGGCGGCGTTGTCGTGCCGCCGCTGTCGCCGCCGTGTGTATGCGTACTGAGCACGACTCCGTTTCCGGTCACTTCGCCGCTGACAGTCAGGTTTCCGGTGATTTCAACACCCGATGCCGATACCTTCAGCACAGTGCCGCCGACCTTAACGACCACGGCATCTTCCGCGCAAGCCTGTATCATCGCGTCGTTTCCGGTGGTGGCGATATTCGGAATGGCAATCGCGCTGCTAAGGTCGAACTTCAGGTCGGTCGAGGTCTCCTGACCATAGAGCCAGTAGTCGATAGCGGTCTCGGCGAACACAAGCAGACAACCGTCTCCGGCTTTGACCGGAAAGGCTATCGTCGCGTTCTGACTCTGAGGGAAAACGACCGGAACGCCGCTGACGGATGGATAGTCCATCGTCTTGCCGTCCGGCTTCTTGAACTTCGCCTTCGGCTGAACGACCGCCATTCCGCTCGCGGGGTCATACGAGGTGATGACGGCGGGAACGGCGGTGTGAACGTTATCGACCGCCTTACGCGCCGTGTCCTTGACGCTTTGGACGAACTCCTGCATCATGTCACTTCACCTCCAACAGTCGGGCGGTGCAAGACCACGAGCCTTCGTAGTTGTCGCCCTCTATCTCAATCGAATACACGCGGAAGTAGCCCGTGACGTAGATGCTGTTCAGGTACACATAGTCGTCAATGGTAATCGCGGCATTCATGAGGAACTCCACGTCCCATCCGTACTGGTACTTGTTATCCTCCTCGGAAATCTGCACCCTTTGCGGGATGCCGATAAGACCCGTTTCAGCGGACAGAACATATACCTCGCGGCTCATCGTGTCGTTCGGTTTCTTCACCTGAAGGATGCCGTTCTGAATGTCCCAGATAAGCCCGCTGGTGTTGCAAGCCTTTGTCAGCACCTCACAGGCAGGTCCTACGTAGGAAAAGCCGTTCGGAATGTCTTTGAACTCTGCGTTGTACGAGAACGAGACCGTCAGTCCCATCTGGTCTGCGGTGTCCTGAATGAGCGTTTTGCAGTTGACGCTTCCGGCATAGCTGACCGAGACGTATGTGTCGCGCAGCTCCACACGGTTGTCAACCAACTCGATTTCGGTCATCACGTCGCTGCCGTCCTTCTTCGTTTTCGCGTATGTGACAACGCCAGTGAAGATGAGCGGCATAACTGAACCATAGCCAGCCCTGAGAACGACCACGCAGTCGTCCTTGTTAAGCTCGGCAAGGTGTTCGGAGCTGAGATTCCAGAGCGAGACCTTCGCAGTGTTTGCGCTCTCGGTGTCGGCTCGCTCTACTGAAAAGGAAATGTGCAGCGGTCTTTCGTCCGCACCTATCTCAAAGCCGACTGAGCCAGCCTGACCCGCCGAGAAGCGATATTGTCTATCCCAGTTTTTCACGCAGTCGCCTCCTTTTCGTGGGATAACAAAAAAGCGGAGGGAGACAGTGATGCTGAACCGTTTTTCGAGAACCTTCGCATGACGTATCTTCCTCCGTTTCTTGTTTTTGTTTTGCTCCTCACACGGGAGCGTAGATGAACTTTGCTTTGCCGTTTACAAAATCCTTCCGACCTATCTTTTCGAGGTCGGTGAGAACTCCGAACACGCCTGACGGCATATCCATCGTTCCACAGAACAGATTGAGCGGCATTTTCGGCACGATTTTAATGCCGACGCGGATAGGGTTGCCGAGCGAGTCCGACAGCCCGAACGTCCAGTAGCCGCAAGTGTCATTGTAAGTGAACCTGAGCTGGTACTGTTTGCCGTTCAGGGCTATGCGAGAAACGCTGTCGTTCATATCCGGAACTTCGATGATGATGTAATCCATACAGCCGCCTCCTTAATTTATGATGCCGAGACTGTTAGCCGCGTTGTAGAGGATTGAACCGTTTTTCCCTGAGTCAGAGTTACCGTTCTTGCCGCTGCTTCCAGAGCTTCCGGAGTTTCCAGCAGTAGTATTTGCGGTTCCGGCTGACGCTCCTGTAGTGCCGGACTTCCCATAGGAGTCCGGTATTGAAGTCGTCGAGCTTTCCGTGACGATAATCTTTTTCAGGGAAATAGGCATCTCTCTCGCGTAGCCAACGTCCGCGCTCTTGGAGATGCTGATGGACGTAATTGCCATGCTGTCAAAAACAGCGTCCGATGTCACCACCGTTACGACCTTCTTGGCAAAGTACAGGTCCTGAAGCTGCTTTACAACTTTTTCGACCCGTCCCTTACCTGAACCGAAGCGGCTTTTCCATGTCACTGGCGTATCGCTGACGTACAGCGTCATGGAGAGAGTTTCGGGCTTCAGGGAGATATTGTCACTCACGCTGAAGCCCTTTTCTGTCGGGTATTCCGGCACATCAGCTTCGTAGTCCATGCTCTGGTCGAGCAGAGCGTCGAACTCGATGCCGTCGATGCTTACTGGTTGTTTTGCTCTCGCCATCTTCATCACCTACCTTGCAAACGAGAGTGCGCGAGCCATTGTCGAAACCGCGTCGTCAGACGCAGAACTCATTGCCTCCGCGCTCTTTGCCTGTCCAGCCCTGTCGCCGTGGAAGGTGTTCACGAACTCGTTGTACTGGTTCACGACTCTGGAACTGCTGGAATTGGTGATTGTAGAGGGCTTCGCGGTCGCAGCTCGTCCGAGCATCGCCATAGCCTGAAAGATTTTGCCTGTTTCGAGCGCGGTAAAGACCTTTCGCCCCGCCGCGCCTGTTACAAGCTCAGGACCTTCCTCGCCAGCGATGAACGTGTCGGAGGAACTGTCTGTGCCTTTCGCGTAGGCGTTTACCTTGTCAGCGTTGGATGTATCTCCACCGCCGCCGAAGATTTTGTCAACAATCCACCCCAGACCGTCAGCTACCCAGCCCACGACCTTCGCGATTGCCCCGATGATGACACCGAGGATGTCCGCGATTGGTTGCAGGATGGCGAGTATTGGTTCGAGTATCGGAAGGATGGCTTCGAGGAGCGACACGAGGACTGGCAGCAGCGACTGCACGAGGCTCGCCACTATCGTGATGATAGGCTCAATAATCGGCAGAAGCGCGGAAATCAGCTCCAGCACAACAGGCAGGATAGCCTCAATAATCTGAACGAGAATTGGGACAATCGCCTCGATGAGCTGTAGGATGACCGGAAGCACCGCCTCGATAATCTGGATGACCAGCGGAAGCAGTGTTTCAATGAGGCTTATAATAATCGGCAGCACCGCGTCAATGATTTGCATGAACAACGGCAGCAGCGTCTCGATGAGGTTGATTATTACGGGCAGTATCGACTCGATGATTTGAACGAGGAACGGCAGAAGCCTCTCGACCATCGAAACTATCATCGGTAGAACTGTTTCAGCCAGCCGCCCGATGAAGCTGACGATTTTCTGTAGAACCTGCAAGATAACAGGCAGGATAGAAGCTATCAACCTGCCGAGCAGAGGAAGTATCTGCTTCAGCGCGTCCAGCAGTTGCCGTCCGAGAGCCTTTCCAAACTGCTTTATGACATCAATGATGTCCTTGACCTGCTCCCACAGGTCTTTGCAGCTCTGACGGAAGGCATCGGTATCAACTCCGGCTTTCTCCAGCATCGTACCGATGAGGCTGTTTTCGCCTTTCATAAAGGCGAAAAAGTCCTCGATGAGCAGAGCTATGAGAACGATGACCGCTACAATGGCGAGCATCTTCAGTTTTCCGGCGTTCAGCATAGAGCCAGCCGTTTTCAGGAATTGCAGTATCTTCTGACCGTTGAGAGCCAAAAAGATAGCTCCAGCGGTTATCGCAATCAGTTTCAGCAGTTTATCTGTACCGCCGAGCTTTTCTGCGAGCCATTGGAGCCTCGTTTTCACCTTCGCGATGACCGAAAGTGCTGCGTTCGAGATTTTTACGATGGTGCGGGCAATCGCGTTTGTCACGCCGAATGTCTCATCGAAGTCGGCGAGCATCGCGCCCCAGCTATTCCTGACGTTTTGTACCGCCTCGGAGATGCTGAGGTCCATACTGTCAAAGGCTGTGCCGATTTCATCGGCAGAGTCCAGAAAAGCGTCTTTGAGCTGCTGGCACGAGATTTGCCCGTTTGTAGCCATGTCGAGGAGGCTGGTCTTGGCAACGCCTAAGCTGTCAGCCAAGAGGTTCGCCGCCTCGGGGCATTGTTCGAGCATGACGTTAAGGGTCTCGGTATCGACCGCGCCCTTCTGGAAGGACTTATTCAGCCCGTCCATCATGCTCTGTATTTGCTGTTCACTGCGACCAGCCGTTTTTAACAGCTTTGTCACGGTGGAGGAGAAGTCTACGGCATCCTGAACAGGAAACAACTCAGAGTTCGACTTCACAAGGTTTGCCACCGTGTTAGCCATAGACTCGTATGTGGTTCTGGACTCGTTCGCAGCTTCGAGAATAGAGCGTTCCGCTTCATCCACGTCGCCGAGACCATCGACCGCGCTCTTGATGGCACGGTTTACGGTTCGGAACTCCTCGGTCAGCTCGTTGATTTTGGTGAGGCTGAACCCGATGCCGATAGCACCGAGCAGCTTAGTCGCCGTATCTTTCAGGCTCTTAATGCTGTTCTCAACCGCCGCCTCAGACTGCTTGTCGAGGTCGTAGCCAAGTCGGAAGCCTATATCTCTGAGCGTTGTTGCCAATTACTTCACCCCCTTTGCGAGTTCTTTTGCCCGTCCCGCCTCCACATCTTGCTCCATGCGGAATAGGGCGTAGAGCTTTAGGGCTTCATCCAGCGTATAGCAGGTTTTCAGCTCCTGCATCGTCGCAAGACGGGCTTTTATCAGCACATACATCCGCATTTCAAGTTCCGAGAAGCCGGACAAATCCAGCTTCCCGAACTTGCTTATCTCGCTGCCGCCTGAGTCATCCTCTGCGTAGCAGGTCCAAATCGGGCAGCGAGCTTCTTGAAAAAACCATTGTAGTTGGTACGGATGACCTCGAACGCCAGCATGAACATATCCTGCACCTCGGCGCAGAACAGCTCGTTAGCGAGGTCCTCCGTAAGCAGCACCGCCTTTTCGCTGTCAGGTGTCTCTACGGAGATATTCCTGCCAGCGATGAGCAGATGCTTCAGGATTGCTTCCAGTTTGTCGCCTGACAACGAAGTGAACGCCTCTGCAATGGTAGGCGCGGCGGCTTCGAGGTCAACGTCAAACAGTCCCTTGTCTGCGTCGGCTCCACCAAGCATGGGAGCCAGCCCCGTGAGAATGGGAAGGACGAGCGATGCCAGCTCGCCGCTCATATTGGCGGCTTTGAACGCGGGCAGCGGTCTGATGTAAAAAGTGTTTTCACCGATAGCTACGCTATGGGCTTCAAGTTGCTTCATGGTCTTTTACCTCCGTGTATTTTTACTCGCTCAGGGTAGCGTCGCCAGTGTCGATTTCCCACTCGCGGTTGTTGTCTGCCTTACCGCGAGTAAGGGAGGCTTTCTTCGTGACCCACGCGGATTCGGTGCTGAACACCGTGCCGCCTTTCAGGTCCTTGATAAGCACAGGGAACATTCCCTCGCCAGTCTCGCGGTCAACGTCCACCATATTGGAGAAGTAGGCGTTGCTCTCGCTCGTCTGGAGCAGAGAAATCTTCACCTTGAAGGTGTTGTCAGGAGAAACCGAACGAACGATTTCGCCGTCGCAGCCGACCTTCTTGGAAATGCCCTCACCGTTCGGCTCGATGCTGACGAAGCTGTCGTCCGCGATGCCAGAAACGATATGGGAGCCACACGCGATGGTGACTTCCTTCGGGTTATAGGTTTTTACTTTCCCAGCCATTCTGGTCTACCTCCTTACACGAAAAGATTTTCATAGTGGAGACTGCCGGAGATTTCTACGAGGTGAATCGCGCCAGCGAGTCTCGCGGAGAACTTGCAGTCCTCCAGAATACGACTGTTCTTCTGCGTACTCGGAATGTCTGCGGCGAGCGGTACTGACGTGATGAAGCCGTAGTTCGCGTCGCCATCAGCGTTGTACTCGGTCGGGCAGATGCCGCCGTACTTCTGACCATCCTTCAGGGATGCCATCATCTGGTTCTCCACAAGCCCGATGCCGCCGTCAGTGTACGGGATTTTCGGGTTGACAATCAGAAGGTTCACGACGCGCACCTGCATATCGTTGCGAAGCCAGTCTCTGAAGCGGATAACGTCAATCCATTCGCCGCCGTTCGTCTTGCCGCCCATCGTGACGTTCTTGGACGCGACGGTGATGACGTAGCTGATATTTCCGGTACTCAGCTTGTTGATGAAGGTGGAGGAGAGCTTGGAAGGCGTGATGGAAGCCAGCGGCTTCAACGCCCAAGTTTCTTCTCCAGCGTGGTAGTGCATCGCCTTGACAGCGATTGCTACAGCCGTGCCGTATTTGTTTTCGACAGGCACGTCGTTCGCGAGCTGGTCCTCAGTGACCTTCGGATAGAAGGCGTAGCTGCGGAAGTACAGCCCCGTCTCGACAATCGGGTCGTCAGGGTCATCTTCGAGGTAGCCGCAGATTTTGTCCTGCGTCTCGGTCCACTGGATGATTTCCTTGACCTCCGACTTTTCAAGACCGACAGGGCAGATGCAGTACCAGCCGTTCGTTGCCAGAGCAGCCTCCAGCACTTCCACAGCCGACTGCGGTCCCTTCTCGCCAGTCTCAGCGTCCTCAGACTCGCCGACGACGGCTACATACACCTCATGCGGTCTGGGAGTCTGGGAATACGCGACGCGAGCGGCTACGCCGATGGGGTCTGCGCCGTCGCCAGTCGCTCTGAAGCCCAGTTCGGTAAGCTCGCTCAGGCTGTTGTACACGCCGATGACGGGAACATCGCCTTTCGGAGCCACGGGAGCCGGACCAATAATCAGGATATTGTCGAAGTTGGCATCGTTGGAGATTGGAGTGTCCAGCGTGATGTCAACTCTCGCAATTCTATCGAGATTGGAACTCATGGTTTGTTTTCCTCCTTTACGAGTTTGTTGTTGATGCGGACATTGGTGAAGTAGTCGTTCTCGTCCTCAATGATGCTGTCGTTGCCGCCTCCGCTGATGGTCGTCTCGACCTCCGGCAGAAGCTCGGACACATCGTCCTGAATATCGCCGCCAGAAACAGGCTCGCCCGTGATGGGGTCTACCGTTTCGTGCTTGACGCTCTCGATGGACAACGTACCCGTGTAGCCTATGGCATACGACGTGAAGCGGAGTTCAAGTTCAAGCATCGCGCGATATTCAAAGTTCGTGTCGTTTATGAGGTCTGTAAGGTCCTGAACCGTGTTCAGTAGGACGATTGCGATGTCCTTCTTGTGGCAATACTGAACAGCATATTCCGAGCCGAGAAAGTCGGCGAACTTCATAAGGTCGTTCGCCGCCGTGTTCTCCATGACCGGAGTAATGCCTTCTGCGATGTTTCGCTGCTTGCCCTTCGTGAACAGGTCTATCTGAACCATCATTGTGGAGGGATAGAAACTGACAGGACGACCGTCAATCACCTTCACCGGAGGATTGAGCGGTCTCGTAATTGAACCGAAGGAGAGCGTTACCAGCGGCTTTGAGGACTTGACGCGAAAGCTCTGTTTCGCGTATGTGACGGCGGCGTTCTGGAAATAGAACTTTGTCAGGTCGTATATGACCTTTCTCGCTTCTCCTACATCCATGCGCAATCACACTCCTTTGCTTCTTCTGCCGCCTTGCCAGCGGCGTATGGCGCGGTCTCCGCTTCCGCGACCTCAACGAACTCACTCTTGCAGTGAGAGAGTATTGTGTGGTCCCAGCCGAGAGAGCTAACGCACTCATACCAGTGTCCGTAATATAAAAGCCAGTCCCCGCGTCTGCCAGTGGACTGGTCTGCCGTTGTGAACGTCAAGTCGCCATAGGCTTTCAGGCGTTTGGTGCGCCTTTCGCCTTCGGGAAGGGCTGCAAGCTCATCAGCCGACAGCGGCTGTACGTTGAGCGAGGTTTCGGTGTCCTCGTAGGTCGCGTGGGCGTAACCGTCAATGATTTCATCCTCGCCGAAACGCCGTATCACGAACTTGCGCCGGAATATTCCGAGTCCGGACATTTTAACCGCCTCCTTTCTGACGTATGACATAGTGGACGGACTGCCGCATCTGCCCAGTGTCAATCAGCGGCTTATCAGAGCCTTTTGCTTTGATTGTTGACTCGGCGTTGGGTTTGAAGGAGCCGTTTCGTATTTTCTCCTGCACGAGAGAAACGCCAAACGCTCCGAGCTTCTTCAGCCCTTGTTCGGCAGAACCGCCGTTTGCGAGGTCTTTTGCCGCGCGTTCGCACATAGCGGAGATTTTGTCTTTGTTGTCATCCACGCTCTGGCGAAGAAAAGGTCTTGATGGCGAAGTCGATGTGCCGAGTTCATTAAAAGCCGCTATTTCGGCAACGTCTACCTCCTTGCCGTCCTCGTCGGTGTGCATTTTCTTTCCGGCTTGGAAGCCAATGAATACCTCGTTGCCTTTCAGCTTCTCGACCTCGGCATAGAACTTTTTGCCCTCAGGAGTCAGCTTGTCATACCCAGCCATCAGTTTTCACCAGCCGACCGGATAGGAATGATGACGAGCCGCCGCAAGGACAGGTATTCAAGTCCATACGGCGTAAGAGCCAGCTCCGCGTCCGCGAGCAGGTTCGTCTGCTGATTGACGGTGAAGCTGACCGAAGTCTCGCCCTCTGAATAGCTGCCGACCCTGAGAGAGTCTCCCACCTTGCCGAGCGTCGTGTCGCCGTAGCCGGACATCTTCAGACGATGAGCCGTAAGCAGCGCGAGTGCTTGCTCATAGAGCTTGCCGAAACGTTTTCTGCTTATCATAGGTTCAGTCAATTCAATCCAGTTCTCGACTGTCTCGTCGGCGAGGTCATCGAACTCAGCCGCCACCAGACGGAATATCTGGAGGGCTTTCATGACGATTACTCCTTATTGTCGGGAGCCGCGTTCTTCTGGGCTTCCTTCTTCGCGGGCGCGGTGCGCTCTTTGATGATGGCGAGGCGGTTGGTAGCGACGAGGAAGTTGATAGCGTCGTTGTTCTGATAGCCCTTTTCGGTGATGTCTACCGTATCGTCTGGCAGGATGACGGTCTTGCCGACACTGACGATGGAAGTTCCGATGTTTTTAAGTTTCATAGGTTCTGCCTCCTTCATAAAAATAAGAGCAGAGGGCTTGTTTTCGGCAAGCCCTCATACTTGGTATGGTTGTTTACACGCCAACGGCGATGAGCATGGACATCGGGTAGTAAATCATCGCGCCCGCGATACGAGCCTCGCAGGGAACGACAACTTCCAGACCCTGAGTCTGCGCGGGGTACTGCATAAAGGACAGCGGAGTCTCGATGGTGAGCTTCCGAGCGTCATTCTTGAAGAACAGCGCAACGCCCTTGCCAGTGCCATCCGTTTTCGCGTAAGGGTTGGTCTCCACGCTGTCACCGTCCAGTTCGGGGCAGGAGACAATCTCCTTGATGTCAGGGAGATTATCCTGAATGTACTTCAGGAGCGTGGTCGCGGTGCTTTCGATGCGCTTGTTGGCAAGCTCGATGTAGGCGTAGGAAGGAAGCGCGAGGGTGTCAGCCTTCTCGACCTTCTTCGTGACCGTCGCCATCTGCTTCTGCATTCCGGTGAGGTCCGCGAGGATTTCATCGGCGGTCTTGTCAGCCCAAGTGGTCTTGCCGGACGCACCATTGGCGAGAACGTACAGCGGCACGTCGTTGCCCTCGGAGAGAACGCCCTTCAGACCAGTCTCCTTATCGCCGTTCCAAGCGATTTTGTTGCAGAGGTAGTCAATCTGGTAGCGAGCGGACTCAGCCTTGCGAACGTCGAGGTTCTTGCCAGCCATACGAGACGCTCTCATCTCCTGCACGGAGTAGCCGTAGCTGTCGCCGATGCTCTTGATAATTGCGGTGGTAGGCTTGCCCTTAACGTCAGCACGGGGAAGGTCGGTGGCGTAGTTGGAGATAATCTTCGCCAGACCAACCTTGTCGTAGCTGTAGTAGGTGACGGTCTCTGCGCCGGGGTCAACCTCACTGGACATCGGGAACAGCTTCAGAGCCGTAAATTCGGGATATTCAACGTCGTAGGACTGGGACTTCACATAGTCAAGCTCACGAGCAAAGAAGATGGAAGCAGCCTCAGCGTCGTCGAAGTTCATGCTGGGAACGCCAGCGATGGAAGCAGGAATGTTGGAGGCGAGCAGTGCCTCATAATCCTGCTGGTCGTATCTCATGTGTTTCTGCATAGTAATTTCCTCCTTCTCTTATTAGCCGCCGATGGGCGTGTCGCCGCCCTCGTTGCCGCCAGTAGTGGTGGAAGCCGCCGCAGCGTCAACGCCGTAAAGCTCGACGGGAGCAATACCGCCGTTTGCTGCGCCGATGAAGCGACCTGCGATTTCAACGCCGCCCTCGGTTGCGAAGCAGCCAGCGTCGTCGCCTTCCACGATGAGGTGAATGGGGTCGCCGTAAGCGGGTTCAGCGTCCTTTGCGAGAACGACCCAGATTCTGCCCTTGCGCATAACGCCGACGTTCTGGTTCTTCATAACGCGAACCTTGCCTTCGAGGTCCTGCTGATTGCTGAAGCCGTTGACGACAACGCCCTCGAAATCAGCGGACTTGCTGTCGGAGGTGGGAAGGATAACATTGCTTCCCGGAATGCTGCCCTTCACAACGCCCACGCCGAAGCGGAGCTTGCCGTTCTCCTCCTCGTTGTAGCGGGAGTCAACGGGGTAGTGGAACATATCGAAAATGCCACCAGCGATACCTTTGCCGGTAGCGAAGCCGTAACTGGTCTGAACTGCCATGATTACTTCTCCTCCTTCTTCATTCTCTTGTCAATCATGCGCTGACGAGCCTCAGCCGCCGAGCCGACAGATTTCTCTGCTGGCTTGGAGTCCTTGTTCATCGTCATCTGTTTGCGCTGATAGTTGGTGTCCTTGCGGACGCTGTTCATGTCGTTTACCGCCATATCAAAAGCGGCGTTGACATACGCCATGCTCTTGCCGTCGAGACGGAGCGAAGGCTTCAGCTTCTTCAGGATAGCCTTCTTCGCGCCCTTGACGCTCATCATTTCGAGACCGTCCATGCGGAGCTTGTCGCCGATACGAACGACGCGGAGCATTTCGCGGAAGTCGTCCTTGGAGTCCTTGCGGTCGGCGTTCGAGTTATCCTCACAGCCGTCCTTGTTCTCCTCGTCATCGGCATCCTTGTTTTCCTCGTCCTCATCGGCGTTCTCCTCGTCGGAGTCGGTGGCGGTTTCGGCGGCGTTCGCAGCCTGAAGAACGTCAATCACGCCGAGCAGGGTGTCGATGTCCTCGTCCTGCTGCGCGATAACGCCCATCGCCTTGTCCATCTCCTCAGGGTCGCCCTCCGCGTCTCTGCGGTCGCGGCGGTCCTTCACCATCTGGACGGCATCCTTGTCGCCCTCTGCGGCAGGTGCGGCGGTCTCCTCAGTAGCTTCATCGGCGACCTTTTCGGCAACGCTTTCGTCATCGCCGACAGGCTTCTCCGGTGCTACATCGTTGTCCGTCGCGCCCATGCGCTCGGCACGACGCTGCTGGAATGCTTCGACGGCGGCAGTCAGGTCCTCAGGACTCATCATATCGCCGTCTTTTCTCTTGGTGGTTGCCATGATTTTTCCTCCTTTTAGAGTTGTTTTTTGGTCGCGGGCATCAATATTGAGCCGCGCCTGTTCACCAGCCCTTGCGGAACCCACAAGAGCGAGATGATTGATTACGATGTCACGCTGGATAGCGTCGTAAGGCTGTCCGTTCCATACACCCGGCGTTTCCTCCAGACGGAGGTTGTAGCCAAGCGACAGCTCGCGCAGCCCGCACTCTTTCATAGCGTCAGTGTCATGGATGATGATTTCAGCCCTGACATCATCGCCGTCCTGATAGCCTTCCGATAGGATTGTTCCTATTTGTTCTTCCTCCACATTATCCTTGTCCACATATCCTGCGTCGTGGGTAATGATGATAGGCTTGCCTCTGTAGGTTTTCAGGCTTTCCGGCGCGAAAACATCTTCTGGGAGTCTCAGCTCCCGCCTCATACTGCCGTCTGGATTTGTATACTCGAATATGCCAGTCGAAGTCACAATCGGATGGTCTACAAGGTAGCCCTCGTCAGTGAAGTACGTCTGGTCCAGCGAGATACTATCAAGACGCTGTACTCGGTTCAGTTTGGGAGTAGCCAAACTCTGTACCTCCTTTCAGCCAACTGCGGCTGATTTCAAAAGAAATTCATATCAACCGCCTCCATTCTCTGAAATGGGTAAGTCGATTGTGTCGTAGTCAAACACCGCGAGGGCGACGCACCTGCATTGGTAGTCCTCCCCCGGATGGCATCGGCGACCTGTCTTTGGGTCAACCACTGGAGGGTCGCTCCACTTGAACCGCTTGCCGTCGAGAGCTTTGTGGCTCGGACGGACTCGGCTGTCGCCGGATGTTGACCAGATATACTCGGTAACGCCAGCGTCCTCCTGCTGGAGGCGCGTTATCTGACCGTTGAGCTTCGCAATCTGGTCTCTTGCTATGAGCTGCGCGTGACGGCGTTCTGTGCCGTAGACTTTCTGTATCTCTTTGACGATTGTCGTCGTGGGCTTGCCTTCGCGGTAGCCCTCCAAGACCAGTTCGCGCATTTTTGTGAGACTGTCGTTCGGGATGGTTTTGATGAGGTCAACATTACTGTCAATCCATTCCTTCATCAGCTTTTTGAACAGCTCTCCCGTGTAGTAATCGTCTGCAAGCTGGATGCCGAGCGTGGACTCGACCGCCTTCTTCCATTCGCCGATGCTGAGTTTTCGAGTCAGCTTCGCCATATCCTCGACGCGATGCTCCAGACCGTATTCCTCCATATCGCGCTGAAGCTCGTCCGCGATTTTTGTGAACACCTTCGCGGCGACGGCAAGCAGGTCGGAGGTATCATCGTGTCTGCGGTTACGGTTCTTTTCCTCATCCGCAGCTTCTTTGATTTCAGGGAGGTACTGTTTGAGCAGGTTGTTGAGGAGCCTCATGTACGAGTTCGTGACGCGCTTGAACTCCCTTTCCGCTTGCTCAGGGTATCTCGGAGGACGCTTGTTCAGAAGAACCGCGTGACTGCCGAACTTCTTCTTCAAAGCCTCTTGCACCATTCGCTGATGTGCGATGTCGTTCACGCTCTCACCTCCTCAGCGTTTGCTCTTGCCGTATCTGTCAACTCGGAAGGTGTCCTCCCATCCTCGGTACTTGTCGCGCTCCACTATATCGGTGGGGCAGGACTTCGCGCAGCGTTTGTTGGACGCTTTGCAGATACAGACCGTTTTGCCATCCCTGAAGTCGATGTGTACCTTGATATACTCGACTCCTGTCTTTCTCTCCAAGCTACCATCTCCTTTCAGATAGCAGTAAAAAGAGGCGGCAGGATAACCTGTCGCCTCACTTGTCTTTTGGACTGCTCCTATAAGCTCCGAGAGACTGTCTGGATTGGGTTTTCTCTCGTAAACAAGGGAATTAGTCCTATGAATAAAACCGCCAGCAGAGCGAGTCTATGGCGGTTCTAAGCGGTATTGAATTTATCGAATGTCACTCAACGATTGCGATGCTTTCGATTTCATCGTCGTACACAATCACGTTAGAGCCGTCGTCTCGCCGAACGCAGATTGAATGACCCTGATAGTCGTCACCCTCATTGTCGTAGTCGCTTTCATAGACATCGACAATTCCGGTCCATTCACTGCCGTCCTTCTCGACGCACTTGACACGGCATCCTTCGCTCTTTGACATCACATCAATGATTTCTTCATTGCTCATTGGGCTTACCTCCACTACTTGCTGGAACAGCGTGATAACCGTCTTTCGAGTGGTGAACCGTCAACCGAGTGGTCTGCGACTTCTTGCCGCTCATTGAGACATACTCGCCAACAGGTTTCCCACAATCTATGGTTTCTTTGAGCTGACCAGTTTTCCTGTTTACATAGACAGTGCCAGTTCCGGACTTGCTTGTAACAAGGCTTTGTACTTCCTCATCCGGAATGGATAGAGTGCTGACTTTTTTGCCCTGTGCAACAGCATCATTGTACTTCTTTGAACCTGCGCGATGTTTGCTCTGCGCCGAGGCTTTCAGCTTCATCTTCGCTCTGCCAGACTTCACGGCTGCATCGAGGTCTGATTTGCTGCCAACGGAGAACCCTTTAGGTTCACCGCTCTGACCGCCAGACCCTCCACCGCCTTCGGTGAACTGTCCGTTCTCATCGCGAGGATGGTCCGACTCATTGAAGTCGTCCGCTCCTGATGTTTCTATTATAGCCGATTTCTTACGAAAGGGCAAGACGTTTTGGGAAAATTCAACATCTTTACGAGGATTATTTACCTCTTGGTAAAGAACCTCGTTAAGCATATCAAAGCTGTCGGCGAACGGCAGGAACAGATTGTCGTTCCCGCCTTGCACCGCTTTTAGCACTTCGCCGAGGTCGGATAGCTGAGGAGCTACCATCTCCGAGTGGTCGTCACAGTGTACATCGCCATCGTAGTCGGTTGCGATGAAGTACATCGGAACGCCGTACTCCTCCGGCAGTCCTGTCCGGATGCCGATGGGCGTGATGTTCTTCGGCGTGATGCCGAACTCCTCCTGTGCCTCTCGAACGGCGGCTTGTTCAGGCGTTTCGCCTTCCTCGATGTGACCTCCAGCTCCGCATATCTTGAACGGGCAGAAGTCCGACTTGCGAACGCCCGTCAGCACTCTGCCGTCCTTGATTACGAGAATACCGACCGTGTTCGGCTCGGTTTCGTCCTTCGCGTACTCGTCGGCTTCGCCGGGCGATGGCTCCACGGCAGGGGCAGGAGCGGACTGCTCCGTACCTCCCGCCGCGCCAGCCTGTTCGAGGTTCTTCTGAACCGCCTCTGCTTCGGACTCGGCATTGCCGAATAGCGAACTGTAGAGGTCGTTGTCGTCCTCCTCAACGATGTCCTCAACGTCAAAGTCCTCGTCGGATGCCAGCTTGTGTCGAACCTCAGTCGGGTCGATGGCTTGCATATCGACATAGATTTGAGCAGTCTGGGCTTTCGTGAGCGCGGTCGCAGCTCTGGTCTGTTCGACCGCAGCCTGTTCCGTCTCACTCATGCTCCAGAGCGGATTGAAGGACAGTTTGTATGAAGGTTCTTCCTCCAGCTCGCCGGAAGCTACTCCAGCGCGATAGATGACATCGAGCAGGTAGCGGAAGTTCCGCTTCAGCATCAGCTTCTGAATACGTTCCACAAAATTGTAGTAGTTTTCGAGGTCACTGATACCAGTCGCGTCCATGCCGGACGGAGACCGACCGAACAGCAGCGTCTGCGGGATGTTCGTCAGAGCCGACAGCATATTGCAGGTTGACTCGATGACATCCTTAACACCACTGAACTGGAAGGTCTTGAAGTCGTAGCTCTCACCCTCAGCGTCAATGGCAATGCTGTTGAGCAGCCCGCGAGCCATGTCAATGATTTCAAGCCGCTTCAGCACTTGGTTCTCACCGTCGTCAGTCGCGAGGAGCTGGGCGAGGTTCTTCATGGAATAAATCGCCTGAACGCTTCGTTCGAGCAGTTTGACGGCATCGGTGTGGGCGGTCGTTGTTTCGCGCAAAGCCCTCTTGATACGGATGTACTCAGGCATTCCCCACATCTGATAGGTCGTGTTGGAGACCTGCTCAGGCAGCGTACCGTTCTTGAACACGAGGCATCGGCTCTCATGCACCTTGAACGAGCCGAACATACTATTGACGTAGTAGAACTCCGGCTCCCCGAAATGCGAAGTCCTGTTTTTCTTGCCGTCGTTTCCGAAGTCCTGCATATAGAGACTTGTGTAGTCGGGCTGCACGACCGCACGTTCAAACACCCGCAGTTCGTCAATGCTGCGGATGTTCTCCCAATCCACAGGTTCTTCCAGCCCCTTGCCGTCATCAATCAGCATGACGATGACCGCGCCGCCGTAGAGCCTTGCCCACTTGATTGCGGTGGTAGCCTTTTCCTCCCAGTCAAGGTCGTCAAGAGCTTCCTCCGTGAAGTTGACAAGCTCGTCGTTCTTCAGGTTCAGGTCGAAACCGTGCTTCAAAGCCTCCTCTGCGGGAGTGTCGATGATTTTCGAGAACAGTCCGTTGCCCTCGTACAGCGTGGTGAGCTGCATATCGGGTACAATCTGTTCTCGCTCAAAGGTATACGCCTCGGAGTTGTCCTGAGTTGTTCCGTATTTGTTCAGAACATTGGTGTAGCCGTCCTCCCTCTGCGGGCGAACGGCTTTGCCTTTGCTCTCATCGAGGACTTGACGACCTCTGATGTGTTCTTTACTTTTGTTGAGTTCACTTTGAGGCACTCTCATAGACCGCCCTCCTCCCTTAGAAATCAATACGATTGTTGCTCTCGTTCCAAACGCCGCTGACGTTCACGCCGTCAAGCGTTGCGAAGGTAACAGAGAACGGGTTGCCCGTGATTTCTTCGTTATGCACCACAAGCTCCAGAAGCTCCACTCTTGATTTCAAATCTTCGAGTGTGCTTGTGTTTGCCGTGATGAGCGGTTTCACGAGCGACCAGAAAAGCGCAAGGTTCGCTGCGCCGATATACTTGTCGGCACTCGCCGTAAGGTTTGAGAAAACGCCGTTCACAATCGTGCTGTCGGCTTTTTCCACATAAACCTTTGTCGCGTAGGAACTCAGGTCAACGCTGCTCGAGCCGATGAGTTCTGCCGCGCCATTGATGAACTGGTACTCCTTATATTGGTTGCCAGCCTCGCTGTTGTTCTGACGCACATAGTAGATGGCATCCGTGTCCGCGTCAGCCGCAGAGGGCAGGGTGTCAACCACGATAGCCTTCAGATACTTCTTCGCGGCAATCGCCTCACTGACATCATCCTCAGTCGCGAACTTCGAGTCGTTACTCAGCTCCGAGACTTTCGTCGGGACTGTAATATCGACAATCTTATTCACCGGAGGAATGGCAGAGCCATTCTTCTTGATACTGACGATGACGTTTTCCTCGGCGTTCGCGTGAGAGCTTACATGGGCTTCACAGGCTTCCAGCGAAGTGTTGATGTCATCAATAATGCCCTGCAAGGTATCGGCAAGAGCGGCAATCTGTTCTGCCGTATAGCCCTTAGCCTTCAGCGAAGCGAGCCTAAGCCCTTCGAGCGTGTTCAGTTTGTCGCTCATGTTCGCTTCTCCTTTCAGCGGAAAAGGGACGGTCGCGTGACCGCCCCTATCCTATACTTGTCTTGCTTACGCAAAGACCTCGTTGAGCATTTCGGTGACTTCAGCCTCGGTAGCGTAGACCATACCGTCCAGCTTTGCCTTGTCCTCTTTGGACATCAGACCGTCAGCCTCGGTGGTAGCCACGACGTACTGAGTGTTCTCGCCGGGGATGCCGAGCGCGGTGATGTCATCTTTGGAGACTGCCTCGACAGCGGAAACGTGTCCGGTCGCGTCAACAGTAACCTTATAGAAGCCCTTCGTTGCGCCGTCGTAGGTGGGGTGAACGTACTTGTTCGCCTCAGCCTCGATGCCGTTCAGCTTTGCCAGAAGCTCATCGGTAAAGTCGTTGGCAGACAGCACCTTGTCGCCGTCCTTCTGGACGTAGTTAGACAGGTCAACCTCCCAGTCGCCTACCTTCTCCAGCGCACCGTCGATGACCATGTACTCGTCGTACTTGTCGCCAGTCTTGGTGCTGGACTTCTTCACCATGTAGATGTACTGGGAAGCGTCAGCGGCGGTAAGGTCAATGTCAGCGGTGGAGTTGACAATCTTACGCTTCATGTGGTCAGCGGCGGCGATAGCGGCAGCGACCTCGGTATCGGTCTGGAACTTGGAGTCGTTCGTCAGGTCGGACACCTTAGTGGGGACGGTGATGTCAACTGCCTTCTCGGTGATGGTCTGCTCAGTGCCATTGACCTTGATTTTCTCAATGACGTTAGGCTCGCCGCCAGCGGTCACGAGGTCGTCAACACGACCCTTCAGGGTGTTGAACTCGGTCTTGGAAGCGCACTCAGCCTTAACCTTTTCGGCAAGCTGTTTCAGGTGCGCGAGCTGGGCAATCTTGTTTGCATCGTATGCCATTTTAATATTCCTCCTGTAGAATCAGATATTATTCGGGAAACACTTCGTCGAGCATGGAGCTGACCTCATCGTCAGTCGCCACGTCGTAGTTCGTGCCGCTGCCAGCACCAAGTTCTTCAAGGTCTCCAGCAGCGTTCTTGATGTGGTACTGCTTTGCCACGCCGTCAACGACGACGGCAATCTTCTGCCCGACATAGGCGGTCGGGTCAGTTTGGGCGTATGCCTGAGCTTCAGCGAGAGAAGCCCACACCTCAGTCTTGTCGAGAGAGAAGGCATCCTGTCTCTGCATAGCCAGCGGGAACTCCATCTTGGAGTAAGTCTTTGCGGTATTGTTTACTGCCATGATTTCATCCCCTCCTTAACCCAGTGTCACTTTGAGGACGCAAGCGTTCTCATAAGGCTTCGCGGGTTCATAGACCCACACGTTGTAGTTCTTCGCGGTGTAGCCGTTCGCGCCCTCGACAGGAATGTCGGTGTGCTTGGTGAAGGTGTCGGTAACGTCGGCGTTCATAGCCGTCTCGTTGATGACCTTCTTCACACCAGTCTTACCGGAGATGCAAGCGATGGCAATACGCTGAGTACCAGCAGCCACGTTGATAGTGACTACGCCAGCGGCGTATGCCTTGCCGGACCTAGTGAGTCCGCGAATGTACGCGCTGTCAAGCGTGGGCTTATCGGCAGTCGCACCGTGGAAGTAGTTGCGGAACGGAGTGTATGCCGCAGTTTCCTTCGACTTTGTGCCAGCGGCGATAGCCACGGCGGGATTGGACGCGCCGCCGAGGTTGTCCTCAGCCTGTACGCCAGCACCGTGCGTAGCGGTCGCCTTGTACTTCAGGCTCGCAACCACGTTGTCGCCTCCAGCGTCGCCAATGATAAAACCGTTGCCGTCGTTCGTATCAGAGCCAGCGGCAAGAGTTTCGCCTTCGGTGTTGGCTACCTCTACTGTTCCAGCGTCAGTAATGCGCTCAACCTTCCACGCGGAAGCCGTTACGCCAGTACCGGACTTCGGACCGTACTTGTACGAGCCTTTGTTGAGGGTCGCGCCAGAATACTGAGCCGGAGAAACGGTTGTACCAGCCTCGACCGCGCCAGCTCCTGTGAGAGTGAACGCTCCGACAGAGGGCTGTGCTGTGATGGTCGGCTGAAGCGTCTTGGACGTGATGTCCTTCAGGATGGCGGCGAAGGACATGCCCTTCGTTGCCTTTACAGCAGTCCCGTTCTGGTCTTTCGTCCAGTTGCCGAGCTGCGTGTAATCGCCAGCCAGAGTGACATCCTCGCGCATGATGACCTTGTTCGCGTCAACATTGCCAGTCATGGCGACCCAGTTCGTTCCGTCGTAGGAGTACGCGGACTGCTCGTAGGTCTTGCCGTCAACGACAGTGTTGATAACGAACACATCGCCCTTCTTCGGCGTGGGCTTGCCCTCGCCAGTGAAGTACGCCTCGATAATAGAGGCATCGGATGCGCTGAGGTCGGTTTTGCTTGCTTCGTACACCGCGCCGCCCGCAGAGACGTTGTTGAGGTCGTCGAGAGTGGCGTAGTTGCTCAGGTCAATGGAAGTATCATCCAGACGGACTACTTCATCGGAGACGAGAGCGTAGATGTCATAAAAACCTGTGTCGGTGTTCATGACAAGGTACAGGACGTTCTGCTGCGCAGTGTCTGCGGTCGGAACAGAGTCAACCTTCTGGAAGGTGGCGTGTCCGGCTTCAGAAACAGCGGTAGCAATCGCTTCCTGAATTGCGGTGGCGGTCATGCCTTCGGACTTATCGAGCTTGCCTTCAATGGTAGCCTTCAAAGCCTCAGACAATTCAGCCTCGGAGATTTCGCTCTTTTTGGCAAGAGAACCGAGTTCGGAAACAAGCTGGTACTTAGCAAGTTCCGTTTTGATTCTCTCAGCCTGTGCTCGTAATTGAGCGAGGGTTACGAGCTTGTCGGTAGAGATGGGCATTGATTTATCTCCTCCTTGATATATTTTCATAGTAGGCAGCCTACTACTATGACGAACTTATAGCCTCATAACGAGGTGTGATTTGGGAAGTCATCGCTCTCCGAAAACTCCGTCAAGCATCTGGTGTACTTCCTCATCGGTGGCAACATTTGCTTCGTCTACAGTTCCACCGCCAGCGGGGTCATCAGGTTTTGTGCCTGAGCCTCCTTCTCCAAAAACATCGTCAAGCATATCCTTGACTTCGGGGTCTGTGGCGACTCTCTCATCAGGAACGGAGCCTTGCGCCATATTCCTGAGAAGGTCGCAGCCGCCGAGTGCGCCGCACGGCTGTACGGTGATGGCTTGCTGGATGTCCCACTTCTGCGTGGTTTTGCGTCGGTCGCTCGCGCCGAAGCCGATGACCGAAACATACAGCTTTCCGGCTATCAGCACTTCAGGCGGAATGTCGATAGGCTCGCCGCCGTATCGAACAGGCTTGCCGCCTTTGCACTTACTGCCGCTGTTGCTGAACACAACAACGATGTCGAAGCCGTCCCATGAGCTGTCAAAAGAAAAAGCAGCTTGGACGATGCCTTCGCTGCCAGCTACAAGGGTTCGCTTTCCGAGGTCGTGCGTGACCTTCTGGTCCTTTACGGTAAAGATAATCAGCATGGTGCTTTCCTCCTTCCTTAGAGTAGATTTGTTATATCGAATGTGCTGTCGAGTTCTCTGAACGCAGCACTGGTCGCGTCAACCATGTCCTTGAAGCGGCTCATGGGGAAACTTTCGAGCTGACTCAGGTACATATCGTTCCACGCGCCGGACACCATATCGAAGTTGCCCGCTTGCCATTGCGCGGCTACGGGTTCAGCTCGCGCTTCCTTCGAGCCTGTCTCAGCCACCGCCTTGACAGCGAAGCCGGACAGGAACTTGATGTAGTTCTGCGCTTGGTCCTTGCCAGCCTGACCGGGGTCTTTCGGAAGCCGGATATGCACCAGCTTGTGCTTGGCTCGGTCGGACTCGGCTGTCAGCTTGATGAGCTGTCGGACTTCATTAGCCGCCATACGGACGTTGATGACATCCGCGACAACGTAAGTGCCGTCTTTACGCTTGCCGAGCAATACGCCCGCCGTATATGCGGGTTCGCCGCCTTCATCTTCGGAGGTGGCGGCAAGGTCCCACGCTCTCGCCCACGAAACAACATCGAGCGGCACATCGTCCAGAATCGCTCTGAGCTGTGTGCGCTTAAAATATAGACCCGCTGCGGGCTTGATTTTCCAGTTTCCGGCGAGCAGTCTCTCTCGCTCAACTATCGGCAGAGCCTTCAGGTTCGCGAGGTAGGACGGGTTGGACTTCAGCAGTATCTGATTGTCGTATATAGTGCTCGCGATGAACGTAACCGATTTCGGCTCGTTCTGTTCTTCCGGCGTTTCGAGGTGGAACTGTTCAATCAGCTCCTCTTTGGTGTCAGCCCAGTAGAGTTGTTCCTCTCGCCGGAGCATCCAGCGTATTTTGCCGGAGCGTTCCTTCAGCGGATAGCCCGTCTCAGGGTCTATCCACCACTCGATGAACTTTGCTACCCAGCTATCCGCGTCAGGGTTGCATGACGCTCTCACATACGGAAAAACGCCGCAGGTGGAGCGGTTACGGGAGAGCATATAGAAGAATATTTTCTCAGAGAAATGCGTAAGCTCATCGAAGTATAAGCCGCATATCTGCGAACCCTGCCACTTATGAACGTCTTGGTCGCGCTCGATATGAGCGAAGCTGATTTTCGACACCTCGCGCCCTCTCGCGTCTCGGAACACCCAGCGGCTTCTGCCGAGCTGGGGACAGGCAAACGGGATGCCGCTGAACAGCTTGACGCTCTCATCCCAAAGACCACCCTGAGAGAATATCTGATTGTGGTTCTTTCGGAAGAACACCGCGCCGTAGCCTTCTTTGCCTTTCCAACGAACAGCGTCTATCAGCATACCGCAGGTCTTGCCGCCTCCGGCTGCGCCGCCGTAGATGCAGATTTGAGCGTGTGAGTTCAGAAACCTTTCCTGCGCTCCTTTCTGCGGAGCGATTACTCTTTTACTCATCGTCCTTCGCCTCCATGCCGTTGTCGGGGACGTAAATGACTACATCCTCGCCGCGCTCCTCAGCGTCCGTCTCCTGCTGGTACATGGAGATGTCGTCAGCCCGCGCGAGCCGTTCAAGCTCTGCGGCGATGCGAACGAAGTTCGAGATGTCCTTGTCAGCCATATTGGAGAAGTCTTTCTTTTCGAGAGCCTCGAATGCCGCCTTTTGCAGCCGCATCGAGAGATTGATATGCCTCTCGTTCATTTTGCGACGCTCCTTGACGGCATCCTTAAAGGCTTCCTTCTGGAGTTCGTTGTCGTATGCTCGACAGCGTTCTTCCCAGAACCATTTGGCTTTCCAGCGCGAAATTAACGGTCTACTTTTCGATAACTTCGCGCAAACGCCTTCGACGGTGCGCTTCAGCCCCATGTCTCGGAAGGTGAGGAAGGCTTCCCACGCTTGTTCCGACTCGCCTATCTGACGTTCCCAAAGACGCGGTTCGTCTTGTGTGGGCTTTTTCGCTACCATTCCTCCTCCCTCCTTTATGCAAGATTAGGAGGCTCGCCGTACTATGTCAGTCAGACTTCCTCCTTAGAAGTTTGTACGCCTGAACCACAACAAGCACAGCGTTCAGCAGCACGGTGCTGAATGAGCATATCGTTATGCCGTATGCTATGAACAGCAGTGCGCCTATCAGGTCGAATATTCTGATTTTCCTCTCTCCGTTCATGGCGAACGCCACGATGATGAACAGCGTTCCGGCTATACCCAAAATCTCCATGCTCACACACCTCGCTCGTAGCGGTCAACCGCTTTTACGACGAGCGTTGTGACAGGCAGGATGACGAGTTCGTATGCGGTTTTCAGCAGTACCTGAACGACGAGCATCTGAACCAGCTTCTCGAACGGGAGCTGCCCCAAGAAGGCGATGGGGATGAAGATGAGGCTGTCGGCAAGTTCGCCGAAGAAGCTGGAGATGATTGCTCTCCATCCGAAGCCTTTAATCTCGTCCTTGTGTTTCTCCTTCATCTTCTGGAACACGAGGTCGTTCGCAAGGTCGCCGATGACGAACGCCGCGAGGGACGCAATCAACACTCTCGGTGCGTTTCCGAGTACGGTGGCGAACGCCTCCTGATTCCCCCAGTAGGACGGGGCAGGGGTAGCGATGACCAGCTCGAACATAATCGCCATGACAGCGTTCATCGCGAAGCCGATGTAGCAGGTAATGCGACTCCAGCGGTAGCCGTACACCTCAGAGAACACATCGCTGAGAATGTAGGTCACAGGGAAAATGAAAACAGCCCCCGTCATGGTAATTCCAAACGGGAACTGCACCTGTTTCGATGTGATGACGTTCGCGATGAGCAGACAGGACACCGAAATGACCGTCAGAAGCACCTGCACGAAACTGTAGCGTTCGTTTTTCAAGGGAGTTCTTTTATTCATTGTCGTCCCTCCTCTCGGCGGGGTCGTCTACTCCGTTCGCGGCAAACGCCTTTGCACGGTCAATGCAGGTTCCGCATTTTCCGCAGGGCTTATCGCCGCCCTCGTAGCAGGACCATGTGAGGTGATACGGAGCTTTCAACTGAAGCCCCAGCCTCACTACGCCAGACTTGGACAGGTCAATGAGCGGTGCTTTGAGCTGCACCGTGCCGCCAGAGCCTTCCTTGATGGCTTTGTTCATGTAGTCCGCGAATGCCATAGAGCAGTCGGGATAGGCGTGACCAGCCGCGTCGTCGGCGTGTGCGCCATAATAGACGTAGTGGGCGTTCATGCTGATTGCAAACGCGGTGGCGGCAGAGAGGAAAAGTCCGTTGCGGAAAGGAACGTATGTGTCAACAGTCCCTTCGCCGCCGAGTTCTTTGAGCTGTTCGCCGTAGCTCATGTGCTTGATTTCTTTGTGGCTATGTTTTAGAAGCGGGCAGTCGCTGTATGCCATGACACAGCTCATGTCCATCTCGTAGTAAGGAATACCGTAGTACGCGGCTACCGCCTTTGCGCTCTCGATTTCCTTATCGTGTTTCTGCCCATAAAGCATATTGAGGGCGACGACATTGTTTGTGCCATACTCGTCAACCGCCAACGCAAGGCAGGTCGTGCTGTCGATACCTCCGCTGAGAAGTACGACTGCGGTTTTGTTTTCCATAGTGAGGTTTTCTCCTTTCAAGAGGTTTTCTCAGGCTTCTTTGATTGTCTCAATCGGGAAATGGCTGTCGCTCATTACCGTGACCCTGATGTGTTTCGGCTCGTAAACGTTTTTCAGCGTTTGGAACACTTCGTTACAAAGGTTCTCGGTAGTAAGCTCCTTCCCATTGAGGTCTCTTTTGAAATAGGCTTCAAGGTCGAGGAAGTCAACGATTCTCTCGCCAAGCTCCAGCTCGCAAGTCACCATCGCCCTGTAGTAGTTCGGTCCGAGTGGGCAGAACACCGTGGCGGGCGCAGTGAACTTCATTCGGCTGATGCCCTTATCATTGGAGTAGGTTCTCATAGGTTTTCTCCTCCTTTCGTGCGTTTTAGTGGTCGAGTGACTTCGCGTACTGAGTCCATACTTTCAGGTTGTGGATGTCGAGCATCTGTCCGTCGATTCGTTTGTCGGGGTAGATGTTCTTCTTTCCGCACATCGCATGACCCTTGTACTCGAAGGACACGCCATATCGAGAACCGCTGCTCCACGAGGTGGAGTCAACGGAGTCGAACGGATATAATTTCAGCTTCTTCGTATCGGTGTAGCCCAGACCGTGTATCTGTGTTCCGGTCTTGTGGGCGTGTTCGATGAACCACGGGAAGATTTTCTCAATCGCCTTGCCGTTCGGGTTCTTCGCGATACCGCCGATAGAGACGTAGCTGTATTCGGCGCACATCCGTTCAAAGTACGCCCAGCCTCGGTTGCTGTGCCAGACTGGGATGCTTTGCTTTCCTGTGCGCTTTTCGATTTTCCTGCGAAACTCCTCGACCTTCTCCAGCCCGACTATCCGGTCGATGTCAAGCTCGAAGAAGTGATGAACGTCGTAGGTGTTGATGAAGTCGATATACTCATCGACGTATCTGTCCCACTCCTCCAGCGTTTTTGAGTGTCCCTTCGAGAAGAAGGTGAACGCTCCGCTGTCGCAGAGGAAGTCTTTACACCACGGACTTCTCACGCAGTCCATAATCTTTTCCTGCTTCTTGCCGCCTCCCTGACAGGCTGCGAAGGAAAACAGAATGTAAGGAGGTTTTGCCTCCTTGAACTGCTCGGTCCGCTGTTCTACTCCGGCGAGGTAGAGCCTCATGGCAAATCAAACCATTCGCCGCAATGTGGACACTGGATGCGTTCCGGTTCCTTTTCCTCATCGGCGGGCTTATCCTGTTTATCTTTCAGGTAGTCGTCAATGTCGATTTCAGGAAGCTCGAAGAAACCGAACTTTTCCATGTCCATCTGTATGTCGCCAAGTTCGATGTTCAGGGCTGCAAGGTCCCAGTCCGCGAACTCCGCGACCTTATTGTCGGCGAGCCGGAACGCCTTGACCTGTTCAGGGGTCAGGTCCTCGCAGCGGATGCAGGGGACTTCCTTCATACCAAGCTGCTTTGCGGCTTTCAGCCTCGTGTGTCCGGCGATGATTACGTTGTCTTTGTCGAGCAGGATGGGAACCTTGAACCCGAACTCCTTGATGCTCTCGGCTACAGGCTCGACCGCCTTGTCGTTGATACGAGGATTGTTCTTGTACGCAACGATGTCGCCGATTGGCATTGCGATAATTTCCATCATTTCACGCCTTTCTGTTATGATTATTCTCACCACGTTCTTGCGAAACGGTAATATCGAGGCAAAAAGAAAAGAGACGGACAAAAAATCCGTCTCCGCGCCTACATAATATTTTCAGCATACATTATACCACAGCCCATATTGACAAGTCAATGACAGATTTTTGACAGCGGTAATTTTTCGCGACTTTTTATCAATAGTGTAAGATTTCACACTCGTAACCTGATTTCTGGTATAATTATAAGGCAAATCTATAGCAAAAAGGAGTTTTTGAAAATGAAAACCGCACATTGGCTGGTCGAATACAGCCGCAAAGTCAACGAGGAGCTTTCCATATCTGAGGTTCGCTTCCTCGAAAACACCGCCGAGAACGCGCTTCTCACCGACCTTGACAACTATCCACACGCCTTCGTCCTCGCGTGTTGTATGGACAGGCAGATAGCATCCGACAGGGCATGGCGAATCCCCTGCGTCATCCGGAACCTCTACAGAGAGTTCTCGATTGACGAGCTGGCATCGGTTCCTTTAGAGGAATACAGGCGAATATTCACCGAGCAGACACTTCACCGATACAACGACACGATGGCTGAGATTTTCTACAAGGCAGTTCTTCGCATAAAGAACAAGTACGACGGCGACGCTTCTCGAATTTGGGCTAACAGTCCGAGCAGCGCAGCCGTCGTATTTCGTTTCCTTGAGTTTGACGGGGTTGGAGTGAAGATTGCGAATATGGCGGCGAACATACTTTCGCGTCAGTTTGGCGTACCGTTCTCCGACTACTACTCGATAGACGTATCTCCTGACGTTCATGTATTCCGCATCTTCCAGAGGACGGGGCTGGTCGAGGGAGGAGCGTCGCGGGATGAAATCATCTATAAAGCGCGGGAGCTGAATCCTGAGTTTCCGGGTATTATTGATGCCGCTTGCTGGAGGATAGGCAGAGAATATTGTCATCCGCTCTCGCCGGACTGCGAACAGTGTCCGGTCAAGGCAGACTGCCCGAAGCTCATCTGAGGCATAGAGAAAGGCGGTGGTCTCCCATCGCCTTTCAGGGCTTTAATCTACCCAACCGAAGAACAACGCGCTGAGGTCCTGCAACGCGGCGCGATTGTACCTGTAGACAGTCCGCTCGTCCACATAGTACATCTCCGCGAGGTCTTGTACGGTCTTTTCATCCTCGTCGAGGTACAGATAGCGGATTGTGTCCCACTTCCGCATGATTTCCTGTTTGCCGGACATTTCGCAGCGATGATGGTAGAAGTCCAACATTTTCGTAACGTGGTCGAGGATGACTCTGACCTTGCCTACACGCTCCTGAATAGACTCGACTGACAGTGAATAGCTGTCTTTGCCCGTACTCATCATTTCGACGAGTGCTTGCAGTTCAAAATCATCGTCGAGCTGACGCGCCTCATATACGGCATCTTCGGCGTATTTCACCATGCCGCGATACTTTTCCATAAGGAGCCGGGTATTGTAGAGCCGCTTGTCGCGGTTCTCCACTCTCTCCCTCTCGACTTCTTTCCGATACGCTTCTATCGCTACCAGAGAAGCCGTCTCTGTGATTTTTTTGAGTTGTGCGCCCGTTATGGTCGCGCTCTCTGAGTTTTCGCTTTTAGCCATGTTCTTTCCCTCCGTCCTGACTTCTCTGGCTTATAGAGAATGATTTATGTTCATGCCGACAGCCGCCTTCGTATAGAGCGAGGACGGCTGTCCTTTGTTTATGGTGTTCTGAGACCTAAACTTACGCATATCGCCTTATCGAGCTGCTTCTCGGCATCGGTATTGATTACCGTTCCGAGATAGTTCGACAGATACCTTTTGTCGATTGTAAGGATGTCCTCCAAGACCGCCGTGCTGGGCTTTTTCAAGCCGTGCTGTTGTCCGAGCCGGACGTGTGTGGGGAGCGGTCTTTTTGTGACGCTTGTGATGGTCGCAACGATTACGCTGCCGCTGTTCGCGTTGCCCTTGTTGTTCTGGAGGATTATGACGGGACGATACCCTCTCTTGGAGCCGTTTCCGGCATCGCTGAGGTCAGCGAAGAAAATATCGCCCCGTCGCGGTTGGAGATTACTGTTCCGCAACCTTGCCGCGCTCCTCGGCTTCAATTCTGGCGGCGTTTGCCTCCTGCAAGAGCATAATCGTTTCATCAAGCCTTACACCGACCGACTGACGCTTTCCTTCGACTGTGAAGTTGATTGACAGAACACCGTTTTCCCAGCTTGCCATCAAAGTGCATGGCGCGGTCGTTTGCTTCATCCTGTCCTTGAAGAACCGTGTGTGGACGCATTTGGCATCGAGCTGTACGCCGTCCTTCACACCGCTGACTTTTTCGGGTACTCGTTTGATTTCGTTCACGTTCGTCCTCCTCACTTAATGCCGGTAGAACCGAAACCGCCTCTGTTTTTGCTGTTCAGGTCATCGACCTTCGCGAAAACCAGCTTCGGCTGACGTTGTACGATACGGAACTGTGCGATACGGTCGCCCTTATTGATTACGGTGTCTCTCATCGCAATCGCAGGGAAGCCCCACACATCGTCATTGCCGCAGTAGTTGTTGTCAATTACTCCGAAACTATTTGCCATCAGAACTCCGAAGTTCTTGAAGGTCGAGCTTCTCGGAACGACGTTAGCCTCGTAGCCGTTCGGGAGTCTCATGCTTACGCCGAGTGAAATGATACGGAACTCGCCCTGCTTCATCTCAACTGTCTCGGCAGCTCGCAGGTCAACCCAGTCGCCCCACGACTTGTGTTCAGGGACGGGAAGCTCCGCGTCATGTACTTTGATAGGGATTACAAACTCTCTCATTGCGTTTACCTCCTCAGAACGGCAATTCTTCGTCGTCAGGGAGTTCCTCGAAGTTTGCCCCCTGCTGCGGCTCTGCGGTCGTACCCGCGCCGCCTTCCGAATGTTTCTTGGATTTCGGGAATGAAATCGAGTCACAAACAATATCGACCGCCTTGCGCTTGTTGCCGTTCTTGTCCTCATAGCTGCGCGTGGTGATATGTCCTTCGATTTCAATGCCGTCGCCCTTCTTGAAATACTTACTCACGAACTCCGCTGACGCTCTCCACGCGATGAAGTCCAGAAAGTCTACCTTGTCCTTCGTGCCGGGGCGGTCAACCGCCACAGAGAAGGAGCAGACCGAGATACCGCTCGGAGTGACTTTGAGTTCAGGGTCTCTTGTGATACGCCCTGTCAGACACGCCTTGTTCATTTGGCTTCCTCCTTATCGAGCTGGAACTGTTTGAGATTCTCGATGTGAAGGTCGTCGCAGTCCAGACGTTCCTTCATCAGCTTCGCCAGCTCGTTCTCGTCAGAAGCCCCGAACGGAAGAACCGCCTCCGGCTTCTGCTTTTCGACTACCGTGACCTCCAGTGTCATTGTGGTTGTGATTTCCATTGCCTTGCCTCCTTGTATTTGTTTGATATTACATCCGAGAGACTGCCTATATCCTTGCCAAACGGCTCAAAGGACTAAAGACCTGCTCGGTTGTGAACGCTCGTTATACGCCCTCCTGCGCCGTTATAGGCTGCCGGAGATTTCCGTGATTTCAACTTCGACTCTCGGCGCGTCGCTGTACCACTTGCTGAGCGACACATCGACCACCTGCACGTCGTCGTGATATGCGATGGAATTGAGGGAATCAAGCACCGACTTGACCACGTTATCACAGTCGGGCTTTTTCCTCGGTCGGACAGTTCCTTCTGCCATCGCCGCTTTCTGCTTTTTGCTCTTGGAAGCCGGAATGCTGTAGTAGGCGTTTATCTCCACCCGCAGCATCGCGTCGTCCGCGAACCGTATTTTGCCGCATTGCCGCTGGTACTCCAGCCGCACAAGGTTTTCGTAAACAACTGTCTTTTGCGGGGTCCTCGCGTGAACGTGACCGCCGTATGTGCTGAACTGCGGTCTGCCTTTTCCGTGTGGCTCTCCAGCTACGATAAACTTAGCTCTCATCGTCATCCTCCAGATAGTTTCTCCCAAAGACCTGACGGAACTGGTCTACCGTCCAGCCTTGCTCCTTCATAGCCTTCTTTTGTCCATATGCGTGTAAGAACGCCATCGTCTCGGCGTTTCGGTGCGCCGCCTTCGGACCGTTCCTGTGGCAGCGGTCTCCGCAGAGATACACCACCAGCTTGTACTTCTCTGATAGGTTCCTGTAAGGTCCGCCGAAAATGTGCTAATGATGACGCTCTAATCGGTCCGACTGACCGTTCTTGCCACACAAAAAGCAATATCTATACGCCATCTTTCATCACCTCCTCCAAAAACCTCCTTGCCTCACTTAGTGTCTTGAATTGCTTACACACATTTTTTTGCCTGACGTTAACTCTAAACACTGGCTTACGCCCTTTGACTGTTCTCAAAGAGATATACTTAATTCCAGTATTAGTCTTTTTGCAGGAACTTTTGGGCTTTCTCATTTTTCCTGCTGAATAATTGACGTTGTATTCTCTTTCACACCACTCCAAATTTTCGGCGTTATTATTATGCTTGTCGAAGTCCTTGTGGTTCACTTCGTTGTAACCGTGCGGGTTATCACAGAACGCCTCGGCAACCAGTCGGTGTATATAGCGGTTTCTCCTGCCGCCGTCATAGCTAAGTTTGACATACTGATAGCCGTTTCCGTTATCAACCGGCTTCATTATTTTCTCACTGAAGGTTCTTGGCGTTCTTCCTCCGTGGCAGTTATTTGTAAGAAAGGTTCTCTTGACAGACCGAACTCGCCCCAAGTTGCTAACTTCATAAATGCCTTCATATCCGTTTATATTTTTCCAGCATTCCACTGTCAGCACCGTCCTTCCCACTGCGCCATCAGGCTTCGCAGTTCTTCGGGCGGTAGGGTTTCTATACCAGCGTCCTTGCACTCCTGCACGACTAAATCAATCAGCCGTGACATCTGCGCCGTATCGTAAGTAGACGAGCCATAGTAGACCTTGACGTTCTGGCATCCTTCGATTTTTGAGGGAAGCACCTCCGTCTGCCATCCGAGACCGTTTCTCTCCCAGCTCCGGCAGAACACCTCCACGGCTCGGTTCATCATGCAGATTATCTCCGAATTACCGCCTATCTCCCTCACGAAGTTCCGATAGACCTCCGAAACGGGAACTCTGTAGTATGCCGCGAGTTTGTCCATCAGCACCCAGCAGTAGGCGTTCGAGTCAAGGCTTCTCTTTCTCCCTCTCGCCTTTTTCAGTTCGAGGTTGTAGACCTTGCCTTGCTCAAAGTTCTCCAGTGCGAACATCGCGTCCTCCTGAGAAACGAGTGCGCAGAGCCATGTGCCGTCCATATCGGCGTTCCATCTGAGCTGAGTAGTTTTCATTGCGCGTTCCTCACGAGCGTGTACCTTGCGTACCGCTTATCGCCGTTCGTTTCCATCGTGGAAACGATAGGGTAGCCGCTCTTTTTCAGGCTGAATATAATGCCGGATAACCGAGTGGCATGGAACAGCGTGATAGCTTCCCACGACGTAATGCTGCCTTCCTGCTGAAGGTGTGCCAGCACCTGCTGCCTCTGTGTGACTGCGTTCATTCTCTTTCGTCCTCCTCTCCTGCGGATTTCTTCGGCTTGCTGTATTCGAGGTAGTAGAGGTAGCTTCGCTTGCCTTCTACTCGCTCTCTGAGCTGTCGAACCGTGTAGCCGTTCTTCACGAGTATCGACGCGACCGTCAGGCGGTCCTGCTCTGTGAAAATCTCAATTTTACTCATCGTCGCCCTCCAAAAAGGATTTCATTTCATCGAACCGCTTCTTGGCTTCAAGTTTGCGGAACGAAGAACCTGTGAACCTCACCGGATAGCAGACCTCAAAGATTCGGTCGTATATCCGGCTGTATCGTATATCGCTTGCCCTCTGCATATCGCTGAGTTCGAGGTTTGTCGTAAGTATCATCGGAAGTCTGGCTCTGTATCTGCTGTCCACGATGTTGTAGACTTTCTCCAGCGCGAAGTCTGTGCTTCTCTCAGCTCCGAGGTCGTCTATGATAAGCAGCTTCGCCTGATTGAGTCTGTATATCAGCTTGTCCTCGTCCTCTTTGAAGTTCTGGGCGTTTTCCAGCAGCTTCACGAACGAGGTCATCACGACTGGTATCTTCCGGCTCAAAAGGGCGTTCGCGATACACGCCGCCGAAAAGGTTTTGCCCGTTCCAACGTCGCCATAGAACAGTAGCCCCTGATTTTTTTCTACCATCTCGTCAAAGCCATCGGCGTATCGTTTGCAGAGCCGGAGCACTCGACCATTTTCCTTGGTAGTGCGGAAGGTATCGAATGTCTGCGACTTGAACTTCTCATCCATCAGGCTTCTTGATTTCAGCTTTTCGATGAGAGCCATGTCCTCCAATTCCTTCTTCCTGCGCTCCTCGGCGGCAATCTCGTCCTTCTTGCACTGGCAGATGCACGGCGCGATAAACTCCCGTGTGCCGTCATCTTTGTTCAGACAGGGCAGGTTGACCCTGCATTGTTTCGGTGTATGGCAGACACCGCAGTGAAGAAGTCCGTCGTTCGGGTCTATGTAGTCCGTGACGTTTTTCTCCTGCTTTGCGGTCGCGTCCGCTATAATCCTCGCGGCTACCACCGCGAATGGCGCAAGTTCTTTCTCGCTCATTTTTCCTCACCCCAATTCGCGTATGGGTCGTCTGGGTTGAAATCGGCTGGCGGCTGCTTCTTCCCACTGTCTACCGCAGGAACGCCGTAATCGTCCTCCCACCGTTCCTGATTGAGCCATGTGGCAGGATATGGAATGAACTGCCCGCGCTCCTTCTTCCACTGTTCGCAGTTTTTCGCCGCCGACAGTGCCGACATAATCTTGTCGAACAGCTCCTGCGTTGGAGCGATTCTTTTCCACGCCTTCTTCGCGCTGCCTTTGCTGGACTTGCGGGGATAGGCTTTCCAGAACTCATCGAAGCGTTCTTCAATAAGCGGCTTCTTTTCAGGAACTTCCTCGATTTTCTCCGGCTCAGGCGTGTTTTCGGCGTTTGCCATAGTGTTTGCTATATCATTTGCCATAGGTTTTGCTATGGCAAAATCATTTTCACCGTCATTTTCTTCCTTCGGGGCGTATCTCGCGGCGGCTCCCTTCTTTCCTGCGGAAGCTCTCGCCTCACTTATCTGTCCGTCCTTCAGCATCCGCTTCTGCCAGAGGCGGTCGCCTTCGAGCTGTATCACGTCTCGGTCTATCAGTTCCCTCAGCGACCTTTCAATCGTCTCAGGGTCGAACGGAATGTGCAACGCCAGCTTCACTGCGAAGTTCGATATGGGGTCTTGGCTCTTGACATCCTTGCGAGATAGTGAAATCGCTCCATACTCCTTCTGCTTGTGCAGGACGCACATCAGCATAATGTATACGCCGACACTTTCGGCACTGCACTCCCGCAGCTTTTCATCCGACAGAAAGTCCAGAACATAGAGCGGAATGTACGGTTGGTCTCTGAGTGCCACCATGTATCACCTGCCTTTCTTTCTGGCGGCAGGTATCGCTCCCGCCGCCAGACCGTACTTACTGTGCGCTGGGTTCTTCGGCATTTTCGGAAGGCTGCTCAGAGTTATCAATCAGCTCCTGAAGGTCTGCCATCGCCTTGACGACATCCGAAACCTTCATTCCTGTCGTACTCTGGAAACCGAGTCCCTGAATGATACCCTTGACCACATCGTTTGCGTTTTCAGGGAAGTGCTTTCTCGCCGCCCTGAAAAGCTCCTGCTTCTGCTCGTTCGTGGCATCGGGGTCATCCTCCATCACAATCGTCTCATTGCTGTTCACCTGCGGGGCATCGGTCACTTCCGTATACTCGGCAGGGATTGCGCCAGAGGCTACCATCTCCTCCTCGCTGTATACTCCCTCGTAATCCTTCGGGAAGGCATCTCTGACGCACTGGCTCACCGCGACCTTGTTCACCATCGTGGCGGGCTTGGACTTCCAGTTCGCCATATTCTTGTTGTACTCCTGAAGAGAGACTTCCTTGAACGCCGTCCGCTCCTTACCGCCTCGCAGGAAAGTCACTCTGCACCAGCCCCCGATAAGGACTTCGCTCGGATAAAGGCAGCAGCCTTCCTTCTGGACGATATTGTTTCCGCGCTGTACCGTTATACCGTCGTTCTTGAACAGATAGTCGGGATTGTTGAACGCCCTGCGGAGATATGCGTCCTTGCCGACCACCATCTGTGCGGGTTCATCCTTGCTGTACTTGATGAGATAGACCTCACCGCTCACGAGCGGGTTGAGGTTCTGCATCTTGCAGGTGTTCATAAAGAACACCAGCTCTTGGTCGGTAGTCAGCTCCGACCGCCCTCTGACGAGGTACTTCTTGACGAACGCGAGGTCCAGTTCGACGTGCGAACCGAGGACATCGTAGCTCACTACGAGCGCGTTCTGTTCTGCCTTACTCAATGCTGTACTCACTGTAATTCCTCCTGTGCTTAGCTTCAGTTAGCTTGATACTTAGTTTGATACTCACTTGCGGAAGCTCATCTGTACGGTTTCCTCGTACTCAATGCCATCAATGTGGATTTTGCCCTTAGACATCCGGATGAGACGCATCACAGCTGCCATATCGACGGGTCTGATTTCAACTCCGGCTACCGACGTGGGAACCTTCGAGCTGTCAACCGACGTAATCTTCCAATCCTTCTTGGTAGCGACTCCGCTGGCTTTCGGCTTTTCTGCGGCAACGGCTACGGTCGCTGCGGCTTCGTCCATAATCTCGGCTTCCTCGATTACGGCGGCTGCCGTGACCTTGTCGCCCTTGTCCTCCAGCTCAATGGCTTCCTGCAACTTGCGGTCGGCTTCCTCTCTGGCGGCTTTTCTGGCGGCTTCCTCAGCCTCCCTGCGCTTGCGCTCCTGCTCGGCAACGTATGCACCCATCGTCTCCTTCAGGATTTTCTCAGCATTGACGAGCGGCTGGAGCATCGCCTTCTCTCTGTTGCAGATTTCGGTGTGCGCCCTGTGAGCGGCATCCTTCATCGGCTTCCAGAACTCCTTGACATCGGAGGACTTCTGCTTCAGCATACGACCGAAGGAAGCGGCGTTCTGGTAGTCCTGCTCGTTGTCAATGATAATCGCTCCGGCTTGAAACTCAATCTCGCTCACCGCCCGACTGAGTACCTGCTCCTGTTCGGTCTGTTCGACCTCTGCCGCGCTTATAACGGCTACTGTGGTTTCGTTCTCGTTCATTGCGAACCTCCTCGTTTGAATTTTTGTTTATAGTTTCTGACGGTCAAAAGTGCCGTAAAAACTCTCCAACACTCCGTCTCGGTGGACCGGAACGGTATCATCTGATACTCTCCGTCCTTCCTGAGATGGACTATAGCCTTCTGAGCGAAGTGTGTGTCCGAATAGTGGGACACCACCGCTCTGTCATAGGCTTCGAGCTGGACTCCGCAGAGCATCTCGCTCACTGAAGCGGATGTCTTGAAGTCAATCAGCGTATCGAGGTCGTCTACGCTGGCTACCATATCGGCTGTCCCTGCGTATAGCAGACCTTTATGATAGAGCTTGACCTCCGTCCCATAGGGGACTACTTTGTGTTCGCTGAACCATTTGAGGAAGGCATCGAAGTAACCCGCGTGTTCGGGAGGGATGTCCTCTATACCGAACTTCACATAGTTCTCAATGGCGTTATGTACCGCAGTTCCTCTGGCTGCGGCTCTGTTCAGCACCTGCTGGTCTATCCCGCCGTATACGTCCTCCGACAGAGGCTTCATAATCGTCGTGACGCTCGGAATAGGCAGACCGTTCAGCCGATAGATGTGCCGCTTCTCCTCAAATGTCAGCTCCGGAAATGTCCCGACTGTTACCATCGGTAATCATCCTCTCGTTCGGGTTCTTCAGCGACTCCCTTCATCGCGCCGCACTCGTCCATCAGGATTTTTACGGCGTTATCCTCGAAGCACTCCTCGTGGTAGAACTCGCCGTCCATCTCGTAGTAGTCCTCTCCGGCTACAATGCTCTCGCCGCATATCTTGCAGGTATAAACCGCAGGCGGCTCCGGCGCGTTCGGGCATCTGCTATCGCAGGGTGTTCTGTGACAAAGCTCACACATTTTGTAATTTCCTCCTTCTGTTTTCTTCGCCCATCAGGTTGATGTAGGCTCTCATAAGATAGTCCCTCAGCTCGTTTTCCAGCAGGATGTAGAAGTATTCCTCGTCCTTGCCGTTCAACTCGCATTTCCGAATGGTGTAGCGGATTGTCTCTACAACCTCCTCAGGGGCGAATATGTACTGCGTTTTTTCGGAGACCTCATTCACGACCTGCATCGCCCTCACAGGGTCGAGGCATCCGAGTTTGGTCTGGGTCATCACTGTATATCACCTCCAATAATTCCTTTGTCTAAGAGCAGTGCGGTGTCCTCGCTCCAGCAGACCTTCTCACCCGCATCTTCGTATGCCTTGAACTCTCTGTAGTCTCGTTCGGCACGGTCAACATCGAACTCGAAAAGTGTACTGACCGGAACTCTGCGCTGGCGTATCTCGCAAGGGAGCAACTGGTATCTTCCTGCTCTCTTGGAGCAGTAGCTCACTACCGCGCACTTCTTACCGTGTTCGTCGGTGTAGAGCTTATCTACGATACCTGCTCGGAAAATCCATCCATTCCATCCTCTGCGCTGCTCCGAGAAGCAGTGGTGCGGAAACTGGATAACATCCCCGACCTTAACGCTGCGTTTCAACTTCATTTGCTTGCCCTCCAGTCTTGCTATCTTTATAATTTCTCCTACTACATTATAATTATAGTATACTTTGTACAGTTGGGCAAGGCGTTTTCCGAACATTGTTGTAAGTTTGTGCTAAGATTTACCTTTCGGTAATATCGTCCGCCACGTTCAGGTCATTCATCGTCTCGTGAACGTTCTGCGTGTACCGCGTTGTGGTGTAGCCCTCGCTCCACAGCTCTTTTGCTCTACCTTCGCCGCAGTTGTAGCACATCAACGCCTTGTGGTAATCGCCGTACTTCTCAATGAAGCCGCCCAGCAGGTAAGCTCCGGCTTTGATATTGTCCTCCGGATTGTTTTTGATGTCGGTCACTCCGTAAACCTTCAGCTCGCCCTCCAGCCACTCGAAGTTCATCTTGTGTATCTGCATCAGCCCGAAGCATATACCGTTTTCGGCTTGTGGATTATAGCTGCTCTCTCGGAACATCACCGCCAGCAGGAGCTTGTAGGGAACATTGAAAGTCTCGGCGGCATCCCTCGCGACGAGCTGTAAATCGTAAGTCAGCGCAATATCGTCCGTGAGGTAGCCGCTCGCCAGCATCTCCTCAATGGTCGGCTCACTGTCAGCGGCTTGTTCCGCTGTCGCGATAGGTTCTGAGGTCGCCAGCGGCTCTGTAGCAGGTGCTTCCGCTCTCACCGGAGTTCCGTTGTGGAGCGTGTAGAGCGTTTCGCTGTAGTGGCTCTGCGGCTCCTCGCTGTTGAACACGGCGTATACGGCGCGTCCAGCCGCTCGCACGATAAAGAATACGGCGGTCGCCATCGTCAACAGGAGGAGCAGGGCAATGACTCTGCGCTGCATCAACTTCCTGCGACGTTCCTTGCGGCGGCGTTCCTGTCTGAGCCTCATAACCCTGTAGTCGGCTGCGGGTGTTGTCTGGTACATATCTTTTCTCCCTTCGTTTGTGGGGCGGCAACGAACTGTGTGATGTCCAGCTTCTTCATTTTCCGCATCGCGTCATAAAGCTGCTCCATAGTGGTAATTCCGTAATCTTCTCTGAGCGTTCTGAGCAATGCGTCTTTTCTGAAGCTGTTCATCGTCATTCACCACCCTTAATTAAAATCCCCTCGTTTTCCGGCTTTTTCGAGGAGCGCGAGGGTTTCTTCCGTTCTCCTCTTGGCTTCCAGCAGGTTCTTCCTGAGTTCCGGAAGCATTTTGACCTCATCGTCATCAAGTACACCATCGTCCATTATCAACGCGAGCGAGGTCGCCACCGAATCAATAACGGTCTTGACGTTCTGCAAGCGGATGAGCGTCCTTTCTGCGGGCATCGCCTCAATGTCCCTGCAATCCTTTCCGAGTGGACACTCGTTCGCGCAGTACCACTGGCGCAGTTCCGGCTCGTTGTAAGCGTCAGCCATCATAGCGACCACGGTATTCGGAGGACGGTTGATGTCCAGCTCGTACTTCTTCAGGCTGTCCTCCGTAACGCCCGGTAAGTGTTCGACTGCCTTCACTCTCGTCGCGAAGTCATCGTTGTACTTTGCCGCGTTCAAACGTGCCTGACAGTACCTGTTAGAGGCTGCTATTGTTACTTGCTTCGGCATTTATCCCGACCCCTTTCTGTGGTATAATATACTTGTAAGGTACAAGGTCGGAGTTACGAAACGGTAAGCCTGACCTAAAAAATATATCGTTGAACTCTTGCAACGACAGGCGGTAGAACCTCGAAAGAGTGAAGCACTGTTCGAGGGAGATTTTCACTCTGCCTTTCTCCCGCTGTTTGTAGGCAGAGGTCGGAATGTTAAGTTCACGGGCTGCCGCCTCCTCCGTGTAGCCAGCTCGCAGACGGGCTTCCTTCAGCGGGTACGCTGCATCACTGAAATTACAATTATCAGTTCTATCTTGTAAAAACGGTAAGTCGCCGTTAAAAAATATATTGACGAACTCCGTCAATGTGAGCTGATACAGTTTAGTCAGGATGTACGCCTCGCTGAGAGTAATCTTCGCCGTTCCGTGTTCTTTCTTGAAGTAACCGTCAATGGTAAGACCGAGGGCTTTCGCCGCTTCCTTGCCAGTGATGTTCCGTCTCATGCGGGCGACTTTCAGTTCGATTGGGTTCATCGCAGACCCTCCTTTCGTTCTTGTCCCTTATATTATAGCATACTTTTATCATAAGGTCAAGAGGTTTCTTATAATTTCCGTAAGAAATCTTGTAAAAATCGTAAGTGTGTGGTATAATACTTGCACAGGAGGTAATCACTATGGCAGATTTTTCAACCAGACTCAGAGACATTATTGAGTCAAAAGGCATCTCGCAGGCATGGCTCGCGGAGAAAGCCGGAACGACGGAAGCGACTATTTCGCGCTACGTCGCCGGAGTCCACAAGCCGAATCTCGAAATCGTGGCTCGTATAGCTAAGGCTCTGAATGTGTCCATCGACTACATCATGGACCTTTCACTCAGCCCGACACCTTATGTCGAGCCGGACAAAGACATCGTTATCCTTGCTAATGCTTTCCGCAGGGCTGACGACGACCACAAGAACATCATCTGGAGCGTTCTTGACACCTACCTCACGCCAGAGGAAAAAACATTCGTATCGCAAGGGAAGCAAGAAGAAGAGAACTCCAACGCCGGGTAAAACAGAAGGGCAACCTCCTGTTCATTAACTCCGACTACTGGAAACGACAATCGAATACAACAAGAGCCTCCTCCGACGCTTCACCCGCGAAGGAGAGAGGCTTGACTCTTATCAAGGAGGACAACGAAGATGAGTAAACTCACCGATAAGTTGAACTCCATAAGGGTTGCTATCTATGTGCGAGTATCTACACACTACCAAATCGACAAGGACAGTTTGCCTGTCCAGAAAGAGGAGCTGACGGCATACGCGAAGTATGTGCTGAACGCAAGCTCCTACGAGGTGTTCGAGGACGCGGGCTATTCCGCGAAGAACACCGACCGCCCCGACTATCAGAAAATGATGTCGCGGGTCAGGTCTGGTGAGTTCACGCATATTCTTGTGTGGAAGCTGGACCGTATCAGCAGAAATCTTCTCGACTTCGCCGCCATGTACGACGAGCTGAAAAAGCTGGGAGTCACATTCGTCTCCAAGAACGAGCAATTCGACACGTCCTCTGCGATGGGCGAGGCGATGCTCAAAATCATTCTCGTGTTTGCGGAACTGGAACGGAAGATGACAGCGGAGCGAGTAACGGCGGTCATGGTCGCCAGAGCCGGAAACGGTCAATGGAACGGCGGCAGAGTGCCGTATGGCTACAGTTGGGACAAAGATACCGAGACTTTCTCCATCGTTGAGGAGGAAGCGAAGGTCGTTCTGAGAATGTACGATATGTACGAAGAACGCCACTCGCTTCTTTACGTCGCAAAGACACTGAACGCCGCTGGAATACATCCTCGCAGCGGCAAAGAGTGGTCGCCGACAGCGGTCAGCATCATCCTGAAGAATATGTTCTACACGGGCGCGTACCGCTACAACTACTTCGATATGTCAAAGCGCGGCAGTCGTCAGGACATCAAACCAGAGAGCGAATGGGTCATCGTGGAGGAACATCATCCGGCTATCGTGCCGAAGGAAAGGTGGAGGAACGTCGTTTTGACTCTCGAACGCAATCAGCGAGGCTGGAACGCATCAGGCAAGACCTACAGCCGGAAGAACATTCATGTGTTCGCCGGATTGCTGACCTGCGGATGCTGCGGAGCCAATATGAGCGCGACCAGCAACTGTAGAGAGCTGAAGGGCGGCTATCGACCGTCAATCTATGCTTGTATGAGCCACCGCAAAAACAGCGGCTGCCCGAACAAGTATATCACCGACACCACACTCGGTCCGTTTGTCCTCAACTACATCGCCAACCTCATAAAGGCAAAGGAGAGCTTCGGAAAGACGACCTCGCCTGAAACGCTCCAGAAGAAACTGCTGCGTGGTGAGATGTTCGAGAACGTCGCGTGTATCAAGGAGCATGGGCTGATGGAGCTGTACTCCCTCTACAAGTCTCAGGTGTCCGGCATAAAGTATACGCCCAAGCCCACAGGCGAGGAGGACGCGGATAACAGCTCGGAACGTGACATCCTATTATCGGAGCGGCGTAGGATAGAAAGGGCGTTATCCCGCCTCAAATCGCTCTACCTGTACTCGGAGGAGGACATGGCAGAGAAGGACTACATCATCGAGAAGAAGCAGCTCGACGAGCAGCTCGAAAAGGTCAACGCTCGTCTCGATGAACTCTCCGAGGGGCTGACTTCGCAGTTCTCGATAAGTGACGACGAGCTGATGGCGAAGGCAAGCTACTTCATCATGAGTCAGAAGCTCACGGACAAAAGGTTCGTCAATTACAGGCGGCTTTTGGAGGAGACAGACCCTCGAATACTGAAGGATTTTATAAATTCGGTAAGCTCCAACTTTTGTATCGAAAACGGCAAAATCCGGTCTATAACCTTCAAAAACGGCATAATCCACGAGTTCGTGTACAAAGACGACTAAACAGCAAAAAGCCCAGAAACCGCTTGATTTCTGGGCTTTTCCTATGTTTTTGCTCACCTGAGCTATGATGCTATTGAATGAACATCGCGTCGCCGAAGCTGTAAAAACGATACCGCTGTTCCACGGCGGTTTTATAGGCATTCATCACCTTGTCTCTGCCGGCAAACGCCGAGATAAGCATGATAAGTGTGCTTTCCGGAAGGTGAAAATTCGTGATGATTCCGTCCATGGCGCGGAAGGTATAGCCCGGATAGATGAAAATATCGGTATATCCCTCCGACGCACGGATGCAGCCTTCCTTTTGTGCTACCGATTCCAGCGTGCGGCAGCTGGTGGTTCCCACGGCAATCACGCGTTTTCCGTTTGCTTTTGCCTCATTGATGATTCTTGCCGTTTCTTCGGACATTTCGTAATGTTCCGAGTGCATATGATGTTCTTCAATATTTTCCGCCTTCACCGGACGAAACGTCCCCAGTCCCACGTGCAGCGTCACTTTGGCGATTTTCACGCCTTTTTCCTCAATTTTATGCAAAAGCTCCTGTGTGAAATGCAGTCCCGCCGTCGGCGCCGCCGCCGAACCGACTTCGTGCGAATAGACCGTCTGGTAGCGTTCATTATCCTTCAGCTCCGCCGTAATATAATGCGGGAGCGGCATTTTCCCGATTTTCTCCAGAATCTGATAGAAATCGCCGTCATAGAAAAAACGCACCAATCGGTTGCCGTCCTCTTTGACCTCCAGAATCTCCGCTTTAAGCAGTCCGTCCCCGAACTCGAACCGCGCGCCGGGAAGCGCTTTTTTTCCGGGCTTGACCAGAATTTCCCACACATCCGCTGCCTTCCGTTCGAGAAGCAGAAATTCGATCTGCGCTCCGGTAACTTCTTTTTTTCCGTACAGGCGAGCCGGAAGGACGCGCGAATCGTTGACCACCAGGACATCGCCTTCGTTGAGATAGTCAATCACATCGTAAAAATGACGATGCTGTATTTCCCCCGTTTCGCGGTCAAGCACCATCAGCCGCGAATGATCCCGCGGTTCCATCGGCGTCTGCGCAATCAATTCCTGCGGCAGATCGTAGTAAAACAAAGATTTTTTCATTTTTTTTCTTCCTCTGTATAAAAAGCGATTGACAACAATTGCTTAAAAATGGTATGATAGAATATATTTTTACACCTTCTCATGTTATAACATTTTCCGTCAATCGTCAAGTCTTTTGCGGAGAATTTGCGGTGTTTTTACAAATTTTTGCGTAACGGCACCCGCCGGATGCGCATAGAATGTCACGGAGGAATCAAAAAATGAAAACTTACAATGTCGGTATCATCGGCGCCACCGGTATGGTCGGACAGCGTTTCGTCACCCTGCTGCACAATCACCCGTGGTTTCATATCACGGCACTGGCGGCTTCCGCCCGCTCCGCCGGAAAAACTTACGGCGAATGTGTGGAAAAGAAATGGGCAATGCCGACGCCGATTCCCGAAGAACTGAAAAGCACAATCGTGTACGATGCCGTCGCCGACATGGACAAAATCGTGGCTCAGGTAGACTTTGTTTTCTGCGCCGTGGACATGAAAAAGGACGAAATCAAGGCGCTGGAGGAAGCGTACGCCAAGGCGGAATGCCCGGTGATCTCCAACAACTCTGCTCACCGCCACACGCCCGATGTGCCGATGATCATTCCGGAAATCAACCCCGAACACGCCGAAGTCATCCCCGCACAGCGCCGCCGTCTCGGCACCAAGCGCGGATTTATTGCCGTGAAATCCAACTGCTCTCTGCAAAGCTATGTTCCCGCTGTTTTTCCGCTGATGGACTTCGGTGTGACCAAGGTGCTCGCCTGCACCTATCAGGCAATCTCCGGTGCCGGAAAGACCTTTGAAACCTTCCCGGAAATCATCGACAATGTGATTCCCTTCATCGGCGGCGAAGAAGAAAAAAGCAACATCGAACCGCTCAAAATTTTCGGTACGATTCAGGACGGAAAAATCGTAGATGCGCTCACCCCGTCCATTACCTCCCAGTGCTTCCGCGTGCCGGTCAGTGACGGTCACATGGCTGCCGTGTTTGTTTCGTTTGAACACAAGCCGTCCGTGGAAGAAATCAAAGCCCGTTGGGCAGCTTTTTCGGGAATGCCGCAAAAGCTCAATCTGCCCTCGGCACCCAAGCAATTCCTCCACTATTTTGAGGAGGAAAACCGCCCGCAGACCAAATTGGATCGCAATCTGGAGCACGGCATGGCGGTATCGATGGGGCGTCTGCGCGAAGATACTCAGTACGACTACAAATTTGTCTGTGTTTCCCACAACACACTGCGCGGTGCTGCCGGCGGCGGTGTTCTGATGGCGGAACTGCTGTGTGCGTTGGGGTACATGGACTGACGAAAGGTGCGGTCAATTGAAAAAGCACGTCTTTCAAGGCGTGGCGACAGCTCTCGTTACGCCCTTTTCTCAGGACGGTTCCATTCACTATGACAATTTTAAAAAACTGATAGACTTTCAAATCAATGCAGGAGTAGATGCACTCGTCGTTTGCGGAACCACGGGAGAGGCATCTACTCTTTCTTATACCGAACATCAGGAGCTTGTCAGCTTCTGCTGTGCCTATGTCAACGGACGCGTGCCGGTGATTGCCGGTTCCGGAAGCAACGACACCGCACACGCCGTCGAACAGTCTTTTTCCTGCCAAAAAAACGGTGCCAACGCTTTGCTGGTTGTTACACCGTATTACAACAAAACCTCGCAAAGCGGCTTGCTGCGGCACTACTACACCATTGCCGAATCGGTGGATCTGCCGATCATTGTTTACAATGTGCCGTCAAGAACCGGAGTCAACATTCTCCCGGAAACTTACCGCAAGCTGGCGGAATGTGACAACATCTGTGCCATCAAAGAAGCAAGCGGCAACATTTCCGCCGTTGCGCAAACGGCGCAGCTTTGCGGAGATGTATTGGATCTCTATTCGGGTAACGACGACCAGATCGTCCCGATTCTTTCTTTGGGCGGCAAAGGGGTCATTTCGGTGCTGTCCAATTTCCGACCCGACATTGTCAAGAACATCTGTTCTTTATACTTTGCCCAAAACACGCACGCCGCCGCACAATTGCAGCTGCACGCGCTTCCGCTCATCCGCGCGTTGTTTTCCGATGTCAACCCGATGCCGGTGAAATACGCCATGAATCTGCTGGGATTTGATGTCGGTCCCTGCCGTCTGCCGCTCACCGAACCGGACGAAGCCTGCAAAAATGCGGTTGAAAAAAATTTACAGTTTTAAAATCCGTCTTTCTGCACACACTGAAGATACAGCGTTTGCTGTATATGGACAAAGGCGGTGCATTTTATGAACTCATCGGAAGATCGCTTCTACCGTTTGAACAACAACCTTCAATTTCAAAAGCTCCCGAAGTTTGTTCAAGAAAACATCAAGCAGTCCGGAATCTCCGTGGACTCTCCGCAACACCTGGAACAAATCTGCCACCACATGGTAAAAGACACCGAGGAATAGAACGCGGCGCCCGCCTGATAAAATCAGGCGGGCGCCGTTTGTTTTCCGTATAATCAGACAGACTGTTCGATGTAACGGACAATATCGCCGACCGTTTTGATCGACTCCACTTCCTCATCCGGAACTTCGATATCAAATTCGTCTTCCAGCGACATCACCAGATCGACAATATCCAAAGAATCCGCTCCGAGGTCTTCTGTGATGGAAGCTTCCATCGTCACATCTTTCGCATCCACATCCAACTGATCACAAAGGATCTCTTTTACCTTTTCAAAAACCATACCTTGTTCCTCCTAAAAGCATACAACAGATAAGTGACTTCAAAGCCATAACATAGTCTATCATATCACAGCGCGAATATCAATCTTTTTTTTGAAAAATTTGATAGATTATGCCGCTGTATACACTTTTATGAAATTGCACATCGATTTATTCCACACCACATTCCAGACATAGGACACCGCGGACTTGACTGTCTGGCTCTCCGTCTCTGCGGTGAACAGCGTTTCTTCGTTACGGAGCACCGTGATTTTTCCGGCGTCGTAAACCACCGAATAGTCATAAAAACGGTTCGGGAGAGAATGGAATTTATAACTTCCCAAAGAGGTCTCGCCCTTGAACAGTTCGATTTTTCCGCCGCAGCGGGAGATCACCAGTCGGAAATCGCCGAACACCAGCGCGGCATACGCATCGTCATTGGTAGCTTCTTCACCGCCGCTGACGCAATAACGCATCGTCACGCAGAAGCGGTCGCCCATATTGATATCCTTCGCGCTTGTGATCGTTTTCTGATCGCCGATCCACGCAGTCATCGCCTGAAGCGACGCGGTCTTGATCATATCGGTGTCGCCCGTCCAGTTAGCAGTCGTGCCGAAATCCGAATCAAAAACAAGCTTTTTAAAAGCCTCCGTCGGAAGTTCCTTCTTTTCGGTCACGGTCACCTTGCACTCGGCAGTCTTTCCGCCTTCCAGAGAAGTCAGTATGATGGTGGTTTCGCCCACGGCTTTCGGCATCACAATACCGTAATCATCCACGGCGGCAATCTCGGGATTGCTGCTTTTCCAGTTTACGGTCTTAATTGTCGCATTTTCGGGAAGCACGGTGAAATTCAACGATTTCTGCTCATTGACCGCCATGGTCACTTCCGACGGCTCGATCGAAACGCTCTCCACCGCCACGGTTTCCTTCGTTCCCTTAACAAAATCATCGTTGAGTTCCAGCACGCGGTTGACAATGGCATCATACCAGCTTGCCGCCATTTTCTCATTGCCGCTGTTGCCCGGATGGGCATCGCTTGCGCTGATGCAGTCTTTCTCACGGATCAGCTTATGAATTCCGTTCATCTCCACAAAATACACTTCTTTGTCCGTTTCCTGCGCATACTGCGTGCAGAAGTCCGGGAGCGCCGCATTAAAGGACGCAAACTGAGTTTCCACTTCCGGCAAAGACGCCACATACACAATCGCATTTTCCTTATCGGCAAAAATCGTGTCCAGCAGTGTACGATAATATCCTAAAATTTCTTCGTTGCTCCGTCCCACATAGCAATCATTGCAGCCGAACATGGACAGAATAATGTCATAATCGTTGCCGTTGTTTTCCACATAGGACTTATACATGGCGACCGCTTCATCGGTCTTTTTTCCGCCCGTGCTCAGATGGGAAGAATACTCGTCGGGAAGGTTGTAGAAACGCTGACGGTACGGTCCGACAAATTCAAAATCCGCACCCGCTTTATACAGCTTCTCGAAAAGATAATACCGATAGCCGCCCATCGTTCCCGCGCCTACGGTGAAGGAATCGCCGAAGGTCAGAATTTTCACCGTGCGGTGACGGTATCCGCTCGGAACTTCTTTTCTCTCGTAATGAATCATATCTGCCTCACTGTATGTTGATTGCGTCTCCTGGGAGCTTGTATCCGCGATCGGATCACTGCTGACGGATTCGCTGACCGTAATCTCTTCCGAAGATTCCTGTACACTGCTTATCTCCTGCAAAGAAGTCTGACATGATGCCAGAAGGGACAGGCACAACACAGCAATCCCTATGTTTTGTATTATCTTTTTCATTATGATCCCCTTTGGTTTTTCGTATGATTGGCATAATTGCTGTATTATTTTAACACAAACGCTTTCTTTTGTCAAATTTTCCTGTTTTCCGCTGTATACTGCCGCTTTCGGCGGGTCATAATACTAATGTCAAAGGAAAGAGGTGAAAACCATGAACAACGAAAAAAATCAGAACCTGAACAATTGCCAGAACAACAATCAGAACAATCAGAGCAACAACCGGAAACAGAACAACAGCCAGAACAAGCAGCACCAGAATTCCCAGAACCAAAAAGAGAACAACAACAATTTCTAAAGTTGCTTTTGCGAAAAAATCCGGTGAGATGTCTCACCGGATTTTTTCATTTCAGCAAATCTAAAATTTCTTCTTTGGAAAACACATACTTTTTGTCGCAGAAATGGCATTCGATCTGCGTTTCTTCCTGTTCCTGTGCGAGTTTTTCAAGCTCTTCTCTGCCGATGCTGACCAGTGCCTGTTTCACACGGTCGCGCGAGCAGTTGCAGCGATATTCCGACATGGATTCATCCAGAAGCTGCGGTTCAAACCCCTTCAGAGCAATATGGCAAATGTCATCAATGCTCTTTCCTTCGTCCAGCATGACGGTCACCGGCGCAATGGAACGGATGTTCTCCTCCAGCGCCGAAATATCTTCCTCCGGCGCTCCGGGAAGGAGCTGAATCAGATATCCTCCCGCTTTTTTGACCGTCAGATCACGATCCACCAACACACCCAGTGCACATACGGTCGGAATCTGCTCACTGTTGGCATAATACGAAGCGATATCCTCGGCAATCTCTCCGGACACAATCGGCGTCTGCCCGATATACGGCTCACCGAAGCCCAGATCGCGGATGACATACAGATACCCGTTTTTGCCGACAGCACCCGAAACGTCCAGTTTTCCGTATGCATTCAACGGAATCTCCACCACGGGATTCTGCACATATCCGCGCGGATTTCCCGAAGAATCCGACACCGCAATCACCGACCCCGCAGGACCGTCTCCCGCAAGCTTCAGCGTCACCGAATCATCCTTTCCTTTCAGCATACTTCCCATGAGTGATGCCGCTGTCAAGAGACGTCCCAGCGCCGCCGTCACCACAGCGGAGGTTTTATGAATCTGTTCGGCACGGTACACGATGTCGGTGGAATCGACTGCCACCATCACAATCGCCCCGTCTTCCGAAATATAACGCACTGTTTTTCCCATAAGTCAACCCTTTCTTGCCACATACACTACCCGCTGTGTGGTGGTGCCGGCCTTCTTTTCGGTATAATCGTCAAAGCGCGCACACACCGTCATTTTGTTATTTTCCAGCAGGCGGACAATCGTCTCATCCGAATAGGCGACCTCGCAGAACGTTTCACTGCTGCGATAGTACATGCCGTCCTCGTACTCAAAAAAGTCAAGGCTGATCTGCGTAACTCCGTTTTTTGTGCTGTTCTGCCAGACGCAGTACACCTCCTCGCAATCGTAAACATAGGTCTCGTTCGCAAGGATTTTTTCATGTTTATAAGGGGTATTGACATCAAAAATGAACACACCGTCCGGTTCGAGAAACAAAGAAACTTTTCCGAACGCGTCATTCAGAATTTTCTCATCGGTCACATGATTGATACTGTCCAGCGTGCAGACCGCGGCGTCCACCGTGCCGTACAGATCCAGGTCCTGCATTCCCTGATTCAGAAACAGCACCGGTCTCTCAAGCCCCGCGTTTTTGCCGATCGCTTCCGAAAGCATCTCGCACGATTCATCCGTACCGATCACATCAAACCCGATTTTTGAAAGTTCCACAGAAAGACTGCCCGTTCCGCACGCCAGATCAAGCAGCAATTCGGAATTTGGGCGGTATTTTTGCAGGTATTCTTTTATCTTGCGCGCCATTTTCGGATAGTCCACATTTCGGGTTAACCGATCATAATAGCGGGCAAACGTAGCATAACGGCTCATTTTTCGTCCTTAAGTCTTTGAAAAATAACCTCGTATCCGTCCGTTCCGTAATTCAAAGAACGGTTGACACGGCTGATCGTTGCCGTGCTGGCGCCGGTCTGCGTCACGATATCACTGTACACATAATGCTCGTCGAGCATTTTTGCCACAATCAGACGCTGTGCCATGGCCTTCAGCTCCGGCACGGTGCAGAGGTCTTCAAAAAATCTGCTGCACTCTTCCTCGTTTTTCAAAAGCAAAATTGCCTGATACAAAAAGCTGATATTACTGTCGTCTTTCAATTTACTGTTCATAAAAACCCATCCTATTGTTCACATTCGACAATTCCTTTATCATTGTAGCACTTTATTTTTAAAAAGTAAACAGTTATTTGTGTTTTTTATTCTTCCGCCAACTGTTCCACAATTTCCCGCACCGCTTCGACTCCCTCCCCGTTTTCCGAAGAAAACGGAATCATGGTGATCTGATCGGCATACGGAATTTCCTCTGCCAGTGCTTTCAGCCGTTCCTCGCGCTCCCGTTTGGAAAGTTTGTCCGCTTTTGTCAGAATAATCACAAACGGAAATTCGTGCTCGATCAGAAAATCAATCATCATCCGATCGTCCGCGGTCGGCGGATGACGAAAATCCACCAATTGCATGACCAGCGCAATATCGCGCTCACCCGCAAAATACCCTTCGATCAGGGATGCCCAGCGGAGCTTCTCGCTTTTTGCCACTTTGGCATACCCGTAGCCGGGCAAATCCACAAACCGAAGATTCTCGGCTTTAAAGAAATTGATCATCGCGGTTTTTCCCGGTACTGAGCTGACGCGCGCAAGGTTTTTGCGTCCGAACACCCGATTGATCATGGACGATTTTCCGACGTTCGACCGTCCCGCAAACGCAATTTCCGAAAATTCGGACGGTGGGAGCGTCTCCGCCGTCGCATAGGATGTTTCAAATTCCACCAGATGAAAATTCATGTCCCGCTCCTTATATGCAGGCGGTCAGCGTTTTATCCGACAGCTTCATCTCGAATTTTTTCGACTTCGGCGGTTCTGCCAGCGCGTGCTGCAACACCGTTTCGATGCGATCCGCAAACACGAAGTTCAGATGCTCCTTGACCGTCGCGTCAATCTCCTGCAAATCCTTTTTGTTCTTTTCGGGAAGAATGACCGTCTGAATTCCGTAGCGGTACGCCGCCATGGTTTTCTCCTTCAGACCTCCGATCGGAAGCACTCTGCCCGTCAGGGTAATTTCTCCCGTCATTGCCACCTCGTGGCGCACGGGACGGCCGGACAGTGCCGACACAATTGCCGTGGTAATCGCAATGCCTGCTGACGGACCGTCCTTCGGCACGGCGCCTTCGGGGAAATGAATATGTATATCCTTTTCCTTATAAAAATCCTCCGGCACGCCATAGCGGTCACCGATCGAACGCACACAGGTAATTGCCGCTTTCGCCGACTCTTTCATCACATCGCCGAGCGATCCCGTCAATTCCAGCTTGCCGGTGCCCTTCAATGCCGCAACCTCTACCTCCAGCGTCTCTCCGCCCACGGACGTCCACGCAAGTCCCGTAACCACGCCGACCAGATCCCGTTTTCCGACAGTCTCCGGTTCGTATTTTTCCGGTCCGAGAAGCACAGGAAGTTCTTTTTCGTTGATCACGTGTTTTTCGGTCTTTCCGTTGACCATCTCCACCGCCACTTTGCGGCAGACATCGGCGATTCGTCTTTCCAGAGAACGCACGCCCGCTTCCCGCGTATAGCTGTCAATCAGCATATACAGCGCTTTATCGGTAAACCGAATCTCCTTTGCCGTCAAGCCATTGGCGCTCATCTGTTTTTTCACCAGGTGCTGTTTGGCAATATGGAATTTTTCCTCCCGCGTATAGCTCGGAAGTTCCAGAATATCCATACGGTCATACAACGGTGCAGGAATCCCGTTTACATCGTTTGCCGTCGTAATAAACATCACCTTGGACAAATCAAACGGCAGATCGATGAAATGATCCACAAATTCCTTGTTCTGTTCGGGATCCAGCACCTCCAGCAGTGCTGAGGAAGGGTCGCCCTTATAGTCGTTGCCCATTTTGTCCACTTCGTCCAGCAAAATCAGCGGGTTTTTGCATTTTGCCTGGGCAATCGCCTGCATGATTCTTCCGGGCATGGAACCGATATAGGTTTTCCGATGACCGCGGATGTCCGATTCGTCCTTCACGCCGCCCAAAGCCACACGCACATAGGTTCTGCCCATTGCCCGCGCCACTGACGACGCCACCGACGTTTTTCCCACGCCGGGAGGTCCCGCCAGGCACAGAATCTGCGCCGATGCCGTGCCGCCGAGTTGACGAACCGCCAGATATTCCAGAATTCTTTTTTTGACTTTTTCCAGCCCGTAGTGATCGTGATCCAAAATTTTCTCCGCCGCCTTAAGGTCGGTTTTCTCCTTGGTTTCCGTATTCCACGGAAGATCCAGGCAGCAATCCAGATAATTCTGAATCAACGCCGCTTCCTGCGAGCTTTCCGGCATTCTTTCCAGCCTTTTAACCTCTTTGAGCAGTTTTTCCTCGCTCTCCGGAGACAGCTTCAATGCCTTGATTTTCTCGACATACCCGTCTTCTTCCTCGTACGCTTCTTCCATCTGCAATTCATTCTGAATGGTTTTCAGCTGCTCACGAAGGAAAAATTCGCGTCGATTATGATCCACCTGCGACTGCACGCGTTCATTGATATCGATTTCCAGCGCAACAATCTCACATTCTTTATCCAGCAATTGCAGGATCAGTTCCAGCCGTTTCAGCGCAGAATCTTCGTCCAGATATTGCTGCTTTTCGGCGGACGACATCAGCACATTGGCGGCAATATAATCCGCCAGATCAAACGGATCTTGTGCCTCACGTACCCGTTTGACAATCTCTTTCGGAATTCGGGGAACCAGCGCGAGAATTTCGTCAAAAAGCGCCTGAATATTGCGCAGGTACGCCTGCGACTGCACCTCGGTCAGTTCTTCTTTCGTCACCGGTGCCTTTTCCACATCTGCCAGCATATACCGTCCGGTATCCTGATATCCCACGGCATTGGCACGGCAAATACCCTCTGCCACTACTTTTACGATTCCGTCGCGTCCTTTGACGGTTTGTTTGATTTTGGCGATCACGCCGATCTTGTGCAGGTTTTCCAACCGAAAATCTTCGGCGTATTCGTCAATCTGGGACACCATAAAGACCAAGCCATCGGTTTCCGCGGCACTTTTCACCGCTACCACTGTCTTGTCTCTGCCCACTTCAAAATTCATCACGGTGCCGGGGAACATCACAAGTCCCCGCAATGCTACTACCGGCAACACCCGGACATTCATCAAGCATCCTCCTATCTCTATGTAAAAAGCAGTCCGGCAAACCGCATTTACCGGACTGTGAAGTCTTACAACTCTTTGTGTCAGAGTTTTTTCAGTTTTTTTGCATTTGCGGAAGCATCTCGGAAAATCTCCGGCTGCGCACCGTTTTCCACACAATTCTTGGTGATGACCACGCGAAGAATGGTGGGATCGGACGGCACATCGAACATCACCCGATTGAGAATTCCTTCCATGATGGAACGCAATCCGCGTGCGCCGGTTTTTCTTTCAATCGCCATATGCGCGATCGCACGAACCGCCTCATCCTCGAAAACCAATTCCACGTCATCAAGCGCCAACAGTTTGGTATACTGTTTGATCAGCGAATTTTTCGGTTCCTTCAGAATACGCACCAGCATATCTTCATCAAGCGGCGACAATGTCGTGATGATCGGCAGACGTCCCACCAATTCGGGAATCAAGCCGAATTTCACCAAATCATGCGGCGTCGCCATGGAAATCAGATCCTCGGGGTTTGTCTTTTCCTGAGCTGTATTCTGCGATTCAAATCCGATCGATGACGTTTTGACGCGCTTTTGAATGATTTTCTCAATCCCGTCAAACGCACCGCCGCAAATGAACAGAATATTGGTCGTGTCGATATGCAGAAATTCCTGATGCGGATGTTTTCTTCCGCCGGTCGCCGGCACGTTCGACAGCGTACCCTCCACGATTTTCAGCAATGCCTGCTGCACACCTTCGCCGCTGACATCACGGGTAATCGACGGATTTTCGGATTTACGGGCAATCTTATCGATTTCGTCGATATAGATAATTCCCTTTTCCGCTTTTTCAATGTCCATATCCGCCGACTGAATCAGTCTCAGCAGAATATTTTCCACATCCTCGCCGACATAACCGGCTTCCGTCAGCGTAGTGGCATCCGCAATGGCAAACGGCACATTCAGCACCTTTGCCAGCGTCTGCGCCAACATGGTTTTTCCCACGCCGGTCGGTCCCAGCAGCAGCACGTTGCTCTTTTGAAGTTCGACGTCGTCTTTTTCGTCTTTTTCCAGCAGCACACGCTTATAGTGGTTATACACCGCGACACACAGCGTCGTTTTCGCCTGATCCTGTCCGATGACATACATGTCCAGCACTTCTTTGAGTTCCTTCGGCGTCATCAGATTGATCTGTGGCTCTTCCCTTTTCCCGTTTTTGCGGGAAGGTGCGTTCCGATGCTCGGTGTCGTCCTCGCCGGAAATAATCGAAGAGCAAAGCGCCACGCAATCATTACAGATATAAATATCGCCCATGCCCTTGATCAGTTTGTCAACCGCATTGTACGGGCGTCCGCAAAACGCACAATACATCTTGCTTTCGTCGTTATTATTTGCCATAAGCACCAACCTTATCTCTTGGCAATTACCTTATCCACCAGACCGTATTCCATAGCTTCCTGCGCGGACATGAAATTGTCTCGTTCGGTGTCCTGTTCAATTGTCTCTATGGGTTTGCCGGTGTTTTCGGCAAGCAGTTCGTTCAACCGCTTTTTGATCTTCAGGATATGCTCTGCCTGAATTTTAATATCGGTTGCCTGCCCCTGTGCGCCGCCCAGAGGCTGATGAATCATGATTTCGCTGTTCGGAAGTGCCAGCCGCTTTCCCTTTGCCCCGCTGGACAGAAGAAACGCCCCCATGGATGCCGCCATACCGATGCAGATCGTGGAAACATCCGGTTTGATATACTGCATGGTATCATAAATTGCCATTCCCGCGGTTACAGATCCGCCGGGGCTGTTGATATACAGGCAGATATCCTTTTCGCTGTCCTGCGCTTCCAGATAAAGCAGCTGTGCCACCACAAGGCTTGCCGTGGCATCGTTAACTTCATCGCAAAGCATGACGATACGGTCATTCAGAAGTCGTGAAAAAATGTCATAGGATCTTTCGCCGCGTCCTGTCTGCTCGATTACCATTGGTACCAAACTCATTGAAAAACACCTCCGTATATGAAAGGCAGGCTCAGGCTTTTTTCACCTGAGCCTACGTCGTTAATACTTACTCAGCATCCTCGGTCTTTGCTTTTTTGGCAGGGGCTTTTTTCGCGGTGGTCGTCTTTTTGGCAGTCGTCTTCTTTGCCTTTTCTTCGACGATTTCCGCGGAATCTTTGATCAGATCGATCGCTTTCTGAACGGCAATGTCCATCTTCAGCTCTTCGACGGGAACCAGTTCCTTGATCTTGTCCTTTTCCATCTGATAAGCCTTTGCCATTCTGTCGAACTCTTTGTCATAGTCCTCTTCGGTCGGCTCGATCTTCTCCAGCTCTACGATCTTTTCCAGTGCCAGACGGATCTTGACCTGCTTCTGTGCCTGCTCGGCAAACTGCTTTCTGAGGGCATCCATATCCATACCGGTGTATTGCAGGTACAGCTTCAGGTTCATGCCCTGAGAAGCCAATCTGTGTTCGAAGTCGTGAACCATATCATCGGTTGCATGCTCGTACATGACCTCCGGAATGTCGGCTTTCATGTTGTCGATCACGGTATCGATCAGTTTGTTCTCCACTTCGGTGTCGGCAGCCTGAGCGTTTGTCTCTGTCATTTTGGTCTTAATATCGGCTTTTAATTCATCCAGCGTATCAAATTCGCTGACATCTTTTGCAAATTCATCGTCAGCTTCCGGCAGCTCGCGCACGCGGATCTCGTGCAGCTTCACCTTGAACACGCTGTCCTTGCCTGCCAGTTCCGGCACGTGGTAATCTGCCGGGAACGGCACCTTTACGTCAAACTCTTCGCCGATGGCATGACCGACGATCTGATCCTCAAATCCGGGAATGAACTGATTGGAGCCGAGGGTCAGCGGATAATTCTCGCCCTTGCCGCCCTCAAAAGCCTTATCATCGACAAAGCCTTCAAAATCGATCAGCACATTGTCGCCGTTCTGCGCGGTTCTGTCCTCGATATTGACCAATCTGCCGTTTCTCTCGCGTCTCTTGTCAATTTCGGCATCGACATCCGCATCGGTGACCGGAACAACTTTCTTTTCCACCTTAATGCCTTTATAATCCGAAACTTCAACTTCGGGCTTCACAACGACCTTTGCCTTGAAAACCAGACCGTTGTCGTCCAAAGAAACCATTTCCACTTCCGGATGATCCACGGGAGAAATGCCTGCTTCTTTGACTGCTTCCGCATATGCCGTCGGATACACATCGTTCACGGCATCCTCATAAAAGAATTCTTTTCCGTATGTCTGTTCAATCAACCACTTCGGTGCCTTGCCCTTACGGAATCCGGGAACCTGGATTTTCTTGACGTTCTTTTTGTAAGCGCGCTCTACGGCAGCGGAAAAATCCTGCGGCTCAACCTTGATTTCCATCTCAACGAGGTTTTTGTCTGTCTTTTTGCTTGATACTAAACTCATTTTGTTTCCTCCTGAATAGGCAACTTTTAATCCTTACAATTATACCACAAACAGTTTAAAAAGTCATTGTGTATTTGCACCAATAAATTGCATATTCAGACAATTTGTATTGGGCAAAATTCCAAATCGTCTGCGGAAATCAACCGAAATTCAATTCCCGCGAAATTTCCGTTCAGAGCATATTTTCTGCCCGCTCCATGGATATGCCCGTAGTAACACCGCTTCACGCCGTATTTCTGCATGACGTCGATGATTTCCGCCGAACACTGATCGCCGTAAATCGGCGGGTAGTGCAAAAACACGATTTTTTCCTTTTCCGACCTGATGCTGTTCAGCGACAGCTCCAGCCGCATTGCCTCGCGCTGCAAGATTTTCGTGTCATGCGCCTCTCCCGTTTCAAACAGCCAGCCTCTGGTGCCGCAAAGGACATAGTTTTCCGTTTCCACCGCATTATTTTGCAGGATATGCAGCGAAGTGAAGCCGTTTTCCTCAAAAAAAGCGTCGGTCTTCTTTTTGGTGTTCCACCAATAGTCGTGGTTGCCCTTAAGCAGATATTTTTCACCCGGAAGATTCTGAATATAGCGAAAATCTTCCGCCGCCTCCTCAAGGCTCATTCCCCAGGAAGTGTCCCCTGCAAGAATTACCAGGTCTTCCTTGCCGATCAGACGGTTCCAATGCTCCGTCAGGCGTTCCACATAATTGTCCCAACCGCCGAAAATGTCCATCGGTTTATCAGTGGAAAGCGACAGGTGAAGGTCTCCGATTGCAAAGATTTTCATAATCACCTCAGATTCAGTTGACGGACAATATATTCTGCCATTTCCTCTTTATCAATCACCGTATCAAAACGCACGGGTTTCGTTTTCAACGCGCGGATATTCGCGGGAACCGCCGTGTGCGTGAGCGCGGAAAGCTCGTCAATCTGTGCAAAATCGTCGGCGGCATCGGCGGCTTCTAGGCAGGAAAGCACGCTGTGCGGGAATTTATAGGGGCTTGCCGTCGAAGCAATCACGGTCGGTGTTTCGTCCTTTGTGCGGCGGACGTACTCCTCATACACGTGCACTGCCACCGCCGTATGCGGATCGCAAAGATAGCGATACCGTTCAAACAGCGAACGGATGGTCTGCGCTGTCTGATTTTCATCGCAGTCTCCGGCATCCATCAGGGCTTCGACGGCAGCTTTGACCGATTCGGGAACGGTATAGGTTCCGTTTTCTTTCAGTTCCTTCATCAAACGGGAAACCAGCGGCTTGTCTTCGGAGACATGATACAGAAAGCGTTCCAGGTTACTGGAAATCAGAATATCCATGGAAGGCGAGGTCGTCTCGTAAAACGCACGGTTGCGGTTATAGACCCCGGTGCGGATGAAGTCCGTCAGCACATTGTTGCGATTGGACGCACAAACAAATTTATGTACGGGAAGTCCCATTCTTTTGGCATAGTAGGCTGCCAGAATATTGCCGAAATTTCCGGTGGGCACAACCACATTGATCGGGTCGCCCGCTTTGATTTTCCCGTCGGAAACCAGGCGGCAATAGGCGGAAAAATAGTACACGATCTGAGGAACCAGCCGTCCCCAGTTGATCGAATTGGCGCTGGAAAACCTCATTCCGCCGTCGGCAAGGCGACGGGCAAAGGAAACGTCGGTGAAAAACGTCTTGACAGCGCTTTGCGCGTCGTCAAAGTTGCCGCGGATCGCGCACACCGCCACGTTTTTTCCTTCCTGTGTCGCCATTTGCAGTTTTTGCATGGGGCTGACACCGTGTACAGGGTAGAACACGAGAATCTGCGTGTCCTCCACGTCTTTGAACCCTTCCAGTGCTGCTTTGCCGGTATCGCCGGAGGTAGCCACCAGGATCACGGTTTTTCCGCGGTACCCGGTCTTTTTCACCGCCGCCGTCAGCAAATGCGGCAGCAGCTGCAATGCCATATCCTTAAATGCCGAGGTCGGACCATGCCAAAGTTCCAGCATATGGGTACGATCGTTCAGAGACACAACCGGCACTTTTTCTTCATCGTCAAATTTTCCGCCGCCGTATGCCTTTTGCGCCGCCGCAAGCAATTCCTCTTCGGTATAATCCGTCAAAAAGCGCGACAGCACGAACGCTACTTTATGCGCATAATCCATGCCGCACATTTTCTCGATTTCGGAAAGGGGGATTTCCGGAAATTCATCGGGGACAAACAATCCGCCGTCCTCGGCGATACCGCGGGCAATGGCTTCCGCCGCCGTCACCTTTTCGTCATTGCTTCGTGTGCTTGAATAAACCATCGTTTACTTCCCTTCTCTTTCAAAAAAGTCTGCGGCGTTTTGATAAAAAATACGGTCAATCAGCGCGTCGCTGTACCCGATTTTTTGCAGAGCCTCCCACAGCCGAGGCAGTTTATCCAACGAATCCAGACATTCGTTGATTTGTGCGCCGTCATAGTCCGAGCCGATGCACACGCACCGTTCCCCGCCCAAAGACAGGAAATGTTCGATATGCTTCAGCAAAGCCGTCATATAGTCGCCGCCGTCCGACAGCACGAACTCGTCGAAAAAATTGATTCCCACCAGCCCGCCGCGGTCACGGATGGTGCCGAATTGTTCATCGGTGAGATTGCGCGGGTGATTGCACACCGCGCGGCTGTTGGAATGCGTTGCCACGAAAGGTTTTTCGGAAGCCGACGCCACATCGTCAAACCCTTTATCGGACAAATGCGACACGTCGGCGACGATCCCGCAGGTTTCCATTTCCCGCAACACGTCAAAGCCGAAGGGTTTCAGCCCGCGATCGGTATTTCTGCCGAAGCCCAACTCGTTTTCGCCGTTCCATGTGAGCGTCATCATCCGCACGCCGTCCTCCGCCAGCCGTCGGACATTTTCAATCCGTCCGCCCAATGCTGCGCCGCTTTCCACGGAAAGCAGAAGCTGCGGGGTCGCCCCGTTGTGCAGGCGAAAATCGAGATTCAACGAAAGCTGTGCCTTCCTGTAAGCTACATTTTTTTCATAATACGCGACCGCTTCCGCGCCGCGCAGTCCGTCCGGCACAAACACCGCCAACATCTGCGTCCAGGCGTCGAGAAAGCGTCCTTTGGAAAGATTCAGCTGTGCTTCCCCGTCCAGGAGAGGCAAGCTGCGGTAACACAGATACGTCAATGTATCACAGTGCAGATCGAACAGGCGCATACGGCATTCTCCTTACCAAAAAGCGTTTTCAATATAATGGTATTCCTGCACGCGGTGTTTGGTTCCCGCTTTGAGGATCACCTCGAACACATCGAAACGCGGTTGAAGTTCCAGGGGATTTTTCATCAGATAGCATTGCGCGGTACGGATGATTTTCTGCTGTTTTTGACGGGTGACCGCATAAATCGGTTCATACAGAAAGCCCTCCGTCCGAGTTTTCACTTCAATAAATGCGAGAATGTCGTCTTTTTTCGCTATGATGTCGATTTCCCCGCACGCTGCCGAGAAATTTCGTTCCAGCACGGTCATTCCCAGCCGTTTGAGCTTTTTACAGGCGAAATCCTCTCCGAAATCGCCGATTTCCCGTTTAATCGTCATGCTGATCCAAATTCTTCAGAAAACTCAGGCGGTGAACCTGCGAAATTCCGTACTCCTTGATTTTCTGATAATGCAGTTTTGTCGGATATCCTTTGTGTTTTTCAAATTCATATTGCGGGAATTCCTGTGCCAGCGCTTCCATGATGCGGTCACGCGTGACCTTTGCCAACACGGATGCGGCGGCAATCGACGGACTTTTTCCGTCTCCCTTGACAATTGCTTTTGCCGCAAAGTCCCACGTCGGCAGACGGTTTCCGTCCACCAGCACGAAATCGGGGGTCACCTTCAGTCCCGCCACCGCCCGTTTCATGGCAAGAAACGTGGCTTGCAGGATATTGATCTCGTCGATCTCCTTTTCCGTGGCATACGCCACCGACCACGCAGCCGCCGTTTTACAAATCTCGTCATACAATCTTTCACGCTGTTTCGCGGTGAGCTTTTTGGAATCGTTGAGTCCTTCGATCTTCGCATCAATCGGCAAAATCCCCGCCGCCGCTACCACCGGTCCCGCCAAAGGACCTCTTCCCGCTTCGTCCACACCGCAAACGACGGTATATCCTTCTGCAAGGCATTCTTTCTCCAATGAAAACTCAAGCATCGGCGTCCTCCGGTGTTTCCAGCGAAATGGCTCCGAATGCTCCGCCGCGAAACTCGTTCAACAGCATGGCGGCGGTTCGTTCGGTATTCACCACGCCGCCCGAAAGGAGCATTCCCCGTTTTTTTCCGATGAGGCACATGGTATCGTACAGATCCAGTCCCTCGATTTCCTCGCGCGTAATCCCGAAGCGATTTTCCACACGGTCGAAATACCGTTCACAAAGCACGCCGACCAATTTCATTGCCAGAAACTCCGTATCCAGAATATCGTCCTTGACCGCACCCGTGAACGCCAGATATTCTCCCACCTGCTCGTCCTCGAATTTCGGCCACAGCACGCCGGGCATATCCAAAAGCTCCACGCCGCCGTCGATCGACACCCACTGCTTTCCGCGCGTCACGCCCGGACGATCCTCCACCTTGGCACACTTGGTCTTTGCCAGGCGGTTGATCAGCGACGATTTTCCGACATTCGGGATTCCCACGATCATCATGCGGATCGCCTTTCCCTCCATGCCGCGGGCACTGCGCCGCTCCAGTTCTTCCTTCAGCAGCGTTTTTACCGTCGGCATCAGTGCCTGAAGTCCTCTGCCGCTGCGGCTGTCGGTTTCGATCGCCGCGATATTTTTCTTCTGATAATAAGAAATCCACTGTGCCGTCACGTTACGGTCGGCAAGATCCGCTTTATTCAGCAGAATAATCCGCGGTTTCTTTCCCACCAGCGACTCGATTTCCGGATTGCTGCTGCTTCTCGGGATTCTTGCGTCCCGCACCTCGGCAACCACATCCACATATTTCATATTTTCCCGCATGATACGGCGTGTTTTCGCCATATGCCCGGGAAACCACTGCACCGGTTTATTCTGGCTCACAATCTCACTCGACCTTTCCGAATTTAGTGAAAGGCGTCAGGCGGAGAATCACCTTGCCCATAATGTACCGTTCGTCCACCATTCCGATGATCTCCCAGCGGCTGTCCTTGGAGTTCATACGGTTATCGCCCATGACAAATACACACCCCTCGGGAACGGTCTGCGGAAACGTCATATCTGCCTGACGGCGGGTCGGTTCCATAATATACGGTTCCTCCAGCTTCACGCCGTCCACGTACACTTCGCCCAGATTGAAATCGATATTGATTTCCTGTCCTTCCGTGGCAATCACCCGTTTAATCAGCGGTTCATCGCCGCAGGGCTTGGTCACCACCACGATATCGCCGCATTTCGGCTGATAAAACAGGCGGTTGATCAGCAGCTTTTCTCCCTGATACAGCGTGGGATTCATGGATTTTCCGAACACGTCCACCGTACGGACGGAAAACGTGAACACCAGCAGCAGCACCACCAGTGCCAACACAATTTCAAACACCCAGTCAAACGCATCGTCCCGAAGTTTTTTTCTCTTTGCGATTTTTGCCTCGTTTTCCATACAATCCCTCCGTTATGAAAAGAAAAGGTTGTCATAAAAACACAGCACGCCATGTTTTCAAGACAACCTGAATGTAATCTGTTCGATTATTTAATAAGGCCTTTAACTTTGGCTGCCTTACCGACTCTGTTTCTGAGGTAATAGAGCTTGCTTCTGCGAACTTTACCCTTTCTCACCACAGTCACGCTGTCAACATTCGGAGAATGTACCGGGAAAACTCTCTCCACGCCGACGCCGTAAGACACGCGGCGAACGGTGAAGGTTTCGGCAACGCCGCCGTGCTTTTTCGCAATCACGGTTCCTTCAAAAGCCTGAAGTCTTTCCTTATCTCCTTCTTTGATTCTGACCTGTACTCTGACAGTGTCGCCGACTTCAAAAGCCGGGATTTCTTTCTTTACGCTTTCCTGAGCAATCAGTTTCAGTGCGTCCATGTTTGTTCCTCCTTAATTTTCAGACATTCATTCCCATCTCGTGGCAGAGGACTGTCCGCTTTAATGTGCAATCACGGGGATTGTCATTAACCCCCACCCGTCTTTCGGCGAGCGGCATACAAATGCTTATATATTATAACACAGGGTTTTCCAATATGCAAGCATTATTTTTCGGATTTTGAAAAAATTTATCCGATGAACGCCTCATGGATTACCTGGACGGCACGGTCGGTGTCTTTTTGATCAATCAGCACCGACAGTTTGATCTCACTGGTCGAGATCATCTGGATATTGATATTGGCATCTGCCAGTGCCTCAAACATCTTTGCTGCCACGCCGGGATTCGACTGCATTCCCGCACCGACGATCGACACCTTGGAAATCTGATCGTTGCAGGTGACCGAAGCGTTGGGAATGACCGAATGGAGCACTTCGATTGCAAGATCCTTATTATCCTTGGAGACCGTGAAGCTGATATCCTTCGTATTATTGCGTCCGATCGACTGAAGAATGATATCGACATCGATCCGTCTGGACGCCAGCGCCGAGAAGATTTTAAACGCAATACCGGGGCTGTCCGGAAGTTCCATAATCGAAATACGGGCGACATTTTTGTCGCTGGTCACGCCTCTGATCAACATTTTTTCCACTTTGATTACCTCCTTGACTTTCGTTCCGGGTACTCGTTCGAGACTGGAAACCACTTCGAGATTCACATTATACTTTTTCGCCATTTCGACCGATCG
>ERZ808246.90-NODE-90-length-75346-cov-15.924586_pt1 | contig 75346 bp, 57 predicted proteins | sample MGYA00521083_ERZ808246 | MGnify/ENA primary metagenome ERZ808246 (study PRJEB31516, sample SAMN03275577) | gut metagenome | biome: mammalia-associated habitat; material: feces | host: Papio cynocephalus | place: Kenya | collected 2012-07-07 ... | reverse complement strand
GGCTTGAAAGACTTGTCAAATAGTCTGACGTTGCTCATTGCGGTTCGTTCTTTATAGTAAATAGCAAAATTAGACATTATTCCTTAAAAAAAACAGAAAAACTTCGTATACGTTTCTTTTTCTTTTCGTTTTTTACGTTTCTTTGCCCTATCTTGCCAGCCTGAACGTGTAGGGAATGGATCCTTCGGGCAGAAATGTCACTATAATCATGAATATGTTGAAAAACTTCATCTCCGCACTGCTGCTTGCAGTGTCTCTGTTCCAATTAGATCTGGCCGCTCAGTCCGATGAGCGGATGAGGGCGATTCTTTATCTGACCGGCACGGATTCCGAGGAAGAGCTGGACGAACAGGAGGTAGAACGGTTCGCTGCGTTGGCCTCCCGTCCGTTGGAGATCAACCTCGCTTCAAGAAGCAGGATGCTCTCCAGCGGACTCATGAACCAGTACCAGGTGGCGAGCCTGATGGACTACCGTTCCCGGAACGGCGATGTACTTTCGGTGTCCGAGCTCGCCGCCGTTGACGGTTTCGGTGATGAATATGCTGACGCTCTCAAAACGTTCGTCTCGTTTGTCTCCACGGTTTTGCCAGGGCAGACCCCGTTAAGGGGGAATCGTCTGACTCACGAGGTCCTGGCACGTTCCGCGGCCAAAGGTGAGGCTATCAACTATGGGGGCAAGTACAGAATGAACTATGGCGGGACGTTCGAATTCTCATCGGCGGTCAGAACGAAATATTCAGACAAAGAGCTGTTTCCCCCGTCGGCATGGTCAATGAATATGACATATTACGGAAAGATGAGGCTCGGTAAGGTCATCATCGGGGACTTCAACGCGCGCTTTGGTCAAGGGCTGACACTTTGGAGCGGAATGTCCATGTCTGGGCTCTCGACATCATCCTCGTTCAGCAGACGTCCCTCTGGTCTGTCGCCATCATGGTCATGGTCCGGTATCGGAAGCCATAGGGGAGTGGCCGCAGACTTTACGTCCGGACGCATGGTTTTTTCCACGTTTGTATCTTTCCCTGGGCTGCGATCATGGTGTGAGAGCGGAAAACCGGCTGAAATCTCCCTGATGGCAGGCGCGAACGCCACCCGCTATTCCCGCTACGGGCAATTCTCCCTCACTGGCTATTGCCTGACGGGGCCAATGAATATGTCTGTTAAGCCACAGACCGGCAAACTGTCGGGAGACTTCCGCTATTCATGGCGCGGAGTGGATTACTTCGGGGAGGTTGCATGGGATTTCGCCGGAAAGAGCCCTGGAACTGTTCTTGGAGCGGTGTTCCCTTTGGGTGGAGAATGGAGACTCTCGTCGGCGGTTCACAGTTATTCCTCGGATTTCGGTCCGGATTACACCGGAGGAATACGCGGTTGGACCAAGACTTCAGACGAGCACGGCGTCGCCATCGGTCTGGAGAGGGCAGTGGCTTTCCTGACGGCCGACCTTGCTGTCAAGGACCGTGACCGTTCCCAAAGACAGGTGCGTGTCCTTTTCAAACTCCCATTGCAGCTGACAGAAACTTCCGTGCTTTCCGTAAGGATTATGGAACGGTTTCGCCCTTATGAGGAGATTCTGAAATACCGTACGGGTGCGAGATGTGACCTTGACTGGTCCAGTTCCGGACTGTCAGCGCGTTACGGTCCGTCAGACAAGCCGGCCTGGAAGGTCAGGGGGAGGATTGAAGGACTGCTGTGCCGTTCTCTTGCCGGTCTGACCTATCTGGAAGGCGGACGGAAAACGGACAGGTTCAGCGCCTATCTGCGAGGAACCATATTCATTGTCGATAATTGGGATGACCGGATATATTCCTACGAGCGTGACGCTCCCGGGAACTTCACTGTCCCTGCCTATTACGGACGCGGGTGGAGTCTGTCGGCAGTATCTGGATGCAAGTTCCGGTTTGGCAGAGGAACGGCTTTGAAACTGTATTTCAGAGCGTCGACGATTGTATATTCATTTATGAAAGAACAGAAACCATCGGCTTCGGAAGCTAAGATTCAGGCCGTGATGACGTTTTGAACGCTACTTGGGGATCCTCAGTTTCATTCCGGGTTTTATGTTCTCGCCTATCCCGTTGAATTTCATTATCTTTTCGGCGGTAGTCCCCGGGAATTGCCTCGCTATGCCGTAAAGTGAATCGCCCGCTTTCACGGTGTACTCCGTGTAGTTCAGCTGGCTGGAGGCTGATTTGACATCTGATGTTGTCGGCGCTCCGCCACCCTTGTAGATGCGGATCTTCTGTCCGATGCTGAGGTTCGTGCTTCGAAGGTGGTTCCACTTCTTGAGCTGGTTCACGGTCACATGGTATCTGGCCGCGATTTTCCCCAGTGTGTCGCCTTTCTTGACCTTATAAGTGATGGTCCCGCCTGAATAAGTCTCGCCGGAAGAACGCTTCGCACCATCCACAAGTGTCTGAGGGTTGAGATATTCAGAAGCCTTGTAGGTGTAGATCGAGTCCTCGTGGGCTATGAAATCGCTGGAGTAGTTGTAAGGAATCCGAAGGATGTAGGTCTTGCTGCCGCCAGGGATGATATCCTTGATGTACTGAGGGTTGAGGTTCCTCAACTCATCGACCGGGATCCCGACCAGCTCGCTGATCTGCTTGAAATGCAGGTTCTTGTGGATCTCGAATGTGTCCAGCTGGGCGGGCATCTGCATGTTGGCCGGGGTCAGTCCGTACTCCTTGCTGTAGTGGATGGCGTACATCGCTCCTACGAACGCCGGGACGTAGCCTCTGGTCTCGCGCGGAAGGTAATCGTAAACCGACCAGAAATCTCTCTTGCCACCGTTCCTGCGGATTGCTTTGTTGATGTTTCCTGAACCACAGTTGTAGGAAGAAATGGCAAGGTTCCAGTCCCCGAAGACATTGTAGGAGTCAGTCAGGTAGCGCGCGGCAGCATCCGCCGACTTGAAAGGATCAAGCCTTTCGTCCACGAATGAGTTGATTTCCAGCCCGTAAAGCTGAGCTGTTCTGAACATGAACTGCCACATGCCCTTGGCTCCTGCCCTGGAGACCGCCACAGGATTAAGAGCGGATTCGATGATGGCCATGTACTTAAGCTCGTCCGGAAGGTTATACTTGTTGAATGTCTCCTCGAAGATCGGCATGTAGTACTGGCAAAGTCCCAGGATCGTGCCCATCTTGGTCGGCATTTTCTCAGAATAGAGAATCATATAATTGCGGACCTTGTCGTTGTAGGGTAGCGTGATGAAAGAGTTCATCTTTTCCAGTCTGGCTTTCATCACATCATCCGGGACATTGGAGGTGAACCTGATGGAGTCCATGTCGTAGCCGTTGCCCTCCTCGTTCTTTCTGGCCTGGCGGTGAAGGTACCAGATGCTCAGAAGACTGTCGGTTATCTCAGGCGTGTAGTCCTCCGGATTGAGCCCGGCCGCTGTCTTGAACTTGTTTTCCTCGTAGATGTCGATCATCTCGTCGGCGATGCTGTCTTTCTGGCTCCGGTCTTTCTTCAGTTTGTCCAGAACTTTCTGTAGAGAATCCACCTGACTCTTAAGTTCTTTGTTTTCCTCCTTGAGCTTTTTTCTGAATATTTGTGCCTCTGAATTCCCTTGACTTAAGAAGAACATCAGAATTGCAGTTGTCAATGCGGCATATATGGCTTTTCTCATCCTAGAAAGTGCTTGTTAAAAACTCAGGCCGACCTTTATTCCAATCGCATTGTCTCCGAATGCCCCCATTCCGAAACCGCCTGACATAGGTGGAATATTGCTCCGTGGAGCTACGGCATATTCATTATAATAAGGGGAGACATATTCATTGTATGGAGAGATTATGGTCGGAGTGACTTTCAGCGTGAGGTCGTCGTTCACCTCGAAATCCTGCATGTAGGCGAAGACATTGGCATCAATGATCTGAAGCAGGTAACTTCCTGCGATCGCCACGACTGAATAGTCCCTGTAGCGTCTGTAGACGTTCCGGAAATATAGCGCCCTTTCCGCAGGAATCCTTCCGTCGTAGTTGCTGTCAGGATTTGTCGCCTCGTTGTGGATGCGCTTGTACCTTTTGTAATTCTTGCTGTTAAGAGCATAGAAATGATACGATCCGATCAACATTCCCCAGTAGATCGGAATCTTCCAATATTCACCGTTGTATGCCTGTCCGAGTCCGGGAAGGAGTATGGAATAGATTGTCGCCTTCCCTGGCTGGTTCTTGACGTCACGCTTATAGTTGACGACTCCGTCCATAAGCGTAGCCCAGTAGATGAATCCTGCGCTTGCGAACATATACTTGGCCATGTCCTTTGAGCGGGTGTCCAACTCAAACTCCATGTTCGGGTCGAGCGCCATCGCGATGTCGAAGCCTTTCTTGGAGTGTCTGTACTTGCTGTTATAGTGAATTCCCAGCCCAAGAGTCGTTCCGATTCCTCCGTAGATGATCGGCAACTTCCAGTACTGCTTGTTGTAGATCTGTTCGGCTCCGATGAAGACGGTGGAGCCGGCGAACATCGTCCCGATCCTCAATGTCGTGTCCTTGTGGCTTACACCTCTGAAAAACTCCCGGAACGACCACATCTTGTCCACGGAATCTCTTGCGGTTCCGGTTGTGTCGCTCGGGTCGTTGTAGGTCTGGCTGAACGCCTCTTCCCTGAACTGCGCTTTCGCACCCGTGGAAAAGGCCGCCAGGCAGACAAGCGCCAGACATATCCTGAGAATCAGATTCTTCATTGTTCTTCTTAGATGTTCGATTCCTCAAGGGCTTTGAGGAACCGGCTCACTTCCTCGTCGGAGTTGAACTTGATTGTCATCGTTCCCTTTCCGGAGGCCGAGCGTTTCAGGCTGATGCTGTTATCAAAAAACTTGCCGATGTGCTCCAGAACCCTGTAATATTCATCAGGAAGGTCCTGCTGTTTAGTGGCAGCCTTGGCGTTTTCGCCTTTGCTCAGTTTGTGGACCTTCTCCTCCAGCTGGCGAACCGATAGGCCGTCCTTTATCACGAGGTCGCAGAGAAGCTCCTGAATATGAGGGTCTTCCACTCCGAGAAGCACTTTCGCATGTCCGGTGCTGAGAAGCCCGGTCTTGAGGTCGTGCTGAACCTTGGTCGGCAGTTTGAGAAGCCTCAGGTAGTTGGCGACCGAGGCGCGCTTCTTGCCGACACGCTGCGCCATCATCTCCTGTGTGAGGTTGCACTCGTCCATAAGCCTCTGGTAGCTCATCGCCACCTCGATCGGGTCGAGATCCTGCCTCTGGATGTTCTCCACGATGGCCATCTCCAACATTCCTTGGTCGTCAGCCGTGCGGATGTAAGCCGGGATGATGTCCATTCCCGCCCTCTTGCAGGCCTTGAACCTGCGCTCGCCGCTGATGATCTGATAGCGCCCGTTCTTGAGTTTTCGCACCGAGATTGGTTGGATCAGACCGAATGTCCTGATGGAATCCGCCAATTCTTCCAACGCCTCGTTGTCGAATGCCATACGAGGCTGGTATGGGTTCGGCTCGATCAGATCCACCGGAATCCTCAGCACATCACCATAGTCTTGCTCAGGCTTGGAGCCTGCGATCTCCTTATTAATATACCCGACCGGCTTCCTTTCCGGTCCGATTGTCTGGATGTCTCCCAAAAGGGCGCTGAGCCCTTTGCCCAGCCTGCTTTCCTGCTTATTGTTGCCGCTCATTGTAAATTCCTTTCGCAAGTCCTTTGTCTCTTGTTATTTCTCGTTCTTCTCCAGCACTTCCTTGGCGAGGTTCATGTAGTTGGTCGTTCCGTTGCTGACCACATCATACAGTATGATCGGCTTGCCGTGCGAAGGCGCTTCGCTGAGGCGGATGCTCCTCTGAATCACTGTGCCAAACACCATGTCTTGGAAATGCTCCTTTAGTTCGTTCACGACCTGTGCGTGAACTTTCGTCCTGCCGTCGAACATCGTCACGACGAACCCTTCGATGGTGAGTGACGGGTTCACCCCGCTCTGCACCAGCCTGATGGTCTGGAGCAGTTTTCCGAGTCCCTCAAGCGCGAAAAACTCCGGCTGCACCGGGATCATCACGGAATCCGAGGCCGAAAGGGCGTTGATGGTGATGAGACCCAGAGAAGGTGAGCAGTCGATGATGATGTAGTCGTAGTTGTCCCGGATCGGGGCCAGCCTTCTCTTCAGTATCGTCTCCCTGTCCTCCACATCGATCATCTCGATCTCTGCTCCGACAAGGTTGATGTGTGACGGAATCATCTGAAGGTCAGGGATCTCCGTCTGGATCAAGGCGTCCTGGATGTCAATCGTGCCGATCATAACCTCGTAGATCGTCCTCTTCTCGTCGTTGTCCGGAGAGAAGTTCAGCCCTGATGTCGTGTTGGCCTGAGGGTCCGCGTCGATGATGAGAACCTTCTTCTCCAGCACGGCCAGCGAGGCCGCAAGGTTGATGGCGGTCGTGGTCTTTCCCACTCCGCCTTTCTGATTGGCGATAGCTATGACTTTTCCCATATCCTGAGTTTATATTCAACTTTCAAAGTTACGGAAAATCTCTTGAAATGACGAATAAAATCATTCGACCTTGCTGGATTTTCCCGACCGGAACTCTTGAGGAGACATGCCGGTCTCCTTGCGGAAGAACCTGCACAGGTAGGCGGGATCCTCGAAATTGAGCTCTGTGGCTATATTTTTCACTGACAGGTCGGTGTTCTGCAGCAAGGTCTTGATCGCCATGATAATCTGCCAGTTTATTATCTCCTTTGGGGGTGTGCCGGTGGCTTTGAACATCAGTTTGTAGAGATAGTCCGGGGTTATATTCAGTTTTTCCGCATAGAAGGCGACATGCCGGTGAGAAGTGTAATAACGTCCCAACAGCATGAAGAAGCGGCTGGTCAGAGCCTGGTTTCTGTCATTCTTGAAATCTCCTGTTTCTATTCCGGACAAAGCCATCTCGCAGGAAATACCGGTGAATATGTTGAATATGTAGTTTCTCAGCATTTCCTTCCCTTGCTCGCCAGAGTAACGTGTTATCGCCCATTCTGTAAGGTCGAACCAATTCCGCAGAGCCTCGCTTTGTCCGCCCTGAGTCCGGAGCACTGGAGCCTCGTACATCCTGTCCCAGAAAGTGGCGGGAATCTTATAGGTGGCATCGTCGCAAATCTCCTCTGCTACGGAAATGTACTTTGCACGGAAATCATAGGAGATGTCTAGCGGAATAAATGAAATGTCTCCAGGAAGAAGCAAAAAGTCTCCAGGAATGATGTGATGTCTTTTGACATTCACCCCGACAATAGCCTCTCCCTCAACACAAATCATTAATGTGCATCCATTTGTGTCAATGATTTTTCCCACACAATCCACAAGGCTCGTTACCCCGGCCACACCGTAGCCTTTTATATTCCATATTTGGTGTTTAGATACTGCCATATTAGTTTGTGAATTTAAGAAATCTAATTGTTAATATTATCGTTTTATCCGAAAAAGTGCCATAGATCTCCAAATTAGTGCAACGGCCGTTGTGGAGATAGCACTTATCTTTGCGACCAAATACGTAAAGGAGCAAAAAAGAAGTTACCACTTATTTTGGAAATCATTTATTAGTTATTTATAATGCGCTTAAAGACATTTATCTTATCAGTGTCCACGGCGACCATCATTGGAGGTTGCGGCAGCGGACAGACGTCACAGGAGACGGTCACGTACCCTGTCATTAAAGTGGAAAAAAGTGACGCTGTGATAGCGGAGAGATATTCATCAACCATCGAGGGACGGCAGAGTGTCGAGATTTACCCTCAAGTGTCCGGCACAATCTCAAGGCTTTGTGTCAAGGAGGGCCAGAATGTACGGAAAGGGCAGACTATGTTCGTGATTGATCAGGTGCCTTATCAGGCGGCTCTGCGCACGGCGGTGGCCAATGTCCAGGCTGCGAAGGCGCAGGTCGAGACGGCGAGGCTGGAGAATGAGAGCAAGCAGGCCCTCTTCGAGGAGAATGTGATTTCTGAATATGATCTCTCGCAGTCCCGGAACGCTCTTGCGATAGCGGAGGCCGGTCTGGAACAGGCCAAGGCTCAGGAAATCAACGCCCGCAACGACTTGTCCTACACTGAGTTGAAGAGTCCGGTGGACGGAGTCGTAGGGACGCTCCCTTACCGAGCCGGAGCACTGGTCGGCCCGTCTATCCCTCAGCCTCTCACCACGGTGGCTGACATCGGACAGATGTACGTTTACTTCTCGATGACCGAGAATCAGATCCGTGGACTGATCCGCCTGTACGGCTCCCCGGATGAGGTTATCGGGCGTATGCCTGAGATCGAACTGACACTTAACGACGGCTCTGTCTATGAGGAAAAGGGACGAATCGAGACCATCAGCGGAATCATCAACCCTCGTACAGGAACGGCTTCCGTACGCTGCGTGTTCCCTAATCCCAAGCGTGTTCTTTTCAGCGGCGGGGTCGGCAACGTCGTGCTGAACCGTCAGGAGAAGGAAGTGATTGTTATCCCGCAGTCTGTGACCTACGAGATACAGGACAAGATATTCGTTTATAAAGTTGTGGATGGTGTGGTTGTGGCGAGTGAGATCAAGGTTGAGAATCTCAATGACGGAAAGGAATATATCGTCAGGGATGGATTGTCAGTTGGGGAGACTCTGATCAGCGAGGGTGTGGCCCTGCTGAAGGATGGAACACCGGTCAAGGTTGAATATTCAAATAAGCAGTAAACAAATGAATCTTAAATATTTCATAGACCGTCCGATTCTTTCCATTGTGATCGCGGTCGGAATGGTCTTTATGGGTCTGCTGGCTTTGTTCTCGTTGCCGATCGAGCAGTACCCGAACATCGCTCCGCCGACCGTGTTGGTCTATACAAACTACCCGGGAGCCAACGCCGAGACTGTCCAGAAGGCTGTTGTCATTCCGCTTGAGGAGGCTATCAATGGTGTGGAGAATATGACCTACATCACTTCGTCGGCATCCAATTCCGGCGACGCTGAGATCCAAATCTATTTCAGACAGGGCACCAACGCTGATATGGCCACGGTCAATGTCCAAAACGCTGTCGCCACCGCGCAGGGGCTGCTCCCTGCCGAGGTGACCCAGATCGGTGTGACGACCACGAAGAGCCAGAACGCCGAGCTCAAGACCTTCGCGCTGTATGCTCCGGAAGGGGGCTATGACCGTTTGTTTTTGGACAACTATATGAAGATCAATGTGGAACCTCGAATCAAGCGTGTTCAGGGTGTCGGACGATTCCAGCTGTATGGTTCCAGTTACAGTATGCGAATATGGTTGGATCCGGACAAGATGGCTCAGTATAAGTTGATTCCGGCTGACATCACTGCCGTACTGGCGACACAGAACATCGAGGCGGCCACCGGATCCTTCGGTGAGAACCACGACAATGCGATGCAGTACACGATGAAGTACCGTGGCCGTCTTTCCACACCGGAGGAGTTCGGGGAGTTGGTCATTCGCTCTCTTCCCGGTGGTGATGTGCTGAGGCTCAGGGAAGTGGCTAAGGTTGAACTTGGAGACGAATCCTTCAGTTTTGACTCCAAGGTCAACGGAATGCCAGCGTCCACAGCGTACGTCAGCCAGACTGCCGGCTCGAATGCCTCGGCTGTCATCAATGAGATAGATGACGTTTTGGATGAGATAAGCAAGGATTTGCCGAAGGGGTTGGAGTTCGTGACCTTGAGCGACACGAACAGATTCCTTTACGCCTCAATCAGGGGTGTGGTTGTCTCCCTGCTGCTCGCGGTGCTGCTCGTCGTCCTTGTAGTGTATTTCTTCCTACAGGATGTCCGCTCCACGTTGATCCCGACAATCTCGATCATAGTGTCGATCATCTCCACCTTCGCGTTTATGTCAGTGGCCGGATTCTCGATCAACCTGCTGACGCTGTTCGCGTTGGTGCTTGCGATCGGAACTGTGGTGGACAACGCCATCATCGTGGTGGAAGCAGTTCAGAGCCGTTTTGACACCGGTTACCAGTCCTCGTACAAAGCCACGACTGATGCTATGGGTGGAATATCCACTGCCATTCTGGTCTCCACGATGATATTTATGGCTGTGTTCATCCCTACTTCTTTTATGGGAGGAACCTCCGGAACATTCTACACCCAGTTCGGCATCACGATGGCAGTGGCTGTCGGTCTTTCCGCAGTCAACGCATTGACGCTCTCTCCTGCTCTCTGCGCCATTATGCTCAAGCCTTATGTTGATGAGAACGGCCAGATGAAGGACAACTTCGCGGCTCGTTTCCGCAAGGCTTATAATGCTGGTTTCGAGGCTGTTCTTGACAGGTATAAGAACGGAGTCCTGTATTTCATCCATCACAAATGGATGATGTGGGGAACGTTGGCTGTGGGGCTGTCTTTGTTGGTGTTTCTGGTGCGGAACACTAAAACTGGTCTTGTCCCGGACGAAGATACCGGTACCGTGATGGTCAGCATGAACACCAAACCGGGCAACTCACTCGTCGAGACGACAAGAACAATGGACAAACTTGACAGGAAGTTCAGGGAAATGTCTGAGGTGAATTGCGCCAGCGAGGTCATCGGCTATTCTTTCTCCGGCGCCGGCCCGTCGATGGGAATGTTCTTCATCAATCTGAAAGACTGGGGTGAGCGCAAGGGAAAGGGGCATTCCGCCAATGATGTGGTGAACAGAGTATATGAGATCGCACCAGAGGTTCCCGATGCGTCGCTGTTTGCGATGACCCCTCCGATGATTCCGGGTTATGGTACCGGAGGAGGTTTCGAGATGTATCTTCAGGACAAGGTTGGAGGTGACATCAACGCTTTCAAGGAGGTCGCTGACAACTTCGTCGCCGCCCTCAATGAACGTCCTGAGATCAATATGGCATATTCAGCGTTCGCCGCCGACTACCCTCAGTTCTGGGTGGACATTGACGCGGCTAAATGCGAGCGTGCCGGGATCACCACCACCGAGATTCTGGAGACGATGTCTGCATATTTCGGAGGAGGCTATGTCTCCAACTTCAACCGATTCTCGAAGCTTTACCGTGTTATGATTCAGGCAGATCCAGCGTCCCGTGTCACGCCGGAATCGCTGAACCACATCTATGTGCGTGTCGGCGGAGAGATGGCTCCACTCTCGCAGTTCGTGAAACTGACCAAAACTTACGGTCCTGAATCGCTGTCCCGCTTCAATCTCTATAATTCGATTTCAGTCAGTGGTGACGCTGCTGAAGGCTACAGTTCAGGTGACGCTTTGAACGCTGTCCGTGAGACTGCCGCCAAGGTCCTGCCACGCAACTATGGCTTTGAGTTCGGCGGAATCTCCCGTGAGGAGGCATCGACCGGCAACAACATCGCCATCATCTTCGCGGTCTGCATCCTGCTCGTCTATCTGATTCTCAGCGGGATGTATGAGAGCCTTGTCCTTCCGTTCACAGTCATCCTGTCGGTCCCGTGCGGACTTATGGGCAGCTTCCTGTTCGCCAAGATGTTCGGACTGGAGAACAACATCTACCTGCAGACCGGATTGATTATGTTGATCGGCTTGCTTGCAAAGACCGCAATCCTGATAACTGACTATGCCGGGGAACGCCGCAGGAGCGGAATGTCGCTCAAGCAGGCGGCCATCGGAGCGGCCAAGAAACGCCTCCGTCCTATCCTGATGACGGCCTTGACGATGGTGTTCGGTATGCTCCCGCTGATGTTCTCGACCGGTGTCGGAGCGAATGGCAACAGGACGCTCGGAACCGGTGCTGTGGGCGGAATGTTGGTAGGCACGTTGGTTCTGCTGTTCATCGTTCCGGCTCTCTGGATTGTTTTCCAGGGCCTTCAGGAAAAGATCAAGCCGATAGAGTTCAAGGAAGCTGATGACGCGATTTCCGTCGAGATTGACAAGGTCGCGAAGTTGAAACTCCAGAAGGAGTCGGATCTTAAAAACGAAAATGAATGAAAAGGATAATCATATCTTTGGCATTGCTTGCGGCGGTGCTGCAAGGCTGCGGAGTCTATCAAAAATATTCAAAAGCCACCGATGTTGTCAAAGATTTGTTCGGTGATGAATATGCCTCCGTGGACACTACATCTATAGCCACGCTTTCCTGGCGGGAGTTCTTCACAGATCCTAAGTTGCGTGACCTGATTGATTCGGTGCTTGTGAGGAACACGGATCTCCGCATGGCTCATATTCGTGTGGAACAGGCTGAGGCTTCGCTGTTCGCCGCCCGGCTGGCTTTTCTGCCGTCAGTCGGCTTGAGCGGTGAAGGCGCTGTCGCCCGTTGGGACGGCCAAAACTCCAAGACCTATAATCTCGGAGCGAACGCTTCCTGGGAACTGGACATATTCGGTCGTGTGCGTAACGCGAAGATGGAGTCTAAGTCCGCGTTGGAGGGCAGTCAGGCCTATGAGCAGGCGGTCAGGACTTCGCTTGTCGCCACTGTGGCCTCGACATACTATTCATTGCTGATGCTTGACGAGCAATTGGCAATCAATGAGAGGACTTTGGAGAATTGGGACAAGACTGTCTCCGCTATGAAATCGCTGATGAAAGCAGGGTATTTCAACAAGACGGCTGTCCTTCAGGCCGAGGCCAACAAAATGGCTCTTGAGCAGGCGGTGCTTTCGGTTCGGCAAAGCGTAAGCGAGACGGAGAAATCCTTGTGTACATTGCTGGCAAAGACTCCGGGCTCTATTGAGCGTGGCGTTCTGGCAGACCAGTCATTCCCTCAGGAACTCTCAGTCGGTGTGCCGGCGAGCCTTCTTGCCAACCGTCCAGATGTGCGTCAAGCCGAGGCTCAGCTCGCTCAGGCGTTCTATGCCGTAGGATCCGCCCGATCGGCTTTCTACCCATCGCTGAACCTTTCCGGTGCCGCCGGCTGGACAAACAACGGCGGAGGAATCGTTGTCAACCCTGGTGACCTTTTATTGAATATGGCAGGATCCCTTGCCCAGCCTTTGTTCAACAAGGGAGCCAATGTGGCCAACCTGAAAATCGCCAAGGCCGAGCAGGAGGCCGCACTGTTGGCTTTCCGCCAGAAACTCTTGGATGCCGGAGCGGAGGTGAACAACTCGCTCACGTCCTGGCAGACAGCCCGCAAACGTTTGGAAATAGGTGAAAAGCGTATAGAGTCCTTGAAGGAGACCGTCCAGAAGACCGAACGCCTGATGAAGCACTCGTCCGTGAACTACCTTGAAGTCCTGACCGCCCAGCAATCCCTACTCTCCGCCGAGGAGTCACAGGTCCAGGACCGCTATGAGGAAATCCGCAGTGTAATCTCTCTCTATCAAGCCCTCGGTGGCGGCTGGCGGTAGGATTTTCACCTCCGCCCACCTCGGCTTTTATTGAGGAAGCACTCCTTACAAAACACTTTCAGCCCCAAGTTCAACAGAACGTTCCCTGTTGTGCTTGAGGCTGAAAAAGTATGCCTTTTTGTGTTGTGTGTTGGCGTTTTTTTTAACCTTTTTGGATTTACAAGGCTAATTCAGTATTTTTGTCAGTGTATTAATTAATATTGAAAACGATATGGCGACATTGCTTATCAAAAGATTCGGTCCTATCGAGGATTCCACGACCATAGAACTCACTCCTTTTATGCTGTTGATGGGACGGCAGAGTTCCGGCAAGAGCACCTTTATGAAAGTGCTCAGTTATTGCCGTTGGGTGGAAAAAAGGATTATGGTATCGACCGATGATTTGATAAGCCAATATACCCACTATAACAGATTCGCCAAGGAATTAAGGCAGTTCAACAGATTGAACGATGAATATTTCCGTGATGACACATTGATCAAGTATGATGGGGACACTATTCAAATTGAATATGTCGGCAAAAGCGGAAACCCTAAAATATTACGGAAGAATAATTTCGCCAAAGGACGTTTCAACAGCAAGCTGTGCTATATTCCTGCTGAACGTAATTTGGTTTCAGCCATACAAAATGTTGATCGGGCCTATAAGGCCACTGACCGTGATGTGCTGTTCAATTTCATCTATGAATGGGATGAGGCCAAATCTCCTTACACTGCTGAATGTCCATATCATTTGTCTGTAACAGGCGGTTTTAGCTATGTTAATAGATCCGGAGTGGATATGATTCTGAGAGAGGATGGTGCGGAGTCTCCGGCTTTCTATGCGTCAAGCGGAGTCCAGTCAGCTATGCCGCTGGAAGTGATGACCAACTATATGATGAATCAGGTAGGCCGAAACGCACCTTTATCAATGGTTGAACGCAATTCAATCAACGGGACCGATAATGGGCTAGCGTCAAGAAGGTTGGAGTATCAGTCCGCCCAGATATTCATTGAGGAGCCGGAGCAGAATCTCTATCCGGAATCACAGCGCTTGATTGTATTGAGCGTTATCCGTTCCCTAAAAACGGCCTTGGAGAAAGGCTCGGAGAGCAGTTTTGTGATGATGACCTCCCATAGTCCCTATATCCTCTCGGTTGTAAATGTGTTGTTATTGGCAGCCGTGGTGTCTGAGAAATCAAGGCAGACAGAGATTGACAATGAATATATTCTCCCATCATCATCCATTTCCGGCTATTTCATAGGAGATGATGGGGTATTTCGCAATATATTGGACAACGAGATTCCAATGCTCACAGGAAACGATTTGGACGGTGTCTCTGATTGGGTAGAAGACAAAATCAGTAAATTGAACAATATTCTATATGGAGAAGTATGAAACGAGGCGAGAGAGAATATTCATCCACTTTTGACCGTTTGACTGTTGAGGGTTTTGTGCCGGAGCAGAATCTTCAATTTCGTTCAAAGGTGGCAGTCTGTGAAAAGGGAAAACGCTATGCCTTGAATTAAAAGGAACTGACATTAATCACGCAATCGCTCAATTGCGTGCGACTTTGAGTAACCCTCTATTCAAAAATCCAACAAATGATGACATCCGAGCCAGGATTGTAGCCCAATCCTTTCCGGCTCATAAATCTGATGTCACTATGGAGAAAGCCAAAATAGAGTTCCGTAAGAGTTTTAATTGTGACCTCCGCGGAATGAAGACCGGACAGGAGGAGAAACTATAGATTGGCAGGACCTTTCTGAATTGTTTGCAACTGTAGTACCTACTCCTTATCATTTATCGTGAGGCAAAAATGAAGATAAAATGCCTCACATTCAGAATTTATTGCTAAATTAGCATCGTTTTAGGCCAAGTGCCTGAAACGGACATATTTGATGAAAGTGTTTTCGCACTATCCTTAAAGAGAAATCTGACAGTTTCGTGAATAGAAGGATGACGACAGCACCATTCATCTGTATTCGTTTGCGTGTTCCCCACACAACGATACAGGTGTGGGGATTGTATCTGTTTACTTCTATTCGGGTTTTGTCAGAGCCTCTCTTTAGGTGAACGAATCGGCTCCACACTTTCTTTGTAGATAACTGTGACAAGGCAGCCATCGCATAATGAACAGACTATTGAGATTATGGTATTTGAAATTGATGATGTGATTCCGTTCAGCCGAAGACATCCTAATGAATCAATTCGCCTTATTACTAGATATGATTCAGGATATCTGAAGGATTTGTTCAAAAAAGATGACCGTGTATGCTTTTCTGAAGAATGTATGAAAGAACTTTGCCGCTTAACCAAAGACCATAAGGATAATTGGGAACCGCCGACAGCGAAAAACTTGGGCATTTTTGCATCGTTGAAGCCATATGGAACCCCATATCTATACAATCTTAATGATATAACTATCATAGAAGAAAATGCAAAAAGACTTGAAAAAAGTATTTGATTTTTCGGTCTATGTTACTGATTTGCACTGGTGTTGCATCTTATATAGTTTTCAAGTATGCGTGATAACGAGTATTTCAAAATAAAGAAGGATTACATATACATTGTAATTCTTATAGGTATGGCCCTCATAATGGCTGAGCTGGTGTTTCTACTCGCTGGCTCAGTCATAGGGTTAGCCTGTGATATACTCAATTACAACGGAGTATGGGTTCTTATCGCAAGCATAATATGCGCAATATTGATATGTATCGCAATATTACAAAGCTTCTCGTCGGAACAGTAGTTCTGCTCGCGGCGAGTGTGTTCGTGTTGGGTTATAAACTCAATGACGCGAACAGAAAGGCTGAGGCTTCAAGGGTGTTGCTTAACAGAATCGAGAAGGACCACTTCAAGTACGTCTGTGATACTTTAAGCAATACCGAGGAATACGAGGCGTACTATAAAGCCTATCGCATTGGAGACATTGTGATAGAGTAGCTCTATTACTAAACTTAGACTATGATTGCTTCATAGTCAAATAATTAACTAAATATAACCTTGCGATGTGCAGGTCAATCGCTTTAATAGTTATGGGACTCTTTAGTTCAAACAAGGTTTATGGCAAGACATGGCAGGAAGACAAGTCTCTCCGCCAGCCGTTGTCTAATGACGACGACTTCAATGCCATCACAGACATCGAGGTGGTTGTAGGAGAGTATGGACTCTCAGCCAGAATCTCCAGAATGTTCGTATTATAGAAATAATTAATTGGTTCATAGCATTTACATAAATAGTTTGATTATGAAAAAGAAACTTTAATCTGTTGCAAAAGTATATGACAAAAATAACATCAATTATAATTTCAATTATTCTTTGTTGCTCAATTGGAGCACTGACAACTTCGTGTGAGAAGAACAACTCCAACTCCGGCATCTCTGTCGAGGACATCTGGATCTATGCGAGTGCATCTGAAGATGATGACTGGAACGCCCTGATGTTTTCAAAGGGAAATTTTTATTTGGGATATATTGCTACCGAAGAAGATGAGGACTCTTATGACTATAGGGGCTTGAAGGCGGGTGACTTGCTCTTCGTTGGACCTATAACGTCCTATAAAGTGCATTATGCGAACAATTCCTCTGGAAAAATAACACTCTCTGAGACAGCGTCTAAAATAATGTTGTCACTGGAGATTCCATTCTCGGAGTTGACCGAATCTTCCGTTTATTTCCCATTAGAGGAAATGATGACAGATAAATACTTCAATTTCTTCATTCGTAAGGATTTCTCCAAATATAAGAACTCTTCAATCGTGATTATGTCTGTGCAGGAGTTTGAGGAATATTATTAGTAGAGAAAATTTTCTTATTGTGGAAGCAGCATCGTTAAAACATATTCTTTCAAACATCGTACCTTATGGTTATGATATGAAAGAAAAGGTCCTTGCTTTCTATCGGATTGCAATTGATCTTGAAAGAAGCAAAGAGCCTGATATTCGAGAGTACTATGAATATCCTATCAATTTCAAGAATGATAGCCTTATTCTTGTGGATTTACCATGTAATAAGAAATTCTGCAATCAATTTGATAATAATAGAAGTCCAAGAGAGACGAGATGGCCGAAAGATTTGTATGTAGGACTTGTTGTCATTATAGATAGAATTCCCTATCATCTTCTTAATATGGTCATAAGTTACGAAGATGTTAAAGCAATTGATATCAGTCGCGAACTACTTCCTATTAGAATATCTGATTTTGAAGTGAATGGCAAGGAGGCTGAAAGGTTGGAACTTGTTCCGGAGAAGGTAGAATCCATCAATCATAACATCAAGTCTAATCCTTCGCTAAAAGGAATGCTAGAATTACTTAGAAAGGAAATTTCGGATAATGTTGTGATTCCTAGTAAATTATACCTTTCGCTAAGTTCGAAGAGCATTGAACTGGCTCAAATTTATTCAGAACTTAACAGTAAAAGGTTGGCAGACTCCTTGTCCTCTGGACACCTTTTAGATAGTTTTTTATCGTATGCTCCATTAAATAATTTGATTGATAATGTTGACGCTGATCAACTGATAACAATATCCGAACTTGATGACAGTCAGCGAGTAGCTGTGACGGAGGCATTGAATTCCAGGGTTTCAGTGATTACAGGTCCTCCTGGAACAGGTAAGACACAGGTGATAGAGAATGTCTTAGCCAATGCGTTCATAATGGGGAAAAAAGTACTTGTAGCAAGTAAGAATAACAAAGCTGTTGATAATATTAAAGATAGATTTGATACTGTTGACCCAACTGGATATTTCGTCAGGTTTGGATCCAAGAGGTACGTGACGGAAAACACACTACCTGCAATTAATCGGTTACTAACTACTATATCTACGATAAATAATAGTACTAATGACTATGACACCTTGGCTTTATTGTATGAGCAATCAGTAAAAGACATAAAAGAAGCTAAGGTTACACTTGCAAGACGTAATGCTCTAAAACAAGAAATGCCGAATTTGCTGGCAGAGCAAAAACACATTCAACAATCTCTATTGATCTATGCACAAGTGCATCAGCATTCTCTAGATACAATTGACAAAGAATACGGTTCGATCAAGGATTTGAAGAATATTTCGGCTGAGGATCTTAATTTATACTTGTCTAAAATTAAAATACTTAAAAGTAAAACCTTAGCAAAACTTTCGGGGATCTTGGGTCCTTGGTATAGAATGTTCTATAAAAAGAAATTAGCCGCACGGCTTCTTAAAGAGACACTAACATCCCCATCACTTCTTAAAAATCATTTTGTTAAGTTGGATTTGAAATCGGATGTTTCGCAATTCAATATAACTGATGATTTTGAATGTTATTGCAATACGATAATACGATTTGTTGAGGAGGCGTTGTTGATGCATAAAAAGATCGATATAGAAAATGCTCGATATAATGACCATAAATCTGGTCCAGAAAGAAGATTATCGGCACTTCTCAGAGATATTCCTGTTAAGCAAAAAGACTTGGAAAAACTAAATGCACTTGAGGCATCATTGAATGATAGAATCAGTAGAAGGAAAAAATGGCTTGAAGATAATGGTCAAAAGTTATTGCATTCGTATATTTATCACTATATCGCTGAAAGACAGGCATCAAGGATTGTCCATGATTATAAGGCATATATTCCTGATAATATTCCTTGGAAGAATATTGACTATACTGATTTTGTGCGTAAAACCAAATATTTCATAGATGTGGTTAGGCTTTGTACAGTGACAAGTTTATCTGTCAAGAATGCTTTCCCTCTATGTGATGATTTGTTTGATATGGTAGTGATTGATGAAGCATCACAATGTGATATTGCTTCTGCTATACCATTGATTATGCGTGCCAAACAATTGGTCGTTATTGGTGACCCAATGCAACTTCAGCACATATCAACTATTACAGATGATGAGGAGAATGAAATCAAGAGATATCTTGGGCTTGATGGAAAAATGTATGTCAGGTATGCTAAACAATCATTGTGGGATTACTGTCAATCGTTCATCAGTAACTCAAAAACAGGTATGAGAGTACCTTGTATGCTTCAAAATCATTATCGTTGTTTCCCGGATATTATTAATTACTCAAATGAGATTTTTTACAAGAGTCGGCTTGGACATAGGTTAATAGTGAAAACAAATGTTGATAAACTAAAAGTTAATCCTCAAGGTATAGTTTTGGTTGATGTCAAAGGCGTTCAGGAAAGTCATAATATGAACATTAACATTCAAGAAGTCAGAAAGTCTATAGAGTTGGCTGTTAATTCTGCTTGTCAATTTCCCAATGCAACAATTGGCATAGTTACTCCATTCCGGCATCAGGCTGAAAAGATAAATACATTTATACCAGATAAGTTTGCTGATAGAATAGAAGCTAATACTGTGCATAAATACCAAGGTGATGAGAAGGACATAATGATATATAGCCTTGTCGTAACAGACAACTCTCCTGATTGTAAAATAAAATGGATAGATGATACTGTTCCCAACCTTGTCAATGTCGCTATTACTCGTGCGAGAAGCACTCTTTATGTGGTATGCAATGTTGACTACATTAAGGCTCATTCTTCGGCTTGTAAGCCTCTCGGATATTTGGTAAGATATAAATAATCGGTTTTATGATAGTTGATGATATTAATAAAGCAATAAGTACAGGATCTGTCATAGAGATAAAATATACTAAGAGTGATGGATCCTCTTCAGTCAGAAAACTTAGCGATGTGGAATATTCTCGTGAGTATGGAGAATCATATATATCGGCATTTTGCCATATGAGGCAGGAACGAAGAACTTTTAAAATTAATCGTATAACAAGTGTTGTCTTTTTAAGTGGTGATGAGGAAGTTTGCGATACACCAGTACAACAAGAGCCGATTAATCACGAAAGTTCTGCTGCTGCTACCACATATCCGTTCAATCCAAACAAACGTATTTTCAACTTATATGGCGAGGATTATAATTTTTAAAAAGCATAAAGCATATCGAATTTAACTCGGTATCTTAGAGGAACTGATTATGGATGGAGATAGAATAAGGACTATATTACTGATAGTGTCGATAATAACGTCCGTCGTTATTGTGATATCTTGCTGGATTCTGTACAACAACCCAATCTTCGTTTTGTTTTGCTGTGCGGTGTTATTATTCGGCTGTTACTGTGGGGATGAGATAGGAAGCATAATCTTGACAGGCATATATGCTGTTATCTCATTGGTATTATGCATCCATTTTGGCATTCCTGCCGCATCTAAGGCATATGATTCAGATCGTTTCGCCATTAATGAAGCCCTCAAATCGGATAACATCATATCGTATAAAAAGTATGTTAACTCATTTCCGGAGGGAAGATATGTTGAGGATGCGTTGGATTCAATTGCAGCAAAAGTGCTTATAAATGTCGGGCACTCTAATGAACTGTATACATTTTTAGATACGTGTTCCCGTTCGGAGATTGTTGAACGGGCGTTGCTTCTTTTGGATGATAATTATGACAATTGTGTAAAGTATGGACATCAGATGCCAAAAGAATTAATTGTAGCATATGTAAGGCACTATCAAACCGGACTTCATTACGAAGAACTTAAGCAATCTTTGATGAATCTTGAAGATGATGAGGCATACGAGTTTGCTGTAAAGGTTGGCACATTGGGCTCCTACACTAATTATTTGGAGGAACATCCTACAGGAATACATAGAAAGGATATTCTTAACCTGATAACTCAATATAAGATACAACATAAGTATGATGGCAACTATTTGTCATCAGGAAGTCAACCTTATGCAAAAGTATATGGCAACAATGGCCATTATGATCAATGTGCGATTACCGTAGGTGCCTACGGTAATAGTGACGTGGTGGTTGTTGTCAAACATAATAACAAATATGGGAAAGTCGCTGGCCACGCATACATACATCAAGGAGGATCATATTCAATCAGCCTTACTCCGGGAACTTATCAGACATTTTTCTACTATGGTAGCAGTTGGAATCCGCATAAGAAATTGGATAATGGATTAGTTGGTGGATTTATGTATGATGAGGAGTATGGAAAAGACAATCCTGTATATTTGGGAGTCAAGGATTTTGGATATTATGTGTCTTACGATGAGTTGTCTTATTCTCTTCGGGAGGTAGTAGGTGGCAATTTTTCAATGCAGAAAGCGAGTCGAACAGATGTGTTTTAATATACAATGAATCTACCCATACCTCTCAAAGTACTTCACAATGGACACAGGAACGGTTATGACGATGGACTATTTCATTGAGCATTTCCATTCTTTCATTGATGAGTATAAAACAGAAGAGACAAAGAATGATGTGTCAAGGTTTCTGAATGTTAACTAAATTGTAAGATTCCATTTCAGAATTCGTCATTTATGCGATTGCTTTACACTATAACATCAAATCTATGAATCTTAAAAACACACCTGAGCCTTGGCAAATAGTCGTATTGATTGCGTTGTCATTTGGTGGAGCGGTTCTTCTTATAGTAGTAGGAACTCAAATTTGGCCACTCATTGGAGGCGGTTTTCCGTCTCTGGCCGCATCTATTGCAATGGTGGCCGCAATAGTCGCATTCTTGGTTTGTATTGACCGTAGGATTCGTCGGTATGGATGCGTCTCTACGACATATTTGGATATATTCAAGGGCTGTTGGGGCATTTACGTGGCTGCTTTCGTATTTATGGCCGCATACTATTCTGTGGATCAATACCATTATCTTCAGGGGCTGAAGGAGAGGCGTGCAAAGCATTCGTCGGTTGTATCCAGAGAGAAAACTCAAAAGAAAGACTCTGTCACGCACTTATCTGGCCAACAGATTCAGAAATGTTTCGGCAAAGCGGTAGTTGCTGGAAATGAATATTCATGTAATCTTTATAGGCTTCTGCTTGACCACGAAGAGAATCTGTCAGAGGTTGAGGCAATGTGCATTAAACTTCCTATTCTTGAGAATATGTTCGCGGATGAGATATTCCTTGATGTTGATAGCAATGTCGTTATGAATGATTTTGTCCGGGCGTTTAAGGAAAGGTATGATAGAAAGGCATTTCTTGATTATTGCAGTTCTCTTTATGGTATTCGACAAAAATTGGATTACCCTCCCTATATCTTGGAGAATCCGCTTGGACGAGTTGTGAATCCTTCCCGTAGGGCTTTGGCAAAAGCGTTCCCGGATAAAAATTTGAGACGTGTTGCATCTGGAATGTTGGACGCTTTGTATAATGTTGATAATATTGAACAACTTGACGAAAAACTGAAAATCCTTGTGGGTGAATTCAATACGAAGGAATACAAATACCGGTTGGATTTCCCTGTTGATCAAACTTCACTGGACGATAATTCTGAATACATTTCTCGTGTGGAAGCCTTGGATCATGCTGAGGTGAATCAATTGGGGGATTCTATTGGAGAGATAATTACACATTTGAATGACACGATTGATTTCGATGCGAAATGTCTTAGTGCATTAGCGCTCTCCTCTGTTGATGAGCACGAAGGAATTGAAATTTTAGGAGCAATAATAGAATCAGGGGAATATTCACGATATCTTTATGACGTTTGGGAAAACTGGCGTGAACTCGTTCAGGATTTGTATTTTGGCTATGGCACAACCTGTTCATGTTTTCCTAACGCTTATTACTTCAAGATCCGCAACATTTGCGTGAACACTATTCTTCGACATATTCAAGAGCACCATGAAGATGAAGATTTAACCTTCCTCCTTTGTCGCTTCGCAAATGCGTCAGTCTGGGGAGGGATCGACTTTTATGAAGATACATTTGGGCGACAAAGCGGACTTTAATATGTTGTTTTGAGCAACCTTGATTGCTTCTTCCTTATGGTGTTGGAATGTATTGCTAATCGGTACTATGTGGGAATATCTTATAATGTAGTGATTCTCTATTGTATGTTCATTCATAATGAGTGTGCCATTCATTTGGTTTTATGTTCCCCATAAGCGCTCGGTCGCACTCTTGGGAGACGAAAAGCGTGGAAAACGTTGCCCAAGAGTGCGCGATGCACTCTTGGGGATCAAAATAGGCCGAAAATGCTGCCGAAGGGATCGGGCGCACCGATGAGGTCAAGAGTGCCGAAGGGATCAGGCGAAAGTGTAAAGAGCATAATCCCGACAAAAACCTATTTCAGGCCGGATCGACATCAAGCGCGATGTGGCCGGAATATTTCTTCTCCTTTTCGAAGCGCTCGACCGCGGCCGCTAGCGTCTCTTTGTTCCTCATGAGCGAGCGGTCTTTGGGTAGCAACACCCTGATCTGTCGGATGTTCTGATTCGAGATCTTGTCGATGGCCGGGGAATATGGCCCTATGACATTCGGACCGGTCTGAATGCCGGGGGCGAAGCTGGGTCTGACGCCCAATGCTCCACGAATCGCCTCCGCGAGCTCGCGGCTCAGCAGGTCCACCCTTGCCTGATTGTAGTCCTTGACGATGACCCCGATGACCCTTGAATATGGCGGATAGCCGAAAATCTTTCTTTCTCCGAGGAACCGGGCCATCGTGCCGTTTTCGTCCAATTGGCCGTCTATGCTTTGATAGACAGGGTGCTCCGGCTGGGATGTCTGGATGACGAACAGACCTTTCTCTCCACGTCGCCCACATCTTCCTCTGAACTGTTCCAGAAGCTGGAGCCCTCTTTCGTCAGCCCGGTAGTCTTCCTGACTGAGAATCGAGTCGGCCTGAAGCACGGCCACAAGCGTCAATCCGCTGAAATCGAATCCTTTTGCGACCATTCTCGTGCCGATCAGGATGTCGATTTCACCTTTGGAGAACTTACGGATCGTGTCGGTTTCATATTTCCTGCTCTGCGCCGTGTCGCTGTCCAGGCGGGCTATCCTTGCGTTCGGGAAGAGTTTGGCAGCTTCCTCCTCGATCTTCTGGGTTCCGGAGCCCAGTGGCTTCAACTCACCACCGCATTTCGGACACTTGCCGGTATATTCATACGCCCTGCCGCAATAGTGACAGACGAGCCTTTCGCTTCCGTCGGCGCGCCTGTGCAGGCTCAGACTCACGTTGCAGCAGCGGCATTTCGGGATTTCGCCGCACTCCTGGCACTGCACGATCGGGGAATATGCCCGCCTCTCCCTGAGGATCAGCACTTGCTGATGTTTCCCGAGGCATTCGCCTATGCGCTCGATGAGCTTTCTGGAAAAGCTTCCGATCATTCCGTTCTTCCGCCGCTCGGCTATCGTGTCGATGATCTCGATGTCCGAGTCCGCCGCGTCGTAGAAACGCTTGCTTAAGGTGACGAGCCCGTAGCGTCCGACACTGCAATTATAGAGCGACTCAAGCGAAGGCGTAGCCGATCCAAGCACCACATTGGCACTGAATATCTTCGCCATCATAATCGCCGTCTCGCGACCGTTGTACCTCGGGGCGGGGGAGTCCTGCTTGTAGGACGTGTCGTGCTCCTCATCCACAATCACCAGTCCTAAATTATTGTGAGGCAGGAATATGGCGCTTCGGGTGCCGAGAACGACGTAGCCGTGGCGATTTGTATTCCTTATAGTTTCAGAAGTGCTGATTTGCCTATCTCTTGAGGCTGAGTCCTTTATGACATTGGCGCTTTGGCGGACATTCACATATTCATTTATGCTTTTTGTCGAGGAGCAATGTCTAAGGATGGCGGCCACCTCCCGTTTTTTCGACATCGTCTCAGCGGAATGGAACACCTGCAGCTCCTCCGGAAACGTTTCGCTGATTCTGTCCTCCAGTTGCCTGCTGAGCGCGATCTCCGGCACCAGATAAAGCACGTTCTTCCCTTTGGCCAGCGTTTCCTGCGCCAGCTTCAAGTAAATCTCCGTCTTCCCGGAACCCGTCACCCCGTGCAGCAGCGCCGGTTTTCCCTTGGCGAAAATCTCCTTTATCTTTGAATATGCCTCCTCCTGCGCCTCCGAGAGCACTATGCCCTTACCGACCTTCATCGACGCTTCGACAAGCTCAGCGACCTGTCTATATGCCACTGAGCTGTCCCGTTCGGTCACTGAGCCTGTCGAAGTGACCATTTCGCTAACAATCGGCGTGACCTTCCCGGTCAACACCATAATCTCTCTCTCCAGCGTCTCCTTTTCGGCCAAATACCTCTCCCTGCACTCCTCCTTTCGGGCTTTCCCTGCCAGTTCCGCCTTTTTCTCTGCTCTCTCTCTCAGCCGCTTGATTTTCTCTTCGATTCTGGTCCTGTTCTTCTCCTCTCTCTCCGCCTTCATCGCGTCCATTCGTGCCAACGCCTCCTCCTCGGCCACCTTCTGCGCCGGATAAGCCGCCTTATAAACTTCTCCGACAGTACACAGGTAATACTCCGCTATCTGCCTCCAAAGCGTGATCTCCTCCACCGAAACCGGCTCCAGTCCCTCAGCCATCCCGGCAATCGGCTTCACCCTGTCCACAATCCCCATAGCCTCCGCTTGTTTCCCGGCGTCCATAACGCTCACGACCCCCACATATTCCTTCCCAGCGAAGTTCACCCGTACCCTGTCTCCGATTCTGATAGGCATTCCGTCCTTTTCGGTCACTTCGACAGACTCGGCGACCAACTTGGGCTGTTTGAAGATTAGAGAACCCGGTCGCTGAGCCTGTCGAAGCGACATGCCCGAAGCAGTCATCTCTCCATCCAGATAATAGAACGGCTCCCACTCCAGCCGGAGCGGAAGGATAACCTGTATGAAGATCTTCTTCGACATCATGGCGAATTTAGCCAAAAACATCCACTCGACGAAGAAAAATGCAATTTCTTCTCAAAAAAAATTTGCAACCCAAAGAAAAATGCCTATCTTTGCAATCCCAAACGGAAACGGTGTCGTAGCTCAGATGGTAGAGCAATGGACTGAAAATCCATGTGTCGGCAGTTCGATTCTTCCCGACACCACTTCAAAGCCCCGTAGAGTTCTCTCTGCGGGGCTTCTTGTATTCATATTCGTACCCAAAAGGACGAGCTCTTCACATCCTACCGTACTTCCTTCAGGACGCAGTCGCCAGGAGCCTTGATGTTCTGGTCGAGGATGATCTCTCCGACGGAACCGTAGCGGATGAAACCGGTGCGAGGATTCTTGATGGATGGGACGTGTCCCTTGACCGTGGCCTGGACGGAGGAATATTCAAAGGCAAGGTCGGCGTCAGAGCCCATTGTGCAATCCTCAAGGACGAGGTCGTCGCAGTAGCAGAGCGGCTGGGTCTCGGTGATGTGGCAGCGCACGAGACGGAGGTTCTTTGAGTACCAGGCGAGATATTCACCGTTGATGACGGAGTCGATGACGGTTACATTCTCCGCCTCCCAGAATGAATCCTTGGAGTTCAGGACACAACCACGGATCTCCACGTTCTTGGCGTACTGGAAACTGTAGTTGCCGTTCAGCTTGACGTTGGTCAGCTTGACGTTTTCGCAGTGCATGAACACATAGTCGGCCCGGTCGATGACAGAGTCTTCGACTTCGATGTTCCTGCAGTCCCAGAAAGTCTCCGTGCCGCCCATGATCTGGACATTCCTCAGTTTGATGCCGTCCATCCGGCGGAAAGTCTTCGGAGCGTCGATGATCGTGTCGTAGATCTCGCAGTTTCTTGAATACCAAAGCCCTGACCGTGCCCCTACAGTCAGGATGCTGTCCTTGATGACAAATCCGTCACACTCCCAGAACGGGTACTTGCCCTCGAACTGGCAATGCACGGCGGTGATGTTGCCGGTCTCCTTCAAAGCGGATTCCCCGGCGTGGATCCTGACGTTCTCAAGATAAAGGTCATGTCTGCAATATAGCGGTCTCTCGCCGCCGAATTCCTGATTGATGATCTTTTCCATATATTCAAGTAATCTTTAGTTTCATCCATTTTTCGCCCCGCAGCCTCCAGTAGAAGAGCAATCCGCGTACATTCAACTCGATGCACATCGCTATCCAGTAGCCTGTGAGCCCCATGCGAGGCGTCAAAATCAGTGCCAAGCCGATGCGGATCACCCACATGCTTCCGAAGTTTATCACACTCGGGACAAGGGTGTCGCCACCGCCGACGCATGAGCCGTAGCCGGCGATGGAGAATGCGTACAGGGTCTCGGCGAACGCTTCGATCCTCAGTACTTTAGCACCAAGAACCACAACATCCGGATCTGAACTCAGCATCATCATAAGGTCGGTCGCGAAGATGAACATCAACGCTCCAAGCACGGTCATAATCCCGGCCGCCATCATCATAGTGATCTGCGAGAACCGCTTGGCGACTTCCTTGCGTTTCGCCCCGAGACTTTGGCCGACAAGTGTGGTGGCCGCCTCCTCGATTCCATAGCCGGGCATGTAGCAGAAACTTTCCGCTATGATCGCCAGCGAGTTGGCCGCTATGGAAATCGGACCGAGCGGAGCCACGATGATGGTGCTCATGATGTGCGAACCTCTCATGATGATGTTCTGGAGCCACATCGGAGCCGTGATGCCCCATGCGTTGCGCACTGTCTTGCGCTGAGGAACGAACGTGCCTTGCTCTCCCTTGATGTTCAATTCCTTGGAACGCCTGAGAATATACCAGATCACGAATATGGAGGTGACGACCTGCGCCGCGCCTGTTCCAAGGGCGGCCCCTGCAACTCCCATGTCACAGATGTAAATGAATATGTAGTTGAACACCACGTCAAGAGCGCACATTCCGGTGTACATCAGGCTCGGAATCTTCATGTTGCCGCTGGCCTGGAGCATTGAGTTCGCCGCCCATCCGACAGCGCCTATCGGAATGAACGCTGAATATATCCAGAAATATTCCGTTGCGTCCTCATTTATCTCCGGAGTCCCGCCAAGCCAGTGGGGGAGCGCTTCGCTGATGCTTACACCAATCACGGCGAGAGCCAGTCCGATGATGAATACGGTGGTTAGTCCTTGCCTCATCACGGCTCTGGCCCCCTTGAAATCCTGCGCTCCGCAAAGGTGGGCGATCTGTACTGAGAATCCGGAGCTCGCTCCGGACTGGAATCCGCCCATTATCCAGGTTGTCGTGGCGACCAGACCTATTGACGCTGACTGGTTCGCTCCAAGATGGCCGACCATTCCGGCATCGATGTACTGCATGAGAACAGAGGAAAACTGGGCGGCGATGGCAGGAAGACTCAGCAGAATCGTGAGTCGAATCTGCTGCCCGAGGGTCATCGCCTGACCCTTTCTGATCATCCCGAGGAGTATGTCTTTCTGTCCTATGGCCATAAATCCAGACAAAGATATTTACTAAAATGCAATCGGCAAAATATTACGCACAAGTGCGCAATATTCCTTTATTTATGTCGATTATTTTGTGTAGGTTTGCAGTATGAAGATTGCTATAGTCGGAGCCGGGGCGGCAGGGTGTTTCTGCGCCATTGAGTTGAAGCGAAGGATGCCTTCCGCTTCGGTGGAGGTGTTCGAGGCGGGACCGAAGGCTCTGGCAAAAGTCGCGATAACAGGTGGCGGGCGGTGCAACCTCACGAATTCCTTTGAGGGAATATCCTCACTCTCAGCTGCTTACCCTCGCGGAGACAAATTGATGAAGCGTCTGCTCCATTCCTTTGACCAGCGAAGCGCTTGGCAGTGGTTCGAGAACGAGGGCGTCAAACTTGTCCTTCAGGAGGACCAATGCGTTTTTCCTGCATCTCAGGACGCCATGGAGATTGTGGACACTCTCCTTGCCCGAATGCGCCAGGCGGGAGTCTCACTTTACACAAAACATAAGGTTACGGGTATATTCCCGCGTCCGGAAGGTGGCTATACACTTTCTGCTGGATTTCCAGGAAGACAGTCGCTTCGGCAAGCTCAGCGGCCGGTTGGCTCTGTCCCTGAGCCTGTCGAAGGGCTGATGCCACAGAATCCACGACAGGATAATCATGAGTATTCAGCCGACATTGTTGTCGTCACCACCGGCGGCAGCCCGAAGTTTTCAGGTCTTGGATTTCTTGATGGTCTGAATATTGAGATCATCCCTCCAGTTCCGTCTCTGTTCACCTTCAACATTCCCGGCAGCCCGGTTCGCGAGTTGATGGGCACTGTGGTCGATAATGCCAGTGCATCATTGTCTGGCACGAAATACAAAGCCACTGGTCCACTCCTAATCACCCACTGGGGAATGAGCGGCCCTGCCATCCTGAAACTTTCCTCCTACGCCGCTCGCTATCTTGCTGAGAATGAATATGCCGCCACACTTTCAGTGAATTGGTTCGGCGACACTGTCGAACAAGTTTTCCGCGAAAGAATCCTATCGCTATCAAAGGGTAACTCTCAGAAACTGATACTGAACACCCATCCGTCCGAACTGCCTTCCAGGCTTTGGACATACTTGATTTCCAAATGCGGAATCAGGGAGGATGCACGCTGGGCTGAACTGGGTTCAAAAGGCATGAACCGCCTTGTGAACACGTTGTGTAACGACGAGTACCAAATCCGTGGCAAGAGCCGTTTCAAGGAAGAGTTCGTCACCTGCGGCGGTGTCGCCTTGTCAAACATCAATCTCAGCACCCTTGAGTGCAAGACACATCCCGGCCTCTATTTCGCAGGCGAAGTCCTTGATGTCGATGCGATAACAGGCGGCTTCAATCTGCAGGCAGCCTGGTCAATGGGCTATGTTGTCGCCCGTTCCATAACTGTAAAATAATGGTTGGCAGCCATGAAGCGTGCCAACCATTTCTGTAAATCGATGATGCCAATGTCATTTCGACAATCTCAGTGACCGGCGCTCTATTTGCCGGTCTGGTGGAACGATTATTCCGTACATTCCGCGAAATCGGACTTAGATGCTCCGCAGACTGGGCATTTCCAGTCTTTCGGGATGTCTTTGAACGGGGTTCCAGGCTTTATGCCACCATCGGGATCACCTTCCGCCGGATCATAGATCCAGCCACAGCGCAGGCATTCGTACTTTTTTGAGTCAGCTGCCATAACAGTTATAGTTTTAGTGCAACATTATGGTGCGCCACCGCGGCGCACCCGCACCAGAACCCTGCAATAACTATTCCATCAATTTCTTGTACTTGAACCTCTTAGGCTCGGTGTTGCCGAGACGTGCCTTGCGGTTTTCCTCGTACTCGGCATAGTTGCCCTCGAAGAACACCACGTTGGAATCACCCTCGTAGGCGAGTATGTGCGTGGCGATCCTGTCCAGGAACCAGCGGTCGTGGCTAATCACGACGGCGCATCCGGCGAAGTTCTCAAGACCGTCCTCCAGAGCGCGGATCGTGTTGACATCCACATCGTTAGTCGGCTCGTCCAGAAGCAGGACATTGCCTTCGTCTTTGAGAGTCAGCGCAAGGTGAAGCCTGTTCCTTTCACCACCTGAGAGCACTCCGCAGAGTTTCTCCTGATCGGAACCGCTGAAGTTGAACCTGGACACCCAGGCGCGGGCGTTGATGTCCTTGTTGCCGAGCCTTACCCACTCGGAGTTCCCGGCTATGGTCTCGAACACGGTCTTGTCCGGATCAATGCTCTTGTGCTGCTGGTCCACGTAGGAGATCTTCACGGTCTCACCGATGTCGATGGAGCCTGTGTCTGGTTTCTCGATGCCCATGATGAGTCTGAAGAGCGTGGTCTTGCCGGCTCCGTTAGGACCGATGACACCCACGATTCCGGCAGGCGGAAGTGCGAACGAAAGGTGCTCGAAGAGAACCTTGTCCCCGTAGGCCTTTGACACGTCCTTGAACTCGATGACCTTGTTGCCGAGGCGCGGCCCGTTCGGAATGTATATTTCCAGATTAGCCTCTTTCTCCTTTGAATCTGCCGAAGCCAGTTTTTCGTAGGCTCCAAGACGTGCCTTCTGCTTGGCCTGACGGGCTTTAGGGGCCATGCGCACCCACTCCAACTCGTGCTGGAGGGTCTTGCGACGCTTGCTCTCCTGTTTCTCCTCCATCTCAAGCCTCTTGGTCTTCTGCTCCAGCCATGAGCTGTAGTTGCCCTTCCACGGAATGCCCTCGCCTCTGTCAAGCTCAAGAATCCATCCGGCCACGTTGTCGAGGAAATAACGGTCGTGGGTCACAGCGATGACCGTGCCCTTGTACTGACGCAGGTGCGCCTCCAGCCACTGGATGCTCTCGGTGTCCAGATGGTTGGTAGGCTCGTCCAGAAGCAGCACGTCCGGCTCACGGAGAAGCAGACGGCAGAGAGCCACACGACGGCGTTCGCCACCGGAAAGCGTTGAAATCTTGGCGTCGGCCGGAGGGCAGTTCAGAGCGTCCATCGCCCTTTCGAGCTTTGCGTCGATCTCCCATCCGCCCAGATGCTCCATCTTCTCGGACAGCTCGCCCTGACGTTCGATGAGCGCGTTCATCTGGTCGTCGTCCATCGGTTCCATGAACTTGAGAGAGATTTCATTATATTCATTAAGCACATCCATAACCTCCTGCACTCCCTCCTGCACGACCTCGATGACGGTCTTGTCTGGGTCCATCTGCGGCTCCTGCTCAAGGTAGCCAACCGAATAGCCCGGAGCCCAGACCACCTCGCCCCGGTAGGATTTCTCCACGCCGGCGATGATCTTCATCAGGGTCGATTTACCGGAGCCGTTCAGACCGATGATGCCGATCTTCGCTCCGTAGAAGAATGAAAGGTAGATGTCTTTCAGAATAACCTTGTTGTTGTGCGGGAGAACCTTTCCCACACCGTTCATTGAAAATATTATCTTTTCGTCCGCCATTTTGTTGGTAGATGTTTTAATTGTTGTCTATGAATATGCCAGTGTCACTCCCGGCCGCTGAAACCGCATCCTCGGTGTCGGTCAGTCGGTTGAATGTCAATAGCTTCCTCCTCCGATGAACCCTCTGATCAGCGATGTCGGCGGGATCTCCTTGTCTGAAACCGGCACGAAGTAGTGCAGGAACTTCAGCAGCCTGTGCGCCTCGCTGTATTCCGGGCAATTCTTCGGTACGGTCGCGAGGATTCTCTCCGCATGGGTGCGCAGCACGGCGAATTCCACGAGATAGGCCGAGTTGAACAGCACGTCCGCGTTCTCCTGGAACGGGTATATCCATTTGACCTCAGCTCTTCGTACATTCGGCCAGTTCGCGATCGACTCCCTCGCCGTGAAAGCCCCTTTGAGGTAATCCCTCACGATTCTTCGCAGCAGGCGGTTGTCGCTCGTCGGAATGCAGTTGTGGCAGTCCAGCGAGATGGATGTGATGGTGTTTATGAATATCCTGAATTTTTCCTTGTCCGGAACCTTCTCCGTCAGGCGAGGGTTGAGCGCGTGCAGACCCTCGATCAGCAGCACAGACCTTTCTCCCAGTTTGAGATTCTTGCCGTTGAACTCGCGGCGGCCTGTGACGAAGTTATATTCAGGAACTTCAACCTCCTCTCCGTCAAGGAGTTTGACAAGGTCTTTCTGGAGATATTCATGATCGACGGTGTCGAAGTTGTCGAAGTCGTAGGATCCGTCAGGAAGTTTCGGGGTGTCAACGCGGTTGACGAAATAGTCGTCGGTCGAGAACGAGATAGGGTGCAGCCCGCAGGCCTTCAGCTGGACGCTGAGCCTTTTGCAGACCGTGCTCTTACCGCTGCTGCTCGGCCCCGTGATGAGAACCAGCTTCACTGGATTCTCCGGATCGTTGTGCCGTCTCTCGATCTCCTCGGCGATCTGGACTATCTTCTTCTCCTGCAATGCCTCTGAGATCTGGATAAGGTCGGAGGCGTTGCCTTTGAGAATCGACTCGTTGACGTCCCCGACATTGGAAAGCCCCATTATCCAGTTCCATTTGTGTGTCTCGGCGAACACCTCGAAAGTCTTAGGCTGCTCGTGAAGAGGGGCCAGATCCTCCGGGTGATGGCGGTCAGGGACACGCAGCAATATTCCTCCGTGGCAGAGCTTCACACCGAATGTCTTGAGGTAGCCGGTGCTCGGAACGAGCTCATCGTAGTAATAGTCAGTCACATCGCCAAGCGAGTAGCAGGTGATGTAGACCTCGCCGCACGTCTCCAGCAGCTTCACCTTGTCGAGGTCTCCTGATTCCTTGAATATCCTGATGGCTTCCTCGATCTGGAGTTCCTTGCGCCTGAAAGGAATATTCTCGCTCACGAGTTCCCGCATCCTCTCTCCGATAGCCTCCACGTCCTCTTCAGTCAGGAAAGATCCATCGTTCTTGTAGACAGAGCAGAAATATCCTTTCGAGATCGGCCGGCGGATGGTCATCCTGCTTTCCGGGAACAGGTCCCTTGTCGCCTTGTACAGAAGAAAGCAGAGCGAGCGGCTGTAGAAATTGCGTCCGATGTAGGTGCGATAGTCCAGAAACTCCACATCACGATTGTGGAAAACCCTGAACCTCAGCCCCTCCGCCACATTGTTCACCTTGGCGGCCAGTATGTCGTACGGTTTGTCGAACTCGAATGCCGGAGCGATGTCCAGCAGGGGAGTCCCTTCAAGGAACTCTTTGTATGTCCCGGTGTTCTTGCAGAATATTCTTACCATAAACCAGATTTGATGCGCTTATCTACAAAGATACGAACAAAAATCCTCTTCGGCAAAAGCGGTTTCCGTTTTGAAGTGGACATTCTTCAAGCAGACAAGTATGACCGGATTCTCTTCTGAGGCGTTTTTTTTATGAATATTGAGTTTTCATTGTCGGCTGATGTCGGAAGTTGCTCGGAAAATGTTAACTTTGTAGACTTTTGGAAATATTCAATAGTTACAATAATGAAAAATGCAATCGTTTTCGCAGCAGCGGCAATGCTGCTTTCCGTCGGAGCCTTCGCACAGACAGACCTCAATCTGGAGAAGGTTGACGATGTGATCGAACCGCTTCCGGCCGGAAGTGTGACATTCAACGGCTACTTTGCCGATGACATCCAGAACTCCATCGACCATTGGGTCAACGGAGTGATGCCTTACGACAAGGTCATCGACTACTTCATCAAAGGCCGTCCTAAGTTCGCCCTCGGCGAGATGCCGGGCAAGTGCATCCGCACTAACTCGCTGCTTTACCGCTACAATCAGGATCCTAAGCTCAAGGCATTGACCAAGGAATTGGTCTATAAGCTGATGGCCACGGAGAAGAGCAACGGCAGCATAAGCTGCACGGCAGTTGATGACCAGCCGGGCAACCGTGACGGAGACATCTGGGAGAGAAAGTACGTGATGCTCGGCCTTCTTCAGTACTACACTGATGTCGAGCAGGATCCAAGGGTTCTTGCGGCGTTGGAGAAAGAGGCGAAGAGCGTGATAGACCAGGTAGGCCCGGCTCCTAAGAAAAGCATAACCGATTTGGGATGGAGCTCGACAAAGATCGAATCATCGTCAATCCTGGAGCCGATGGTGAAACTCTACTTCCTTACCGGAAAGAAGGAGTATCTTGACTTCGCTGAATACATCGTCACTACAGGTGCCTCCAAGGGCAGCAACATCTTCCAGCAGGTCTTTGACGGGGAGCATCTCTATAATGTGGGCAAGCCGTACCCTAAGGCATACGAGATGACTTCTGTCTGGGAGGGATTGGCTGAATATTACCGCGCCACCGGAGACCCGAGGTGGAAGACCTGCCTTGACAACTTCTTCAATGATGTGATCGAGAATGAAATAACCATCATCGGCAATGCCGGGTCCGACATTTATTGGCCGAGACTTAACGGTGAGGGATGGAGCAACACCGCAGTGGAGCAGACCAACCCTGATATCAAGCGGATGATGGAGACCTGCGTGGGCGTGACCTGGATGAAGTACTGCTCTCAGTACCTTCGCCTTACCGGTGACCCGACAGCCGTTGACTACATCGAGAAATATGCCTACAACGGTCTTTTGGGAGCCATGAAGCCGGACGGAAAGAGCTTCAGTTACGTTAACCTGCTGAATGGGGCGAAGGTGACCAACAGCGGTTGGGGCACCAACATTGACGGCCAGCCTGTGACCTGCTGCAACCTCAGCGGCCCTTGCGGTCTGTCCTACCTTCCTTATATCGCCGCGATGCAGTCCAAGGAAGGCCCGGTGATCAACCTCTACAACGCCGGCACTGTGACCGCCAAGACCGCCGCCGGCAAGGAGGTGAAGCTTGGAATCGTCACTGAATATCCTCGCGCGAATGAGGTCCGTATCTCAGTTGATCCTGCCGCCAAGGAGAAGTTCACCGTGAAGCTTCACATCCCTTCATGGAGCGAGAACACCTATGTCGAGGTGAACGGCAAGTATGTCGGCAAGGTAGAGGCTGGAAAGTACCTTAACCTTGAGCGCAAGTGGAAGGCCGGTGACAGCATCTACATCATCTTCGACATGAAGGCAAAGCTTATCAAGGCTTCCGAGAACGGCCGCAATCCTGAAGGCAAGTTCTTCCAGGCCGTGCAGTGGGGCCCGCTGGTTCTGGCCCGTGACGAGAACATCGATCCGGACTACAACAAGCCTGTCCAGGTTGTTGCTGACGCCAACGGTGAGGTCAAGGTCAAGATTGTCAACGCCGAGCGTCCCGGCACAAGGATGCAGTTCCTTGTACCTACCACCGAGGGAGACATCAAGATGGTTGACTACTCCTCCGTTGACTGCTGGAAAGGCAAGCACATCCAGACCTGGCTTCCTACGTTAAGAAAGTAAACTTGACGCATAACTTTTACGGCAGAGGCCGCTGGGGAAACATTCCCGCAGCGGCCTCTGCCGTAAATCTTGTTGCTCTGATCAGTAGGTCCTGACGAGACTGTAGTCATTCCGGCCTCCACGGAGTACCATGACGATCGAATCTATGGCCTTGCCGTCCTTGTAGACGATCATGTTCAATTGGCCTTGGCAGCTGCCCCATGAATATTCGGAATCTCCAATCGTGTAGGTGAGAGGCGTTTCCGGTGTGGTGAATTTGCAGGAATAGCCTTTTTGCTCATGTCTTTCTCCATTGACGGTGACCTTCCAGCTGTGGAAATGAGCGTAGTCGCCCGGCAGCATCCTTGCTGTGATTGAGTAATCGGTAGGGTAGGAGTCGTCGCCGAGAAACCAATATTCCAGCCCCTTGTTGGAGATTACCCATGTGCTGTCCTCTGCCGCTTTCTCGATCTTGACGCCAGGCATCCTGTAGGATGGGTCAAGAGGTTCAATTTCCGTGGTTTTGCTTTGGATGTCAGGCTTCACCCCTAAGATTTTATATTCCAGAATCTTAAGGTTGTCGACAATCAGGTTGTCGGCGATGCACATCATGTATGGGCCGATGGAGTAGGTCACTTCTCCGTCGCTTCCTGAAAAATCTCTCTCAGCCTTGCTGCAAGATGATGCCGCGAGAATTGCGGCTGCGATCACTGTCGCTATTGATAAAATTCTTTTCATGATATTCAAGTTTAGAATCTGTAACCTAATCCTCCTCTGATTCCGCCCATTCGGGTTCCTACCACAATCTCGAGGGTCGTGTATATCTTATGATCCATCCATTGAAACCCCAACGGAATCCACTCTACGGCAGGGAGAATCTTGGAATATGATTCTCCGCAGTCTTTTCCGCTCCAGACGGATGCTCCTGCTCCGATCCCGGCGTACATTCTGAAAATCTGCCTGTTGATGAATGTGAATTTGACCTGTCCCAGAAGAGAGTAATCATTCAATGTCTTTTCTCCGACTTTTTTGTTGCCACGCGGGTCGAACACATTCGCCCATGCTTTGGCATAGCCCGCGCTGGCGCCGACTTTCAGCCATTTGGAGAGATATACATTGAAATCCGCTGTGTAGAAGGCCGAGAAACCTGGATCACCGGTGTACGGGTCGTAAATGTCGCTGAGGTCCCTTTTATACCAGTGACGCCCAGGAAACTCATCGCTGTCGTAGGCCATCTGCATCACCCCGACCATCAGATTGGCTTCATAATTGAACCCATTGACATCACCCGAGGATGTCTGAGCGTTTGCCGGCAATGCCATGCCCAGAAGCATAACTCCAGCCGCGCAAAGCGCTTTCAAAACAGTTTTCATAATATTTTGGTTTAAATGGTTTTCTTTGGTTACCTGTAATATTCCGGGTAATGTGTAAGGTCCTTGGTCGAGCCGTCGCGAAGTCGGATGTAGGAATCCAACCTGCGCTCACCCTCGTGGAGCACGATGACCCTGCTTCCGTTCATCCCGATGTTGTTGTAAACCGTCGCCGCTCCGCTGTAACGCCCGTAGGCCAGCATGATGCCGTAGTATCCCACAGAGTAATCGTTGTCGTGATCATGTCCGCAGAACACCGCCATCACATCCCCGCATTCAAGCATCTTGCAGAAAAGCCCTGAGTTGAAATGAGAAGAGCAAATTGTCTCTCGATGGGTTCCATAGGCCTTGAAATTAGGGTCTTCCTTGAAGACGTAGGAATATTCAGGTAAAGGAATATGCATGAAAGCGATGGACGGCAACGGCTTTCCGCCGTGTTCTTTGGTGAACATCGTGCTGCCATTTCCGTACCATTCCACTTGGTCGGAATGCACGTAGTCATAGTCGTAATTCTTGGTGACTTTCTTTGAAAGGGGAGACTCGCTTCCGGAATCGAAGCACCAGATCACCGATGCCGTGGTGTCAGCGGAATGAGACTTTATTTCCAAGAAACAGTTGCCTTCTCCGTGCAGCCCAGGAGTGTCGTATGTCACGCAAAGCCGATGCGACATCGCTTCTTTCAATAGGGAAGCGTTTGTCTGGTCGAATTCCTTGTCGTGGTTGCCGAACACGATTCCGTAAGGGACTCCGAATTTATCGAGGGTGTCAAGGATAGCCTTGTAGTTGTCAAGGGCTGGCTTGGCATAGACTTGATCTCCGGTCAGCATGATGAGATCCGGTTTCTCTCCTGTCACAGCGTTTCTTATGTTCTCCCAGACCAACGGTGTCGTGGCGTTTGACGGGATCAGATGAGTGTCCGTGAACTGGAGAATCTTGAAATCACCGTCGCCTCTGAACTTGAGCAAAGGTTTGACCGGTTTTCTGGCCGTTGCCGAAAGGCAGACCGTCACTAGTATGAGAGCGGAAAGAATCTTCTTGAAACTCATGGTTTTATTTGTCTATAGTTTGTCCTATAATTCTGACAGGTCCTAACAGACCGGCTGGAAGCAGAGGCTCATCAGGCTTGAAGAACTCCATTTGGGTGTAGGTGATTTTTTCTGTCACTCCCGGCTGAACATCTCCAACGAGGCGGTTGTGCCACATGTTGATGACCTTGACCTCAATAGTGTTTGTTCCGTTCCTCAGAGCCTTGGTGATGTCAACCATGAACGGGGCGTTCCAAATCACACCCAAATTCTTGCCGTTCACGGTCACTTCCGCCAAGTCTTTCAATTCCCCTAAATCCAGAATGACGGAATCCTTGCTCCGAATTTCTTTCTTTTTTAGCTTGAAGGTGTTTGAATATGTCACCGCTCCGGAGAAGTACTGAATCCCGGCCTCGGAACTCTCTGTCAATGAGGTGAGTTTGTCAAATGTAGTGCTCTCCGGAGCTCCGCGCCCCTGCTGGAATTTGGCCGACCATGGAGTGTTGATCTCCGCCAAAATCTCAGTAGAGATCTGTGGCAGTTCGGTCTTGGCTACATCAGTGTCATCTGTGAGCATCACAAAGACGGACTGATGCTGGGTCAGGGTCATCCTTACGTTTGTCCTGCCGTCGGCAAACTCATAGCCGGCTGGCTCCGTGGACGCGTCCTCAGCATGCCAGATGACGGGTTTTTTGCCGGTTGTTCTGAATGATGCCGTGATTTCTCTGGTGTCCTTGGAAAGGTTTGTAACCCAGTAGATCTCACCGTTGCCCAGCGTCCTGTGCACGAACTTGATGTCCTTACTGTTTCCGTTCACTATGGTGAAGTCGGGTTTGAGATTCATTCTTGAAAGAACCTTCTCGGCTGGCACTCCGGCTGTGACGTTCTTGCGCCCAGAGTTCCAGATGTCGTTCACAAGAGCCTTGAACTCTTCCTCTGTGCCTGTGTTGCTGGCGAGTTTGGAAGGCTTGGCTCCGCAGATGGTGATTCCGGCGTCGGCGAACTCCTTGATTTTTCGCAGGATGTCGATCGACATGTGCTTGACGTTAGCATCGAGCATCAGGACTTTGTACCTCATTCCACTTGGCACGGTCAGTTCTCCGTTGTCGGCCTTGGCCAGATCTCGGATCACTGACGGGCTGAAATAGTCGTAGTTGTAGCCGTAAGGCAGCGCTGGGGCTTTCTTGAGCATGATGCCTGTGACGTTGTTGTCCTCACCATAGTAGTAGGCGACGTCGGCCACGAAACGGCCCTGCTGAAGCATGAAGCAACTGCGCGAGAGGTAATCCGTCCAGACTTTAGCCTGATCGGCCCATGTCTGATGCCTGTCGAACCATTGTCCCCATTTGCCGAGGCCAAGTCCAGGGATCTTATCATCGACAGGCTGATGAGGTGAAGTGTGGATCACGAACCTGTTGAGTCCAGCGGCCATCGCAGCGTCAGCCGTCGGCTTGAGCACGGCAGGGGAGAAGACCCATGCCCCGCCCTTGTAGCCATCGGAAGTAAACGACTCGGCAGCGGCGATGTTCTGGCCGTAGATGTGCGCCACGGAAGCCGATTCTCTTACGTCTGCCTCATAGCGTGTGTTGAATATGCTGCCCATCTTGTAGTCCATCCAGAACGCTGACATCGGGATCTCTGCGTACCGTTTGCAGTCCATTCCGTCAGACAGGTTGGCTCGGTAGTTCTCGTGGCTTTCCGTGTAGCGCTTCATTCCGTAAGGCTTAAGAATCTCGTTCTGAAGGTCGTAGTGATATTCAGCGATCATATCTCCGATCGTCCTTCTCCAGTCGAAGAGGAAACGTTCCGTCTCTTCGGTGCTGTTAAGGACCATTCCTGTCAGAGCCGGCATCCAGCGGAGAAGGTCGTAGCCTTTGCGTGCCTTGAACTCCGCGAACATATTCCCGGTCCATGTCTGCGCACCGGCCTCGTAGCTGTCGGTGAGGAGATATTCAATGCCGCCTTTGCCGAGTTTCCCCTCGGTGGCGTCGACGTAAGTCTGGAGGTAGTTGTTGAAATATTCAGTGATGGCTTTAGGGTCGAGTTTGTCAACCTCAAGTCCCGTGGCTTCCGGCGAGGCGGGGTGATTGGTCTTGCCTGTCAGGCTGTAGCCGAAGCGGAATATTCTCCAGTTGCCTTCCGGTGCGGTCCAATTGAGGACACCGTCCTTGACGTAAGGGGTCAGGTCCACGACATCATCCAGCCTGGCCGCTTCGGTGCTATGAGGTGTGTCTTCCATCCAGAGCAGACGGTAGAAACTGTTACCGGCTTTATCCCCAGCGAGTTGGATTCTTGTCACAGTTGAGATGGCGAACTGGGATATTCCGAAATTGCAGTCTTTTTTACCTCCATTGTCCTTCAGACTGAGCCTGAAATATTTGGCTGTAGTAGTCGGAATCGCGTAGGTTCTTTGCGCTGTGGCTTGGTAGGAGAGGTTGATGCTCTTGAAGTTGACGCCGTCATCGCTGTACTGAAGTTCCTTCGTGTGTGCGTAAGGGTTGGAGTCCTTTCTGAGTTCGGAGACAACCACGGCCTTGATTGTCTGTGGCTCGGCGAATTCGTACTGGAGCCAGCAACGGCCATTATTGTCGGCTTTGACATCGAGGTAGTCGCCAACGCTGTCACCAGTGATTCTTTCGAGCATTTCCTCGCTGGTGGCCTCACATCCGCTGGATGTTATTTTTGGATGTAAATCCTTGAGGTTGATGTCATTGTCGCAGAGTTTCACTCCGACCACCGCAATGTCTCTGTAGAACTTTTTCTTGAAGAAAACCTGAGAGACCGCGTCGTATGAGCCTGTGAAATCCATGAATGGTCCGGTGATGTCGAATCCTTCCGGCAGTTTGACGGAGACGGGCTTTCCACCCTTGACTTCAATCTGCCTCCAGACGAGTTTCTTCATCGCGTCCTCGTCCTTGACCCACGGACCTCCGGTCTCGCTCCAGCCCGGCGAGCTGGCGATTGTCATCTCCATGTCAAGGCTGTCGGCAAGGTTGATCGCGGATTTGAAAGCATCCTTCCATTCCGGGGTCATGTAGATGAGCCTCTTGTCCACAATCTGCGGAGTCTCCAGACCCGCGTCGAAATTGTGGAAGCCCACGATTCCAGCCTTCTGCATCCACAGAAGATCCTTCCTGATGCCGTCCTTGGTGATGTTCCCGTTCATCCAGTGCCACCACACCCTCGGTCTGGCCGATTTCGGTGGGTTCTGGAACTCTTTGTAGAGATCTTGTCCGGTCACTCTATTTGCCAAACTCTTTTCGTTCGCAGAACAGTCCACCGTTGGCTCCTTAGCTACCTCTGTCGGTCGCTGAGCCTGTCGAAGCGACGTGACGCCTCGCATGGCCGCTTCGACGGGCTCAGCGACCACTTTCCCATCACTATGTGCAAAAGCCGCGACCGACAATGTCAGCGCGGCAAAAGCAGCAGCGATATTCCGTGATTCTTTGATCATAGATGCTGTTGTATTTCTAAATTTATTGTGTTTATCCTTGACAGACGGCCTTTACTGGAGTGCCCATAAAACGAGCGGCCGTTTCCTCATGAGTGATTATTGCGCAAGCAGTTCCTTGACGATGGTCGAGATCAGTTTGCCGTCCGCCTGGCCAGCAAGCCTCCTCGTGGCGGCACCCATAACCTTGCCCATGTCCTTAGGGCTTGTGGCGCCAACCTCGGCGACCACCTCTTTGAGAATATTCCTGACCTCGTCTTCGGAGAGCGCCTTCGGCAGGTAGGTTTCCATCACCTTCATCTCAGCGAGTTCTTTCTCAGCGAGTTCCGGTCTGTTGCCCTGAGTGTAGAGTTCCGCTGATTCCTTGCGCTGCTTGACGAGTTTCTGGATGATTTTCAGAACGTCAGCGTCGGAGAGTTCGTGTTCCGCTCCTGATGTCTTGGCGAGAAGAATCTCTGACTTGATGCTTCTTGTCGCGTTGAGGCGAGACTCATCGTGAGCCTTCATAGCCTCCATTATGTCCTTCTGGATCTGTTGTTCGAGTGCCATGGTAAATGTGTTTTAATGTTCGTTTCACAAATTTACAATTTAACGCCTTAATAACATCAGTAATTTTGATTAAATTTGACAAAAATTGATTTTATGAGACAGATAAACACAGAAAAGGCCCCGGCGGCGATCGGCCCGTACAGCCAAGCCATTGAGCATAACGGTTTCATCTTCGTTTCCGGTCAGCTTCCGATCGACCCCGCCACCGGAGCATTCCCAGATAAGGGAGTGGAGGCACAGACCCGCCAGTCACTGACCAACCTTAAGGTCATACTTGAACAAGCCGGTTCCGATCTTAGCAAGGTGTTGAAAACCACTGTATTCCTCGCCGACATGAATGATTTTGGAGCGATGAACGGGATCTATTCCGAGTTCTTCAAGGCTCCGTATCCAGCCCGCTGCGCCTTCGCCGTCAAGACTCTCCCGAAAGGTGCCCTCGTCGAGATCGAGTGCATCGCCGCCGCTGAGTAACAGGTAGTGTCTAATTTATAATGCGGTATTAAACTCTTTATGTTTGCGTATGATCTCATCGGCAGCATTTTCGGCCTCTTTTGATTCCCAAGAGTGCACGATACACTCTTGGGAAACGTTTTCCGCACTTTTCGTCTCCCGATGGTGCAGCCGAGCACTTACTGGTGACATATAACTGTCGAATGAGAGACTTGTTATTGATCGCAAGCCTAAAGTGCATAAGTCCGTTATAATATATCGGGTGCAAGAAGATGGATTTTGCACCCGATACTTTATTATTTTTGAACTTCGGGTGCGAAAGAATCTGTTTTGCACCCGAACAAACTGATTAGTCTATCCTACAGTTCCACAGCGTTCAGCTGGGCGAGTGCCTGATGGTAGTCACGCTCGGCTGAAAGGGTCTGCTCCAGGGCTTCGTAGTACTGGTCGGTCTCGACGAGATATTCAATCATCGAGATCTCGCCTCGGGACTGGGCTGTCAGCAGGTAGTCGCGGCTGTCGGTCTCGCTGAGGGAGGAGCGCATCAGTTCGGAGTTGGCTTTGAGACTTGCGGCGCGGTTGTACTGGGCCAGAAGGTCGAAATAAAACTGCTGTTCTGCGGCTGCCTTGCGGGATTCCGCGGCTGCGATCTTCGCGCGGGACTGCTTCACTTTGTTGGCGTTGCTCCATAGAGGAATATTCACACCCACTGTCACGCCCCTGAACTTGTCAGCGGTTGTGAGTTCACTCATGTAGCCGACGGTGAGTTCAGGTACCCAAGCTGTCTTGTCAATGGATAACTGCTTCCGGCCAAGCGTAACCTCCTGACGGACATATTGCAGGACAGGGTTCTTCTTTGAGGCGGACTCGTACCATGACTCGAAGTCGGCAGGAAGGTTGTCCGAAAGATCGTAAACACAATCGTCAAGAATGATGTCCTGTCCTCCGTTCAGGCTTTTGAGTGTCGCCAGAAGTGTCTGACGCTCAACCTCGACTTGTGATATTTCTCCCCGTACAGCGGTAAGGTGAACCTTGGCCTTGTTTAGGTCGAGCACGTTGGCTCCACCGGCTTTCAGCCTTTTTTCGAAGGAGGAGACAAGAGTCTGCGCTTGTTCGAGATGGGTTGAGAGCTCGGCCTTCAGGGCGTTGTAGTAGATGAGGTCTATGCAGGCTTGCTTGGACTCAAGAAGCACGTTGAGCCGTTCGGACTTGTACTTCAGGGTGGACATCTCGTTCTGACCGGCAACCTGTCTGGATTTCATTCCGGTAAGAGTCGCCACATCGAAAGCCTGGGTGACACGGAAGTCACGCCTGTTTCCGATTCCGTCAGCGCCCCATAGGTAGTTGAACTCGAATTCCGGGTTCTCCAGCAAGGCACCGGAACGGTTCTCGATCTTCTCGGCATCGGCTTCGGCGGCCGCAGCTTTCAACTGCGGGTTGTTCTCCTCGATTTGGCGAAGAATGGACTCGGTCGAGGTCTGGGATGTGGCCGCGAAAGATGTTGAGGCACAGATGCAGATAACCGATAATAATTTATTTATATTCAAATAATTCATATTTATTATATGTTTGTTACTTCAATTCTTCGGTGCTTCGGCAGGCTTATCAACCGTTGTTATTCACCGTTTCGGTGCTTCGACAGGCTCAGCAGCCATCGCTTTCGGTCACTGAGCTTGTCGAAGTGACCGATCATCGATCTTGTTTCTTGGACTTATGGTTGATAAGATAGATCACCGGCACGACAAATCCGTTCAGCAGTGTGGAGGAGAAGAGCCCTCCGAGGATCACCTTGGCCATCGGAGACTGGATTTCATTGCCAGGCAGGTCGCCTCCCAGAGCCAATGGAAGCAGTGCGAGCGCGGAGGTGATGGCGGTCATAAGGATCGGATTCAACCGGTCCAGCGAGCCGATCATCACGGCTTCCTCACGGGAATGTCCCTGTGAAGTGAGCACGTTGTACCTGTCAATCAAAAGCATACCGTTGCGGGTCGCTATGCCGAACAGCGAGATGAAGCCGATGATGGCCGGAATGCTCAGGATTCCGTCGGTGAAGAATATGGCGAAGACTCCACCGATGAGCGCCAGCGGCAGATTCAGCAGCACCACAAGCGATTGCGAGATGTTCTTGAACTCCCCGTACAGAAGCATGAAGATGATGAATATACTGAATATGCTCACGAGGGCTATGGTCTTGGATGCCCTCTCTTCGCTTTCGAACTGTCCACCGTACTCAATATGATAACCTTCCGGCAATTCGATGTTCTCGGCAATCTTCTCTCTGATCGCTCCGACAGCCTTTGCGAGTTCTCCTCCGGTGGCGTTGCATGAGACGACCAGCTTGCGGCTGACGTTTTCCCTGTTGATGGTATTCGGCCCGGCTGCTGACTTGATGTCGGCCACGTAGGAGAGCGGAACTTTCTTGCCATCGCCAGTGTCGATTGTCAGGTCTGAAATCCTCTCGATTGTAGAGCGGGCATCATCGTTTACCTTCAGCGTCAGATCAAACGAGCGGTTGCCCTCATAGACTGTGGAGACAACCTCGCCTTCCATCATCACCCTCACGACCTCGGCGAACTCAGGCAGGGATATTCCGTAGCGGGCGAGCATCTCGCGTTTTGGGGAGATGTTCAGTTCCGGCCTCTCGACCTGCTGCTCGACATTGATGTCCGCTATTCCTTCCACACCAGAGATCGAGGCCTTGACCTTCTGTCCGATTTCGTACATCTTGTTGAGGTCCGAGCCGAACAGCTTAATGGCGATGTTGGCCTTTGAACCCGAAAGCATCGCATCGATTCTGTGCGAGATAGGTCCTCCTATCTCAATGTTCACTCCAGGAAGTACGGACAGTTTCTCGCGGACCTCGTCGGTCAGTTGCCTACGGGTTTTCCTGCCGAGTTCAAACGGGCATTCGAACTCTGAACTGTTGACTCCGAAAGCGTGTTCGTCAAGTTCGGCGCGGCCTGTCTTGCGGCCTACGGTTTTGATTTCCGGGATGCTGAGCAGGAGTTCCTCGGCCGTGCGTCCCATGCGGTCAGACTCTTCCAAGGATATTCCCGGAACAGTGCTGATGGATATTGTGAAGGACCCTTCGTTGAACGCAGGGAGGAAACTGCCTCCGAGGGTGAAGAACATTGCCACAGCTGCGATCAGCAGCACTGCGACACCGCCTATGACGCTCTTTTTATGACCGACCGACCAATGGAGGGCCTTTTCGTAATATTTCTTCAGCCAACGGACCAAAGCTGGTTCACGACCGGTCTTGTCGCTGTTCTGTGAGCCGAGCAGGAACGAACTGAGTACAGGTGTGACCGTCAGAGCCACAAGTGTGGATGCCATCAACGAGATGATGAACGTGATACCCAGCGGTTTGAGCATCCTGCCTTCCATTCCGGAGAGGAAGAAAAGAGGCAGGAAACTGGCGATAATGATCAGTGTGGAGTTGAGCATCGGCATACGGACTTCCTTCGAGGCCTCATAGACCACTTTGACGACACTTTCCCGTTCGCTTTCGGGTTTCTCTCTGTTCTGCCGCAATCGCTTGAACACATTCTCAACGTCCACTATCGAGTCGTCCACAAGCGAGCCGATGGCGATGGCGATGCCACCGAGACTCATCGTGTTGATCGTCAGCCCCATCCAGCGGATCGCAAGCAGCGAGAACACAATGGAAAGCGGGATGGAGATGAGTGAGATTATGGTTGTGCGCCAGTTCATCAGGAATATGAACAGTACGATGATCACGAATATGGCTCCCTCGATCAAGGACTTCTTCACGTTGTCGATCGAACTGTCGATGAAACGGGACTGACGGAATATCTGCGAGTTGACCTTCACATCGGCAGGGAGGTTGGCCTTGAGCTCATCGAGAGCGTTGTCCAATCTTCCTGTCAGCGCCAGTGTGTTGGTGTTAGGCTGTTTGGTGATGGTCAGCAGCACGGCTGGCTTGCCATCGTTGGAGGCCAAACCCAAAACCGGGGTCTTTGGACCGATGCGCACATCAGCGATGGCGTCCAATGTGACAGGCAAGCCGTTCTGTGACGTCTTCACCACAGCCTTTTTGAGTTCGTCTATGTCGTTGGTGGACAGAAGACCACGGACGATATATTCATTGCCATATTCATAAAGAGTACCGCCGGAGGCGTTCTGGTTCATTCCTTTGACTGCGTAGATGACCTCGTCCATCGAGACTCCGTGGCGGCGCATTTTGCCAGGGTCCATCAGGATTTGATATTCCTTGATGTCTCCGCCCATCACAGCGACCTGAGCCACTCCTCCTGTAGAGAGAAGTCTTGGCCTGACGGTCCAGTCGGCTATCGTGCGGAGATCCTGCATGGAGGTCGTGTCAGCTGTCAGGCCGATGATCATAAGCTCGCCGAGGATGGAAGCCTGAGGACCGAGGGTCGGATTGCCTACATTTTCCGGAAGGTCGGCCCCAACCATCGCGATCTTTTCGGAAACGATCTGACGGGCCTTGTAAATGTCTGTTCCCCAGTCGAATTCGATGTTCACGATGGAGAACCCGGTTGCTGATGAAGAGCGAACCCTTCGCACGTTGGTCGCTCCGTTGACAGCGGTCTCGATAGGGAAGGTCACAAGCCTTTCGACCTCTTCAGGAGCCATTCCCTCCGCCTCAGTCATAACCACGACCGTCGGAGCGTTGAGATCCGGGAACACATCGACTTCCGTGTGCATTGTTGAATATACTCCCGCAACCAAGCAGAGCGCAGCGATCACGAGGATCACCATGCGGTTGTTGAGCGAGAACCGTATGATTCCGTTCAACAGTCCGTTTTCGTGTTTGAGCTGTTCCATAGGCCTAATGACTGTGTGAGTGACCTGCCGGAGCGGCTACCACTGAAGCAAGCTTGACTTGGATAGCACCGGTGGCAACAACGACTTCTCCCTCCTTCAATCCGCTCTTGACAAGGACTCTCTGTCCGTCCGACTGACCGAGTTTTACCTCGCGCTTGAAAAATCCGGTCGCATCGTGCTGTACAAAGACGTAATGGATTCCCTGATCCTCGACAACAGCGCTGATTGGAACGCTGATGGCCTTTGAGGAATTTGATGATTTCAGGAATATGTCAACGTAGGAGCCGGCGATCAAATCTCCCTTGTTGTCAAACTCGAATGTCACGGGAATATAATAGTCTCCGTCCGAGGCCTTTCCGTAGCCGAGCAACCTGCCGCCAAGTTCTTTCAGATTATAGGCTGTGCCACTGTAGGAAGTGGTGAAGTTCGCGTCCTTAAGTCCGCTGAGCAGGCCGTAATATTTCTCGGATACATCGGCGCGGAGTCTGAGCCTTCTGTTCTGGCTTACAATTGCGATCGGAGCGCCTGTCTCCACATAGTCTCCTTGGCCGACTGAGAGCTTTTTGATGAAACCTCCAAGCGGGGATGTCACACTGACACCACCGTCCTTTGAAGTACTGGAAGCCAAGGCATCGTACTCGGCCTTAGCCTGCTCGAAAGCCAGCTTGCTCTGATCCAAGTGACTTTCGCTGACGATATTGTCCTTGCTTAGCTGAATATCTCGTTCATATTCCTTTTTGGCAGTCTCATAAACAGCTTTCGCCTTTGCAAGCTGGTCGCCCCCGCCGAGATCCTTGGATGAGATTGTAGCGATGAGAGAGCCTTTACCCACGGCTGATCCTTCTGTCAGTTTTCCGAAGCTTATGATTCCCGAGGTCTTTGCGACGACTGTCATCTCGTCTCCCATCGCCGAGAGGATCTGTCCGCTTGTGTGGATAACCTCGGCGAAATCCCCGACGGACACAGTGTCGGTCGTGATTCCGAACGTCTTCTGACGTTCAAGGCTCACCTCTATCTCTCCGTTGTGATTGTGACCCTCGTGGCCGTGCTCCGCTTCTTCAGCGTGTCCGTGACCTGCGTGTTCCTCGGCCCCGTGATTGTGTCCTTCATGGTCGTGCCCCTCACAAGCCTCGGCGGTGCCGTGGTCGTGTTCATGGCCTTCATGTGAATGGTTGCCGCATCCCGCCAAAATAGCGCAGGACGCCATCAGTAATAGTATCGTTTTCTTCATTGTGAATGTTTTAATTGTCTGACGCAAAATGTAAGTGTCTGACCAATAATCGAATAAGAAATCCTGCCCTCCGTTTTGAACCGGGCAGTATTTTGCAAGTTTGTGATATTCAGGAATATACCGTTTGCGCACCTTGCGTGCGGTATCCGCAGTAGTGATAAAGTCCTGAAATTTATGCCGCGACAGGAGGGGCATTGGGAGCCGCAGAAGAGACCAACGGCTGCACTACAATGGGTATGAGATCCCCGGAAGCATATTCAAAGACAGTGCTTTCGAGGTTAACGCTCAATAAGTTGGAAAGTATGGCGAGAATCGGGAATATGCAGTCCTCGTCTTCGCCGAAGTCTTGGTGGTTGATTTGCAGCCTTTCCGACGGGCAGTACTGCTTGTGTGCCACGCAATGACTCTCGTCTTGATTGTGGTTAGTGTCTGAATGGTGTGTGTGCTCATCGTCACAGCAACCGTCCATCTCACAGATCTCCTCCACAATGCAGATCATGGTCTCATGATGATGGTGTGGCAGCACCGTCGCCAGTGTCACCATCATCATCGCCAGAAAGATCGGCACTATTGACAGTTTTCTCAACATAAAGCCGCTCAGACAATCTTGGCAAAGATAGTAATTTTTTATAGATTATAAATAGATGTGTTTTTGGCGGCCCTTCGACAGGGTAAGGGACCGCTGCCTGAGTGATATGTCTCTGAAATCCGCACTACAGTAAAATATCGGTCACTGAGCTTGTCGAAGTGACCTGAAATCAAAAGAAGTTGATTCATCACGGTGAACCAACTTCTTAGGATAATGCGTTAGAAAAAATGCTGCACCAGGGATGAACAGTGCGCGTAGCACGAAGCGACCGAAGGGGATTCGGGGAATCCTTTCCCCGTGCCCCTCTGGGGCTGTCACGAAGTGACTGGGGGTGAATTGTATCTCAGTTACTTGTAACTGAGATATTCGTCAATTGCAGCTGCGGCCTTGCGTCCCGCCCCCATGGCGAGGATGACGGTGGCGGCACCGGTGACCGCATCTCCACCGGCGAATATGCCCTCTCTTGTGGTACGCCCTTCCGCATCGGCCTCAAGACCGCCTCGACGTGTGGCCTGAAGTCCTTTGGTCGTGTTGACAATCAGTGGATTAGGCGCTGTACCAAGAGCCATGATGACGGTCTCGGTCGGGATCTCAAACTCTGAGCCCGGAATCGGGACAGGGGAGCGGCGGCCGCTGGCGTCAGGCTCACCGAGCTCCATTCTGATGCACTTGATGGCCCTTACCCAGCCTTTTTCGTCACCGAGAATCTCCACAGGATTGGTCAGCATCTGGAAATCAATGCCTTCCTCCTTGGCGTGATGCACCTCCTCCTTTCTGGCAGGAAGCTCGTTCTCTGTACGGCGGTAGACGATGGTTGTGTCTGCGCCGAGCCTCAGGGCTGTCCTCGCTGCATCCATTGCAACATTACCTCCGCCTACAACGCAGCATTTCTTGCCGGCGTGAATCGGGGTCAAGTAGTCCTCACGGAATGCCTTCATCAGGTTGTTTCTTGTCAGGAACTCGTTGGCTGAGAACACTCCGTTGAGGTTCTCGCCTGGGATGCCCATAAACTTAGGCAGACCGGCACCTGTGCCGACAAACACGGCCTTGAAGCCTTCTTTGTCCATCAGCTGGTCGATTGTGACTGTCCTTCCGACAATAACATCTGTCTCGATCTTGACACCGAGGGCTTTGACAGAGTCGATCTCGCGTTTGAGGACAGTGTCTTTTGGAAGCCTGAACTCCGGGATACCATATTCAAGGACACCTCCGGCTTTGTGAAGGGCCTCGAAGATGGTGACGTCGTAGCCTTTCTTGGCTAGGTCGGAGGCGCAGGCGAGGCCGGCGGGACCGGAACCGATGATGGCGACTTTTGCGCCTCCGGTCACTGAGCCTGTCGAAGTGCCGGTGCAACTCCCTGCCGAGTGGTCAGCCACAAACCTTTCCAATTTGCCGATGGCCACGGGCTCACCCTTGACTCCGAGGACACAACTGCCCTCGCACTGGCTCTCCTGCGGGCAGACACGTCCGCAGACAGCCGGAAGCGAGGAGTCCTCGGCTATGACAGCGGCCGCTCCGTCGATGTCTCCGGCAGCGACCTTGGCGATGAAATCCGGAATCTTCACGCTGACAGGGCATGCCTGAACGCAGCGTGGATTCTTGCAGTGAAGACACCTGGAAGCCTCTGTCGTGGCCTCCTCAAGGTTGTAGCCGTAGCAGACCTCATCAAAATTATGCGCACGTACCTTTGGATCCTGCTCACGGACCGGTACTCTTGGTATTCTCTGTGCCATTATATTCCCATTTTAGATTTTTCCTCGGCCTCCTCGGCCTTGTACTGCCCAAGGCGTCTCATAGCCTCATCGAAATCAACATCATAGCCGTTGAACTCCGGCCCGTCCACGCAGGCGAACTTCGTCTTTCCGGCCACTGTCACGCGGCAGGCCCCACACATTCCTGTTCCGTCCACCATCAGCATGTTGAGGCTCACGTCCTCCGGAATGCCGAGCTTCTTGCAGGTGAGAGTGCAGAACTTCATCATGATCATCGGACCGATGGACACGGCTTGGGTATATTCCTTACCCTCGCTGACCAGTTTTTCAAGCAGTCCGGTCACCATTCCATGGAATCCTTCCGAGCCGTCGTCGGTGCAAAGATAGAGATTATCGCATGCGGAGGCCAGTTCCTCTTTGTAGATCAGCAGGTCCTTGGTCTTCGCTCCGATGATGACATCGACTGCGATGCCTCTCTCGTGCAGCCACTTCGCCTGTGGATAGACCGGCGCTGTGCCGACACCGCCGGCGATGAATATGTACCTTTGTCCCTTCAGCTCTTCATCCGTCTTGTCAACGAAAGCGGAAGGGTTTCCCAAAGGCCCCACAACGTCGCTGAAGAACTCGCCTTCGGCCTTGGAGATGATCGCGGCGGAAGACGCTCCGATGAGCTGGGTGACGATTGTCACCGTGCCGCTCTCTCTGTTGTAGTCACTGATGGTAAGTGGTATCCGTTCGCCCTTCTCGTCGGAACGGACGATCAGGAACTGCCCCGGCTTGGCGGCCTCGGCAATCCTCGGAGCCGACACCACCATCTTGCAGATGTTCGGAGTCAGCATCACTCTTTCAAGAATCTTGAACATAAGCTTTCAAAATAGCGTTATTAAATGTAGCGGGCAAATGTAGGAAATTAAGTCGATATTGCCAATTATTCCGGAATATATGGTTGTCAACTATGAATATTTCTGTGTTAACATATTTGTTATGTGATATAACATTACTATTGCATACATTGAATATTATTATATTATGATATACTCTTTCTGCCATACTGACAGCCAAGAATCACTTTCATATTGAATAAGTACTAAAATGTTTAGGAATAACGAAAGTTTTTGCCTACTTTTGTTGCCATGGGATTCGGAACTGATGTTACAATTCAGGCCTGACTAACTTATATTCATACTAATGCCATTTTTATGAGAAAAATTCTTGCCACGCTGCTTTTTGTGATCACGGCTTCCTTAGGGTTTAGGCTTGACGCTCAGATAGCCATCTCTGAAGATATGTTCGGCCGCACCTCATTCAAGGTGACCGCGCAGGTCCTTGACTCTCTCTCCAAAGAACCGATCGCTTTCGCATCGGCGTACCTCAGGCATCCCAAGGACACGGTCATCACCAGTTTCGCCCTGACCGACACGCTTGGCAAGGCGACATTGAAGGATGTCGCGAAGGGAGAGCATCTTCTTTGCATCGAATATCTTGGCTACAAGCCTGTTTATAAAAGAATATACGTCCGTTCGGGAAATTATGACGCCAAGGTGATCCTTATGCGGCCGGATGGCAAGGTGCTGAAAGCCGCGACAGTCTCAGCTGTAGGTACACCTATGGAGATAAAGGGCGACACAGTCGTTTACAATGCCTCCTCATTCAGGATCATGTCTAACGACAACCTTGCGGATCTTCTCAAGAAGATGCCAGGCGTGGAGGTCGGTGAGGACGGAACGGTCAAGGTCAACGGCAAGGAAGTCAGCAAGATCACTGTCGGTGGCAGGACGTTCTTCCTTGGTGACAATAAGGCCACTCTTGACAACCTGCCTGCCAAGATCGTGGACAAGGTCAAGGTCATCGACAAGGAATCCGAATCAGCTGAGTTCACCGGCATCAAAGGTGAAAAGGAGAAGGTGATGGATGTGGAGTTGAAGGAGGAATATAAGAGCGGATGGTTCGGCAACGCCAAACTGTCCGGAGGAACTACCACTTCCGGCAAGGATGACAACGGTTTCAAGGAAAAGAAGGATATGCTGTTCAGCGGATCTGCGATGGTTTCGGCCTACGGGGAGAAGAATCAGCTCACATCCATCGCGAGCGGGTATAATTTTATGGCTCCCGGTTCCGGAATGTTTGTTATGTATGATGGAAACGAGAGTGAGACTCCGTCGTTGCCGTACAATGGCATGCACAAGAGATGGCAGGTTGGGACGAATCTGAACTCCGATGCCATAAAGGGCTTCACCACAGATGCTTCCGTTGTTTATTCGTCTGAGAATGCCGACAAACATTCGAGGACGGACAGAACAACATTTAAGGAAGAGGGCGACCTTTTTGACACTTCGGACGAGGTCGTGAACGGCAATCTGGACAAGTTCTCAGTACGTGCTGAGTTCAAAAAGAAAAATAGGAAGAAGACATCGCTTTACTTCGAACCGTCCTTTTCTTGGTATGACTATAACAGTACTTTGACCGGCAATACACGATCGTTGATGGCAGATGTGGAGAGAAACCGTTCCGTGTCAAATTCATTTTCCAAAAAGAGCGGAGTCTCCACTGGAGGGTATTTGAGCGCAGGCATCAAGAAACTTGGCAAAGACAAGAGGGCGTTGACATTGGATGTTGACTACACGCTGAGCGCGAATGACGGAAACTCAACCGAATATTCAAAAACAACATTTGCTTCCTCAGGCGCTGAGGACATCCGGGATCTGACTTATGACAAAGATGGCAGCTACAGTGACATCAACGGCTCTGTCAAATACGTCGAGCCATTCGGCAAGAGCTGGGCTTTGTCCGCCACACTGAGTTCTCGCTACAGTGTAAGGAAGTCAACAAGTGATGCTGCCAACGCTGACGGTTCCGCCAATGACTACTATTCATCAGTGTCGGACAACTATTATCTCTCCAACGAGGGGCAGTTTCTGGCACAATATAACAAAGGAAAGACAAACCTCCAGTTCGGAGGCCAGGCAAGGCTCTACAAGAACGAGAACTATGCCCGCTCCTTCGGCCTTGACACCAAGACCGGAGTCGGCGAGTGGCTGACAACATTTTCGCCTTTCGTGAATGTGAGGTATTCCGACAAGAACAATAATGTGTACTTCAGACTGTCCAGCAGGACGGCAAGGCCTTCTTCCGCCAGCATTGTGCCGACTTTCAACATTGTCAATCCGACCAGGATTACGGCAGGAAACATCTATCTCAAGCCCGTGACGACGGAGTCGGTAAGCACTTCCTACAGAGGTACCTGGGGGAAAGCAAGATTCAACGCCTGGCTGTTCGGTGATTATTCTTCCAATTCGCAGGTCTCCGCCATCTGGTTTGATGAGAACAGCGTCCGGTATTCGGTTCCGGTGAACACAAAGAAACCTTCCTACGATTACAGTACGGACTTTAACTTTTTCACCCCGTTGTCCAAAGATGGCAAACTGCAATTCTCCGTCACTGGAGGACTTTTGGTCAACAGATCAGTAAGTTACCAGAGCAAAGGCACGATTGACGGAATTAATCTGGACTCTTTTGACTACACCGAATTTATGGACGATTTCTGGGGTGATGCTTCCGGAGACCGCTTTTATTCCGGGCAAAGCGGATTCCAGGAAAGTTTGACACGAAGCGTCAGAACCAGTTTGGGTATGATGTTAACCCTGAATCTTGAACGCTTCTCTATGCAGTTCGGGCCGGGAGTCAATAATTCGAGATCTCGATATTCTCTGGATTCAAAAGCGAATACAAACGTTTGGGAAACAACTATTGGCTTACGGCCATCTTACACGTCCCCTCACGAGTTTGAGTTTCAGTCGGAATTTTCCTATAGAATCCTTAGGGGGTATGGTTCAGGGTATAATGATGACTATATACGCTGGAATCTCAGTGTCGGAAAGAACATAAAGTCTTTCAACATCGCTCTTTCAGCACAGGACTTGCTTGACAGCGCCAGGTCGCTCAGGCGTGTTGTCCAGGACGACTATGTTCAGAATTCCTACACGAACGTGCTTGGCCGTACAATAGTCCTCTCCTTGACCTGGAACTTCGGCAAGATGGATGCCTCCAAGAGCGCAGCCGCTCAGGACGCCATGTGGAATATGGCTTACTAAAGCAGATGCCCGAGGAAGCGTGCCTTGTCGGAATCTGTCATCCCACGTCTTCGGGCATATTCATCAATCGCTTTCTGGCTGACGCGGTGGATTTCCGGGTACGAGGCATCAGGATGAATGAATATGAGTCCGCAGATGCTGGCGTCAGGAATCATCGCGCAACTGTCCAGCAGCGTGATCCCAAGTCTTTCAGATCCAGGCAAAAGCCTGAGAATATCCCGCTTCAGCGTGTGGTCTGGGCAACTTGAATATCCCGCCGCCGGCTTGATTACTTTAGCCTTGTCGAAACCTTCAGGCAAGGCTTTTTGAATATGCCCGCTCAGCCATTCGGATGCCGCCTCAGCCAGAGTCAGCCGCACCGCCCGTGCCAGCATCGGCCCGTAATCCGTGCTGCACGCCGGACAGTCACAGCTTTCCGGATGAGATTCAGTGTGCACGCTGAGGGCAAACATCCCCATAGGGGAGTCGAATCCATATTCCTTAGGCGGGACGAAATCAGCCAGAGACCGTCCTCCATCCTGCCGAAACATAGGCAGACGAAAATCCTGCGACACAATGTCATCACCTTCGTTATGGCAAGCATCGAACCTTGCGGAAATCGTTATTGTGCAGGCGTTTCCTCTCTTTAACCTATCAATCTCTTTAAGTGCATCTCCGTGCAATTTTCTAAGTTCCTCGTGACCTGTTCCTGCCTTGATGCCCCAGATTGCGGCGAAAAGGTTCCAGTCAAAGAACGGCAGCGCTTCGTCAATGCCCAACACTCTGGCCACGATGTTCTTCAGCGGCTCTCCCTTGATGAAACTTGAAGCCGGGAAAGGCTCGTGCGTTGTGTGTCTGGCTTTCTTTTGCGAGGACTGGGCGTAGAGTTCTCGGAGATGCTCCTGTTTCTGATGCTCTGCCGCTTCAGTGCCCTCCCTCTCAGCGATTAACTGGTTGGCGAGCACAGCACTCGCGGATGCGTCCTGGGCATAGTACACATGCTCGTAAAGTGGGGCAAGCTTCACAGCTGTGTGGAGTGCCGAGGCCGCAGCTCCGCCCACAAGCAGGGGAGTAGTCAGCCCTCTGGCCGTCATCTCCTTGCAGATCTCTTCCATCTGGTAAAGCGAAGGAGTGATCAGTCCGCTGACCCCGATCAGATCCGCTGAGGTTTCCGCGGCCTTTTCCAGAATCGTTTCCTTAGGCACCATCACTCCGAGATCTATGACCTCGAACCCATTGCAATTCAGCACAATCCCGGTGATGTTCTTCCCGATGTCATGCACATCTCCCTTGACGGTGGCGAACACTATCCGAGGTTTTTTCCTCTCTGATTCTACAGCCCCTTCCTCAATGTACGGTTGCAGCAAAGCAACCGCATTCTTCATTGTCTTGGCCGACTTCACCACCTGAGGCAGGAACATCTTTCCCGCCCCGAACAGTTCCCCGACTCTCGCCATTCCGCTCATCAGAGGTCCGTCAATGATCAGCACCGGCTTCTCGTACTTGGCCAGGCACTCGTTGATGTCCCTCTCCAGTCCGGAAGAATCTCCCTTTACCAACGCCCTGACCAGCCTCTCCTCCACCGTCGCTTCGGCAGGCTCAGCGACCGATGGAGAAGGGTCTGCACCCGTCAGGCAGCGCCCCGATGCCGCGAGGCGACCATTCTCCCGGACAGGGCGCGAAGCGCAGGTCGCCTCCGGCCCTTCGGGGCGCTGCCTGACCTCAGCCAAATCCTTTTCCAACAAAATCCACGAAGCCTTCTCAATCAGCCTCTCCGTAGCCTCAGCGTCCGTGTCCAGTATCATATCCTCCACACACCGAAGCAACTCCGGCTCAATCTCATCATAAACCCTAAGCATCCCCGGATTCACGATCCCCATGTCCAGCCCCGCCGAAATCGCATGATAAAGAAACACCGAATGCATCGCCTCCCTCACCTCATTGTTCCCCCTGAACGAGAACGAAAGATTGGAAACACCTCCCGATGTCCTGCACCCCGGCAGATTGGCCTTTATCCACCTCACAGCCTCGATAAAGTCAATCCCGTACCGAGAATGCTCCGGAATCCCCGTTCCCACAGGCAACACATTAACATCGAATATTATGTCACACGCCCGAACCCCAACCTTTTCAGTCAGCAATGAATATGCCCGCTTACATATCTCCACCTTCCTGTCGTAAGTCGTGGCCTGCCCCTCCTCATCGAAAGCTATCACAATGATTGCGGCACCCAACGCCTTGATCTCGCGAGCCTTCTCAATGAATATTTTCTCTCCTTCTTTAAGTGAGATCGAGTTGACGATGCACTTTCCCTGAGCATTTTTCAGTCCAGTCAACAACGTCTCCCAATGCGAGGAGTCGATCATTATCGCGGCCTTTGCCACAGCCGGATCATTTGACACGTACCTAAGGAACTTCTCCATCTCAAGGCGGGAATCCAGCATCGCGTCATCCATGTTGATGTCGATGATGCTCGCCCCGTTCTCAATCTGCTGCGCCGCAATCTGGAGTCCCGTCTCGTAATCCCCGGCGGCTATCAGTTTGGCGAACTTGCGCGACCCCGCCACATTGGTCCTCTCCCCGACATTCGTTAAATTGTTCCTCCTATCAACGGACACACTTTCCAATCCGCTGACATAAAGAATATTATCCTGTTCCGGAATCGTTCTTGGGGATATTCCTTCGACAGCTTCCGCCATCGCCTTGATGTGCTCCGGAGTCGTCCCGCAGCATCCTCCCACTATATTCACGGAGCCAGCCAACGCCATTTTCCGGACAGACTCGGCCATCTGGGAAGGAGTCTCGTCATATTCACCCATCTCGTTAGGCAGCCCGGCGTTAGGGTAGCAGCTTACAGCGCAGGTGGCAAAGGAGGCGACCTCTGCGATCAGCGGAATCATCTCCTCCGCTCCGAGCGAGCAGTTGAGCCCGAAAGAGATCGGATTGCAGTGCTGGATGGAGCGAAAGAACGCTTCCATCGTCTGCCCGGTAAGCGTGCGTCCGCTCCTGTCACTCATTGAGGCTGAGACCATTATCGGAATATCCTTGGCTTCGGGAATATGCCCGAGAGCGTACAGTGCAGCCTTTGTGTTCAAAGCGTCGAAGCATGTCTCGAACAGCAGCAGATCCACACCGCCACGAACCAACCCTCTGATCTGAACCTCAAAAGCCTCCGACATTTCATCGAATGAATATGGCCGGAATACCGGATCGCCTATGTCCTGTGCCAGAGACAGGGACTTGCTTGTCGGTCCGACACTGCCGGCCACCCAAACCTTGCGAGGTGCTTCATCGGCTGCCTTGCGTGCAATCCGCACGGCGGCCTCGGCCATCTGTCCGGCTTTCTCGGAGAGACCATATTCAGATTGAGAAATGCTGTTGGCACTGAATGAGTTGGTGGTGATTATATCAGCTCCGGCTTTAATATATTCTTTGTGAATCTCACCGATGATTTCCGGATCGCTCAGGTTGAATGACTCGCTGTTGCCCTGAAGCCCTTTGCGCTGAAGCATTGTGCCCATCGCTCCGTCGAGGATGAGGATTCGTCTGGAAAGTTCGGCTCTTATGTCGTGCATGCTGTCGCTATATTCGTTGATGGTTCAGAAACATTCCCGAAGTATTCCGATGATGTTGGCGGACTTGCCCATAGTGTAGAAGTGGACTCCCGGAACTCCGTGTGCCAGAAGATCTTTGCATTGAGCCATCGCCCATTCCTGACCTATCTGATAGACGGCTCCCTTGTCCTCCTCGTGGGCCGCTATCTCACTTGTCAACTCGAATGGGATGTCAATCGAGAAAGACTCCGGAAGCAGTTTCACTTGCTTAGGCGTTGAGATCGGCTTCAATCCAGGGATGATGGGAACGGAGATTCCGGCCTTCCGGCATCTGTCCACAAAGTCGTAGAAGACCTTGTTGTCGAAAAACATCTGGGTCGTGATGTAGTCCGCTCCGGCATCGACCTTGCGCTTGAGGTTCGCGATGTCCTCGTCCATGTTGGCGGCCTCGAAATGCTTCTCAGGGTAGCCTCCGACTCCGATTCTGAAGAAGCCCTCACATCCGTTCTCTTTCTCGAAACGTCTGATGGCCTCCACGAGTTCGTTTGCGTGGTTGTAGCCGCCAGGAACAGGGGAGAACCGTTTCTCTCCCGTGAGGCAGTCTCCGCGCAGGGCCAGGACATTTGAAATGCCCATGAACTTGAAGTCTTGAAGTTGGAATTCGATCTGCTCGGCTGTCAACCCTCCGCAAATCAGATGGGGAACGACATCGACCTTGAATTCAGACTGTATGGCTCCGCAGACGGCTGTCTCGCTGACGCGACGGCGCACGAGGCGCTTCCTGTAACTCCCGTCCGGCTGCTCGTCGTACATGATCTCGTCCCTGTGGCAAGTCACGTTAATGTACTTGGGAGAGAACTCGATGAACGGCCTGATGTCGTCAAGGAGCTCGTCCTTTGTTATCCCTTTAAGGGGCGGGACTATCTCAAGAGAGGGGTATTGCTTCATTATCATCGTTCGTTTTATTTGTCTTTTCTGTCCGGAGACTTTATCTCTACCACAGTCAACACGTCTTCTCTGACCTTGAACCTTACATCCATGTCATTGAATATCATTCCGTACACTTTGTCCGGGTCGTTTTGGTACCTTGGCCTCGGATCTTGGGCCAGCACTTTTCGCAGTGCTTCGATATCTGCTTCGTTCCAGCCTTGGACAGTCACTTCGGCAGGCTCAGTCACTTCGACAAGCTCAGTGACCGGAGATGGTGACGTGCTGCATAATGCATCGGTCACTGAGCCTGTCGAAGTGACCGAAGGGGCGAACACAACCATCAGCGGCTTCCATTCCTTGTCATCCACAAATCCTGATGAGGCATCCGGATGGCTGTCAGCGTAAGTTACATAAGGCTTGATGTCATAGATCGGAGTCCCGTCCATCAAATCCGCCCCCAGAACATGGATCACCGGCCCGACCGGTTTCCCGTCCGGATCCTTGGAGTCATATTCAATGGACTCAATTCTGACTGATGACAACCCCAGCCCGTTCGGTCTGAAAGGGGAGCGGCTTGCAAAGACTCCTATCCTCTCGTTCCCTCCCAGTCTTGGTGGCCTGACCGTCGCCTGAAATGCGCTTTCTGGTCGCTGAGCCTGCCGAAGCGCACCGGACGCTTCGACAAGCTCAGCGACCGAACGAGCCTTATTCCCGGAGAATCCCCAGATGAGCCAGATGTAGTCAAACCCTTCCAGTCCGCGCACGGCGTCAGCACAGCGGAACTTAGGCTCAAACACGATCTTGCCTTTCAGATCAGGGACTAAACCCGCCTGCCTCGGAATCCCGAACTTGGTCTTGAACGGAGACCTGAACCGTGCCACCGGCTCAATGAACATAGCTGACTTGATCCCATTTGAGGGCATCCTCACTCTGTGGCTTGCGCTCATCGGCAGGGTGGCCGACAGCGATCAGGCACAGAACGGAATACTTTTCGGGAATATTCAGAATCTCCTTGACCTTTTGCTCCGCTGTCACTCCTGATTCTTTGCTCTCTCTGCCCCTGATGTGGCACCAGCAAGAACCAAGTCCAAGGTCTTCGGCCTGGTACTGCATCGAGACAGCGGCAATGCTACCGTCCTCGACCCACATTTCCTGCTCGTGAGGCTCTCCAAGCACAGCGATGACCACAGGAGCCCCGGCCAAAAACTGAGAACCGGCAGGCCTTATGCCCGACAACTCTTCGATCTTCTCCTTGTTGTCTGTCACCACGAACCTCCATTTCCTCAACCCCTTGGCGGTCGGTGACATCAGCGCCGCCCTAAGGATTGTCCTGACATATTCATCCCTCACAGGCTCGTCAGTGTAGACTCTGTGGCTTCTGCGCGCCTGCGCAAGTTCCTTGAAAGAATTCATATTCATTTCCTCCTTTGATGCAAATTTACAATTATTATCCGTTACGATGAATATTCAAGGTCAGGACTTTTGGCTATTGTATTATTTTCACCGATATCGCAATTGAATATATTCTTAAATATTAAAACGTTTGATTTTTGTTAAAATAATCATCAAAGACGCTTAAAATGTTATAATGTTTGATGATTTTCTTGTTTCTGTTGAAAAAATGTAATATATTTAGGGTCGTAATAAAGCCTTATCATCCGATGGATAACAAGACAAATTCATTAGAAGTCCCTCAAAAGGGAAACATTCTTATAATCAACACAGGGTCCACAACCACAAAACTGGGCTACTTCTCCGATGGTGTCCGGGTCTTTGACACCAAACTTGAGCACACCGCCGAGGATGTCGCCAAGTACCCGTCAGTAATGGACCAGGCGGACATGCGTCATCTGGCGATCAAGGATTTCATGGCTTCAAAGGGTATTCCGCTTGAGGATGTGGACATCGTGATGGCGCGCGGCGGTCTCATAGTTCCGGTCATCACGGGAGTCTATAATGTGAACCAGGACATGCGTGATGTCCTGAAGAGTTGCCGCGACGGGAATCACGCCTGCAATCTGAGCGCTATTCTGGCCGATGATGTCGCCAAAGAGATCAACGAGATCAGAAAGGAAAAACATCTTACTCCACGGTTCGGAAAATGTGTGGCTTACATCGCTGATCCTCCGATGGCGGATGAAATGCTACCGGAATGCCGGATGGGAGGTATCCCGGAGTTTACCAGAAAGACTCTGTTCCATGCCCTTAATTCAAGGGCCATCGTCAGAAGATATCTGCGCGAGCATGGTCATAAGACCAATGATGTCACTGTGATCGTGGCTCACATGGGTGGAGGCGCGACGATATCCCTGCACCGCAATGGAAAGGTCATCGACACCAACCATGGCCTTGGCGGAGACGGCCCTATCACTCCTGAGAGAGCGGGCTGCTGTCCTCCGTTCGAGCTTATCGACATGTGTTTCAGCGGTAAGTACACCAAGGAGGAGATTCAGAAGAAGTTGATAGGTCGTGGCGGAGCGGTGGCTTATTTCGGCACCAACAGTATGCTGGACGTCGAGAATATGGCCAAAGACGGCAACGAGCTTGCGCAGACCTTCCTCAAGGCATACGTTTTGAACATCTGCAAGTACATAGCCGCGATGGCCGCCACTGCTGACGGCAAGGTCGATGCTATTCTCCTGACGGGAGGCATAGCTCACAGCAAGATGCTCATGGATGCCATCAAGGCCAAAATCGGATTTATCGCTACGGTTGAAGTGTTCCCGGGAGAAGACGAAATCAACAGCCTTGCGGAAAATGGCTACATGATCCTTTCCGGCCAGACAAAGATCCACACTTATAATAAGGATAGAATAATTGAAGATTAAATTATAAAATGATGAAGAATATAGATTGGAGCAAGCTGTCTTTCAGCTACACCCCGACAAGGGCTTTGGTTTACAGCCGCTGCATTGACGGAAAATGGGAGACACCTACCGTCACTGAGGATTTCAACATCTGCCTCAGCAGTTTCGCGGGAATATTCCATTACGCTCCTTCCTGCTTCGAGGGATTGAAGGCGTTCCGTGGCGTTGACGGCAAGATCAGGCTGTTCCGTCCGGACAAGAATGCCAAGAGAATGGCTGACAGTGCGACTTATCTCGATATGCCGTACCCGTCAGAGGAAATGTTCATTAATATGTGCGTCCAGTGTGTGAAGGAGAACATTGACTATCTTCCTCCTTATGAGGCGAGTGGAGCTTCCCTTTACCTTCGTCCCGCACTGTTCGGCATCAACCCGCAGCTCGGCATTCATTCCGCTCGTGACGTGATGTTCGCTGTGATGTGTTCGCCTGTGGGGACATATTCAGGAGCAAAGAGTCTCAGCCCTGGTAACGCTGTCATTTCGAGAAACTACGACCGCGCCTCCACATTTGGTTCAGGCTGCTATAAGCTCGGAGCCAATTACGCCCAGTCGCTCCACGCCTACAACATCGCGCACAACACCGGTTACCGTGAGCTTCTGTTCCTTGACTCGGCCACAAAGACGACCATCGAGGAGTTTGGCTCGTCCAACTTCTTCGCGATTAAGGGCAACACCTACATCACGCCTCGTTCCGGAAGTGTCCTTCCGTCAATCACCAACAACAGTCTGCGCAAAGTGGCCGCTGACATGGGATTAAACGTCGAGGTGCGTCCGATCAAGGTAGAGGAACTTGCTGATTTTGACGAGGTCAATTCATGCGGTACGGCTGTTGTCATCACTCCGATCTGCTCGATTGACGACAAGCCTCAGCTTGAGTGCGAGGAGGCTTCCCGCCACTACACATTCGGCTCTCCGGACAAGTGCGGAGCCGTCAGCGAGAAGCTCTACAACCGCATTATCGGCATCCAGAAAGGACTTGAGGAGGACACTCACAACTGGTGTCTGTTCGTTGACTAAGAAGCTGTTTTAATTTATTTGAAATGTTCTTTGAGGTGAAAAATCTTCATTTTCTTCCCGCTTCTTCAGTCAGATAGCACCGCTATCCTCCTTGGAAGAAGCGGTCGAAACTGAAGTTTTTCACTCTCAAACCTTCAAACAAACAAATCAAAACAGCTTCTAAGCGATGCTTGAACTAACGGCGATAGAAAAGATTCTTGTGGAAGGCGGGACTGATGAAGCGATCCGTCTGCTTGATGAATATGTCACCTCCGCTCCGGAGCCATCCGACCGTGCCTACTATCTTTTGGGCAACGCGCACAGAAAGAAAGGGGACTGGCAGAAGGCCATCAACAACTATCTGGAGGCGATGGCGATCAATCCTGAAAGCCCGGCGGCGAACGCTTATGCGATAGCGAACGAGATCCTCGATTTCTACAACAAGGATATGTACAATCAATAAACATTAAGGTATTATGGCTAAAATGAAAGGGGCGACCGTCGTCGACACCGAGAGATGCAAGGGCTGCAATCTCTGTGTCGTCGCCTGTCCGCTCGATGTCCTTGCTCTGACGACCAAGGAAGTGAACCGTAAGGGCTACAACTTTGCCCATGAGGTTCTTGCTGACACCTGCACGGGCTGCGCGTCCTGCGCCACAGTCTGCCCGGACGGGTGCATAACCGTTTACCGTCTTAAAACAGTCTAAGCTATGGCAGATCAGGAAATCACATTGATGAAAGGCAATGAGGCCATTGCCCACGCAGCGATCCGCTGTGGTTGTGACGGCTATTTCGGCTATCCGATTACCCCTCAATCCGAAGTCCTTGAGACCCTTGCAGCTGAGAAGCCTTGGGAGACCACCGGTATGGTTGTCCTTCAGGCTGAGAGCGAGGTTTCATCGATCAACATGGTCTATGGCGGAGCCTGCACCGGCAAGAGGGTGATGACTTCTTCTTCCAGTCCTGGCGTCAGCCTGATGCAGGAAGGTTTGTCTTACATGGCGGGAGCCGAGCTTCCGGCACTTATTGTGGACGTTATGCGCGGAGGTCCGGGACTTGGCACAATCCAGCCAAGCCAGGCGGACTACTTCCAGGCCTGCAAGGGCGGAGGTCACGGTGACTATCACCTGATTGTCCTCGCTCCGGCTTCCGTTCAGGAAATGGCTGATTTTGTGGACCTTTCGTTCGAGCTTGCGTTCCGCTACCGCAATCCTGCGATGATCCTTGCCGACGGTGCCATCGGTCAGATGATGGAGAAAGTTGTCCTTCCGCCGTTCAAGCCTCGCCGCACCGAGGAGGAGATCATCAAGGAATGCCCGTGGGCTACCACAGGACGTGTAGGCGGAAGAAAGCCGAACATCATCACATCCCTTGAGCTCCGCTCCGAGGAGATGGAGGTCATCAATCTCCGCATCCAGAAGAAGTACAAGGAGATTGAGGAAAAGGAAGTCCGTTTCGAGGAATATCTTCTTGAGGACGCTGAATATGCCATCGTGGCCTTCGGCTCAGCCGCGCGTATAGCCAAGAAGAGCATCGAGATCGCCCGCTCACAGGGCATCAAGGTCGGGCTTCTCCGTCCTATCACCCTTTGGCCTTTCCCTACAAAGGAAGTCCAGAAACTTGCAGGAAAGGTGAAGGGGATCCTTTCGCTGGAGATCAACGCTGGACAGATGGTCGAGGACATCCGCCTCGCTGTCGAAGGAAAGGTTCCGGTACAGCATTTCGGGCGTCTCGGTGGCATCATCCCTGATCCGGACGAGGTTGTTGACGCGCTTAAACGTCTTTTCTAAATCTGAAGACCATGACAAGAGAAGAAATAATTGAGAAAGGCCAGGTCGTCTATAAGAAACCGACCTTGCTGAACGACACTCCGATGCATTACTGCCCTGGTTGCAGCCACGGAGTTGTGCACAAGATAGTCTCCGAAGTGATCGAGGAGATGGGAATGACGGACAAGACGATCGCCATCTCTCCGGTGGGTTGCGCCGTGTTCGCCTACAAGTACATTGACGTGGACTGGGAGGAGGCTGCCCACGGAAGGGCTCCGGCACTTGCCAGTGCCACAAAGCGTCTCTGGCCGGACAGGCTGGTGTTCACCTATCAAGGTGACGGCGACCTCGCCTGCATCGGCACCGCTGAGACAATCCACGCCCTGAACAGAGGCGAGAACATCACGATCATATTCATAAACAACGCCATCTATGGAATGACCGGAGGTCAGATGGCTCCGACGACCCTTCTTGGGATGAAGACAGCGACCTGTCCTTACGGCAGGGAAGTGTCGCTTCACGGCTATCCGCTGAAAATTACCGAAATCGCCGCCACCCTTGACGGAACTTGCTACGTGACCCGTCAGGCGGTGCACACAGTCGCTGCCATCAACCGCACTAAGAAGGCGATCAGAAAGGCGTTTGAATATTCAATGCAGGGAAAGGGCTCCAATCTCGTGGAGGTTGTCTCGACCTGTAACTCCGGTTGGAAGATGAGCCCTGAGAAGGCCAACAAGTGGATGGAAGAGAATATGTTCGCTTTCTATCACCTCGGTGACCTCAAGGACAAAGGCGTTGAACTTTAAATCGACAAGGCTATGACAGATGAGATAATTATTGCAGGATTCGGGGGACAAGGTGTCCTCTCGATGGGTAAGATTCTGGCTTATGCCGGTCTTATGGAAGGCAAGGAAGTGACCTGGATGCCGGCCTATGGTCCGGAGCAGCGCGGTGGCACGGCCAACGTGACCGTGATCGTCAGCGATGATCCGGTCTCCTCACCGATTCTTTCCAGCTATGACATCGCGATTGTCCTGAACCAGCCTTCGCTGGAGAAGTTCGAGCCTAAGGTAAAACCTGGCGGAATCATCATCTACGACGGTTACGGAATCAATGAGCCTCCGACAAGGAAGGACGTCAATGTCTATCGCATTGACGCGATGGACGCCGCGGCGGAGATGAACCTCATCAAGACGTTCAACATGATCGTTCTTGGAGGTCTTTTGAAGATCCGTCCTGTAGTCAAGATCGAAAGTGTGCTTGCAGCCTTGAGGAAAACCCTCCCGGAGCGCCACCATCACCTCATTCCACAGAATGAGGAGGCCATCCGGAAGGGAATGGAAATCATCAAAGAGGTTTAGAAACTGTTTTGATTTGTTTGTTTGAAGTTTTGAGAGTGAAAAACTTCAGTTTTGACCGCTTCTTCCAAGGAGGATAGCGGTGCTATCTGACTGAAGAAGCGGGAAGAAAATGAAGATTTTTTCACCTCAAAGAACATTTCAAATTAATCAAAACAGATTCTTAGTCATCAGTGTAAACCCACGATGAGTCAACATCGTATGTTCTTTTGAACTTGATTGAAGCCACGCTTTCCGTGCTTATGCTGACGAGCCCGACTCCACCCTCGACATTGTCCGGGAAGGAGACGGGCTCTGTCAGTGTTGTGTCTCCATCCAGATAGTCGTAGATGCTGAGTGCTTTCAGATAGTAGTACTCTTCCTTTGTGATGCCACGGATTGTCACGCTTAAGGTGGTCTCGGATTCCATTCGGTTATAATTCAGAACGCCGTGCAGCCCGTAGAGGATTTCATTGGCGTTCACGTTGAACCCGATATTAAATGTCCCATCGGAAAATTGTCTGTCCGAAAACACTCTGAAAGTGTTCTCGGAAGCACCTTCCAAGTCGAGATCCTCGGCAGGGGCTCCATCGTTCAGAATCGGGTCGTTGCCTTTGTCGAGGCGGATGAAACTGTAGTTCCTGGTCTCTTCCCAAGTCTTAGCCTCCTCCCTCTCACTAGCGTACCTGATCTTTTTGTCGATAACTGAACGTCCGGACAGGATTCGGTAGAAGTTGTCCTCTCCGATGATGTCCTTGCCTTTGACACGGATTCTGTAAACGTGATCTCCATATTGATTCTTTTGACTCAGAGTGTCGGTTATGCTGAATTCCGGCGCCTTTGGAATGACCACTTCTGAGTAAGCCTTGAAGGTCTCTCCATCGGCTTCAGCCTCGGCCTCGATTCTCACGACATCCCCCGGCTTGAAATCAGCCTTGAACGAGTATCTAGTCTGATTGTTCTTGCTGGCGGCGTTAGGACCCGCAGTGTACATCTCCTTATTATAGAAGTCTGAATAATAACGTCCGTAGAGATGAAGATCCTCCTTGATGAACAGGTCATCGTCACGGTTGTCCAATTGTCCGTCAGCCACATACTCGCCGTTGACATAACACTTGACATAGCCTGATTTGATTTTCTCTATGCGGTCACTCTTGCTTACCGCCAGATAGACAAGGTGCAGGGTGTCACCGACCGTCATCTGTGAGTTTACGATCAACTGTGGCTTGATGTCTTTCTGGTTGAAATCAATGTCCTTTGCGCAGGCTCCGAGCAAGGTGGAGACGGCTGCTATGAATATTAGTCTTCTCATCTTTTTAGAAATTATAAGTGTAGCTGAATGACGGGATTATAGGCAGGATTGTGACAGACTTGAGTTTAGACTTCCTGATGAAGAGACTCGATTCAGAATCGCCTTTCGTGTCCTCCTTATAGTATACAAAATTCGGATTCAGCCTGTTGTAGGCGTTATAGACTCCGAAGTTCCAGACGCTTTCACCGCGTCTCTTTTTCTTGTGATAGTTGACTCCGATGTTCAGCCTGTGGCTCGGTGGCAACCTGTAGTTGTTTCTGTGTGGGGCATAGTCGATTTGAGTGACTGTCCCGTCAGGAAGCATCACGATGCTCTCCCTTTCCGGAATGGTCGTGGTGCCTCCGGTCGCGAATGTCCACACAGCGCTGAGGTCCCATTTCTTACCGAGCTGCTGGTTGACCACGAGTGAGATGTTGTGCCTTCTGTCATAGCGGTAAGGATAGCGTTCACCATTGTTGATCAGACCGTTGGAGAAGATCCTGTCGCTCTTGGCCAGAGTGTAGCCCAACCATCCGGTCGTCTTGCCCATGGTCTTCTGGATGAAGAGCTCGATTCCGTAGGCCCGGCCGTCTCCCATCACGACATTGTCCTCCCAGGATTGCGAGCTCGCCATGAATGAGACGCCGTCTTTATATTCAAGGACATTGTGGATGTCCTTCCAATAGCCTTCGACGGAAAACTCCCAACCCGGCAGGCCGTTGTAATAGAGACCCAATGAATATTGATCCGCGGTCACTGGCTTGATGTTCTTGGTGATCGGCACCCAGAGGTCGATCGGAAGGGTGATCTTCGATGAGGACAGCAGGTGAACATACTGCGCCATCCTTGAATATGCCGCCTTGGCGCTGATGCCCTTCCCGAAATCGAACTTGGCTGACATTCTCGGTTCCGGAGACCAATAGGTCCTGCCACCTGTACGGAACATAGCGATGTGGATTCCAGGGTTGAGCGTCAGCCGTTCGCCAATGGTGAGATCATCATCGATGTAGGCTGACAATTCATGACCGACACGGTTTTTCTCCTTGTTGTTTGAATATGTCGTGTCTGTCAGCATCTGACCATCGTGGTTCTCCTTCTCGACGGTCGTGTAGGTCTCCGGAATATAGGTGTGACATACATATTCACCTCCGAATTTGATGATATGCCTCGGAGACGGGGTGTAGTCAAAGTCGATTTTTGCCGTAAGGTCCTTGATTCCGGAGCCGTAGTCGAATTTGTAAAGGTTTTTCGTGTCCTCGTTTTTCTCCGTCGAGTTGTAGCCCATCCTCATCCGATAGTCAGTGAACGCCACTGTGGTGTTGGAGAACAGTCTTCCGTTGAAGACGTGGTTCCATCTTGCCGAGGTGAGCAGGTTGCCCCACCTGATGTAGGTTTTGTCATCGAACTCGGTATTATCCTCGATTCCGTCTATGATGACATCGCCTTCATTGTCTTTGTAGTAGAAGATGTCCCGTCCGTAATACGCGTTGAGGAACAGCCTGTCCTTGTCGCTGAATTTATGGGTCACCTTGCCGTTGAAGTCGAAGAAATAATAGTTCGCCGGGATGTTCGCTGCCCTGAATATACCGTCGAACAGGAATGTGTGCATCCCTCTGGCGCTGATTGAATATGCCGTCTTTCCCTTGAATATAGGCCCTTCAAGATGGAATTTGTCGCTCAGAACCCCGACACCGATTGTTCCGTGGGTCTCCTGAAGGTTTCCGTCATTCGTCCTCACATCGATGATGCTGGAGGTTCTGCCTCCGTAACGGGCAGGGAACGAGCCTTTGTAAAGCGTGACTTTCTTTACGGCTTCCGGCTGAAAGATAGAGAACAGACCAAGCATGTGCTCAGCGTTGTAGAGCGAGATTCCGTCAAGAAGGAGCAGGTTCTCGTCCGGCCCGCCTCCACGCACGTATATTCCCGAAAAGCCTTCGGCCCCGCTCTGCACGCCAGGCATCAGCTGGATTGTCTTAAGGACATCGGCCTCACCGAAGAGAACCGGAGTGTTCTTGATCATATTCATGGGTATCTCGATGGCGCTCATCTTCGTGGCCATTATTCCGGATTCCCTTTGCGCTGAGACGATCGCTTCCTTGAGTTCGGTGTTGGCTTTCAAGGAAACATTGATCGTGGTGTCGCGCAAAAGGTCAATGGTGACCGTCATGTCGTCGTAGCCTACGTAGGAATATTTCAGAGTCACCTGCCTGCCCTGCGGAAGGGTCAATGTGTAGAATCCGTAGTTGTTAGTGGCGGCACCGGCTCCTTCGCTGAGCACTCCGGCTCCGATCAAGGTTTCCCCTGAGGCCTTGTCCGTGATGTGGCCGCTCACGGTGACTCTTGTCCGTTGGGGCTGGGCATGAAGGCTTCCTGCGATCGTTAATGCCAGCAATATAGAAATCGTGGCTGTGATCAATCGGTTAAGACATCTCATGTTCATATAAAGTTTAGTTAATTCAATCTTACCGTCTTTACAAAATTCCAAAAAGTCAAATTATTGCAATCAGTCGGCCAATTTATTTTGGAATGCAAAATTGGCCAATTTTTTTCGATTAACATCTTGTTTCATAGGGGTTTTTCTTAAATTTGCATTTATGCAAAGAAAAAATCTTTATATTCTTTTTGTTTTTTTAGCCTTTGCCCTCGTTCTGGCCTCATCTGGTTGCAAGAGAAAGGTGCAGGAGAATGAGACGGAAATAGTTGAGGGAGTGAAAGATACGCTACCTCCCATGGGCTTTTGGCCGGATTCCCTTGACCTTGCCGAGGAAGTCGTCAGAAATGGCGAGTCATTCACCGTGCTGATGAACCGGTTGGGGCTTTCGATGAATGATGCCATTAAGGTGGCGCAGGCCTGCGACACAGTCTTCGATGTGAGGAAGATGCGCGCGGGCAACAAGGTTCAGGCTTACTACCAATTCGACACGACTGGAACCGGAAGCACTGACGGGCCTGCTTTGAAATATGTCGTTTACGAGCGCAACAAGATAGATAGGGTAATCTTCAGAACTTCCGAACCATTCAAGGTCTGGAGTTGGACGAAGCCTGTCGAGAGCACACGAGAGTATGCGGATGTGACCATTAAATCATCTCTTTGGAATGACATGCTTGCAGCCGGAATCTCTCCTCAGTTGATTGTGCCGCTTTCTGAGATCTACGCATGGTCGGTTGACTTCTTTGGCCTTCAACCGGGGGATCGTTTCAGGGTACTCTACGAGCAAAGAAAATGTGATGACGAGATAATAGCCGTTGACACAATCTATTATGCGGAGTTTGTCAGGGACGGAAAGATGATTCCCGCGATCATGTTTGACCAGGGCGACAACGGTAACCTTTATTGGAACGAGAAAGGGGAGAGCCTCCGTAAAGCTTTCCTCAAGGCTCCTCTGAAATTCACGAGGATCAGTTCCGGCTTCTCATATCACCGGAAGCATCCTGTCACCGGGAAGGTGCGGGCACACACTGCTGTGGATTATGCGGCCCCTACCGGAACGCCAGTTATGACTATAGGTGATGGCACCATCGTTAGTGCCGGTTGGACAAACGGAGGAGGCAACACTGTGAAAGTCAGGCATAACTCGGTCTATACCACCAGTTACATGCACCTTTCGCGCTACGGAGCCGGAATCAAGGCCGGGGCACGGGTACGTCAAGGAGATGTTATCGGCTATGTCGGTTCCACAGGAATGTCCACCGGACCTCATCTGGATTTCCGTGTCTGGAAAAACGGTTCCCCGATCAACCCTCTGAAGATGGATTCTCCTCCCTCCGAACCAATCAAGCCAGAGAATATGTCGGCTCTTGACTCGACTTTCAGATATTACAGGCAGATGATCGACACTTTGAAAGTAAGTGTCACTCAATAAATCTTTATTAAAACCGTGATAATATAGACGCTAATTTAATAATATTCACTACAATGAATAAGAATATTTATCTATTATCCCTTGCCGCCGCGCTGTTGTTTGCTCACGGCTGCGGGCAACGTGATGCTTCTTCCGTTTCTCCCGCCATCGCACGAGATGCCGAGATCGAAGCGAAAGTTGAGAATGTTCTCAAAGGAATGGATCTTACAGAGAAGGTCGGTCAGATGATCCAGCTAACATCATCGACGGTCACAGTTCAGGGCAAGCCTGAGATCGATCCTGACAAACTCCAGAAAGTCATAGGGGAGATGAAAGTCGGCTCCATTCTGAACACTTTCGCGGATGTCGCTCAGTCCAGGGAACTTACGGCCAAACTCGTCAGTGAAATACAGAAGAAGTCGATGGAGGAAATAGGAATTCCTTGCATCTATGGCCTTGATATGATCCATGGTGCGAGCTATCTTACAGATGCGACATTCTTCCCTCAGGAAATAAATCTTGCAGCTACTTTCAATCGTGAATATGCTCGTGCGATGGGCGAGGCTATGGCTTACGAGACAAGGGCCGCGATGGTGCCATGGGTGTTCTCACCTGTCATGGATCTTGGCCGGAATCCGGTCTGGCCAAGGCATTGGGAGAGTTTCGGAGAGGATCCGTATCTTAATGCCGAGATGGCAGTCGCTGAAACCAAGGCTCTTCAGGGAGATGATCCGAACCATATTGACGACAAGCATGCCGCTGTCAGCGTAAAGCATTTCATGGCCTACGGTGTCCCGGTTTCAGGAAAGGACAGGACTCCGGCTCTTGTCCCTGAAAATGAATTGAGAGAGAAATACTTCCGTCCGTTCAAGGATTGCCTTGAGGCGGGAGCCTTGACTCTGATGGTCAACTCCGCTTCAATCAACGGAATCCCTACACATGCCAACAAGGAACTTCTGACCGGTTGGGTCAAGGACGATATGGACTGGGATGGCTTGATTGTCACTGACTGGGCTGACATCAACAATCTCTTTGAGAGGGATCACGTGGCCAAGGACAGAAAGGAAGCCTTGGCCATGGGAATCAACGCAGGAATCGACATGATCATGGAACCATACGATCCGTCCTGCTGCACTGAGCTTAAGGAAGTTGTGGAGGCTGGAATGATTCCGATGTCCAGAATCGATGACGCTGTCCGCAGGGTGCTTCGTCTGAAGTTCCGTCTGGGACTGTTCGACAATCCGATTTGGGATGTCAGCGGCTTTGACAAGTTCGCATGCAAGGAGTTCCAGGACGCTTCCTACGCTGCCGCGGTAGAATCTGAGGTCCTTCTCAAAAACGAGGGGAATATCCTTCCTCTTGAATATGGGAAAAGAATCCTCGTGACTGGACCTAACGCCAATTCAATGAGGTCTTTGAACGGTGGATGGTCCTACACATGGCAGGGCGATGCGGATCGTTTCGCTGGTGAATACAACACGATCTATGAGGCTTTGGCCCAGAAATTCGGTGAGCGAAATGTTGTCTATGAACCTGGAGTGACCTACGATGAGACAGACCGTTGGTCAACCGGTGCATGGCAGAAGGAGAACGCTCCTCAGATCGCTAAGGCTGTGGCTGCTGCCTCAAGGGTGGATGTTATAGTCGCTTGCATAGGCGAGAACAGCTACTGCGAGACCCCAGGTAACATTGATGATCTGAATCTTTCCGGTAACCAGAAGGAACTTGTCAAGGCTTTGGCCAAGACCGGAAAACCGATTATTCTTGTGATTAACGAGGGACGTCCGAGGGTATTGCGTGAGATTGAGCCGCTTGCCAAGGCTGTCATTGATGTGATGCTACCGGGCAATTACGGTGGAGATGCCCTTGCCGCCCTCATGTCCGGCGAGGAGAATTTCAGTGGCAAGTTGCCGTTTACCTATCCTAAGTACGTCAACTCGCTTCACACTTATGACTATAAGGTCACCGAGAGCCGCGAAACGATGGCCGGAGTTTATAACTACGAGGCGACCATGGATGTTCAGTGGCCTTTCGGCTTCGGACTCAGCTACACCACTTTTGAATATTCAGACTTCAAGTGCTTGAGCGGTGCTGCCTTTGCCCCTGGCGATGACCTTAAGTTTGAGGTGACTGTCAGGAACACCGGCTCGCACAACGGCAAGGAGGCTGTCCTGCTATATTCAAGTGACATTGTCGCCAGTTTGATCCCTGACGTGAAGCGTCTTCGTGAGTTCACCAAGGTTGAGCTCGCTCCAGGTGAGAGCAAGGTTGTTTCGTTCACGATTCCTGCCAAGGAACTTGCCTTTGTAGGCTCCGACGGCAAGTGGCGTCTTGAGGCCGGTGATTTCAGAATGAGCTGCGGTGGGCAATCCCTCATGATCACCTGCTCCGAGACCAAGGTTTGGGACACACCGAACATCTAGTGTCGCTTCGGTGCTTCGACAAGCTCAGCAACCGAAACCTCTTCGGTCACTGAGCCTGTCGAAGTGACCAATAGTGACCACAAAATGAATTTTATCCAAAAGACATGAGATTATTCAAGAGGATTCTATTGTCGCTTGCCGGAATGCTGATGGTGTCGGCACCGTCTTGGGGCGTGTTTAACGAGAAGGATCTGGCGCAGACGCTTCAGGTGCTGAGATATGAGCTGCGGAAGGCGTATGTAGAGATGGAGAAGAGCCAGGTGTCGTACGAGTCACAGGATGACAGGCAGCACGAGGAACTGGTGCATCTTATCCAGAGCTGCAACGAGCTGTCGCTGATGCTGTACTCGCAGAAGCAGGACTTCACGTTCGACCTTACCTACGCCCTCCAGCAGGTCACAGACCAGTACCATAACTTCACTCAAAGCCGGATGCCGTACGACAACATCATCTCTTACCTTGATGTGGAGATCGACAGGTACGACAGGCTGGTGATGGCTCTAAAAGTGCTTCCTCCTGAATTGATTGAGTTGCCGGACAGCCTTGGAGGATCGTCTTTGCTGGACTCTCTGGCATCCACGCTTCAAACGCATATTCTTCCGAATGATTCCTACACGGACGCCCATGCGGGTGATCCGGCTCATGTCGGGCACAATCATTTTGTCGGTCTTGAGGAGGAGCACGAGCACGGTTCATTCCATCTGGACAGCCTGTCGCAGGTGGCAAGGGACAGTTGTCTCTTCTATTCCACAAGGCTGCTGAAGATGTTCACGGACATCCGTGACCATATGATTGAGGACAACGAATATTATGACACGACCGACAAGCGCCTTAAAGAGGCCTACGACTATGCCCAGGATCGTTATAAGATGGTCCAGAAGAAGATATTCATTGAAGGGCAGGACAATTTCTGGACAATTCTTACTCACGTCAAGTCTTATGCATCGAGAGCCGCCAAGGATTTCAGCGACAAGTACGGCAGGGCTTATTTCACTGATGTGAAGAGTGAGTGGCGTGGTCCGATGGTCATCGGCTTCTCGTTCATGGTTCTGATTTATCTTGCAATTGCCACGCTGTTGAGCATGTTGATTGTCAAGATGTTGATGAGACGGGTCAAGTTCTTCAGGACGGAATGGTTCCGCAAGAGGGAAGCTGCCATATTCATGCTTGGCGCAGCGATTCTGTTTGTAGTCGTCATCGCGATTGCCAGGAATGCCTCCTCGACATCGCATTTCTTCACCATGGCCGCTGGGCTGCTGATCGAGTTCGCGCTGTTGCTGATCGCTGTGCTGACCTCGCTTCTGATCCGTCACGACAGCAAGCAGATCAACTATGGAATGCGGATCTACACTCCGATAATGCTGATGGGACTGTTGGTCATCACGTTCAGAATCATATTCATACCTAACAGTCTGATCGCTTTGATTTT
>ERZ808246.89-NODE-89-length-76108-cov-6.843491_pt1 | contig 76108 bp, 73 predicted proteins | sample MGYA00521083_ERZ808246 | MGnify/ENA primary metagenome ERZ808246 (study PRJEB31516, sample SAMN03275577) | gut metagenome | biome: mammalia-associated habitat; material: feces | host: Papio cynocephalus | place: Kenya | collected 2012-07-07 ... | reverse complement strand
CGTCCTCTTTTACTCAACGCTTTACGAACGGGATACCCCGAACATGTCCAGAGCCAAATGCTTAAAACGCGGGGAAAGTGCCGTCAATACGACTCTCAATCAAGTTCCCGTTCATCTTTGGAGGAATAACGCATGACCATATATGTGTTTGACATGGACGGTACGATAACGCCGGCGCGACAGCCGATGACGGCGGAATTCGCAATACGGTTTTACGAATGGCAAAAGACGCACAAATCATTTGTGGCAACAGGTTCCGATTATGCCAAAGTCGAAGAACAGCTGCCGCCCAGCGTGATTAAATCGTTTACGGGTGTGTATTGCTCGATGGGCAATATTTTAAAATCCAAGGGCGAAACCGTGTATCAAAAGGATTTCGATCCGTCGGAAAAGCTGTTGTCTTTGTTGGAAAAATACCGCGCCGCAACAGAATACCCCGGCGTTTTGTACGAAAATTACATCGAACGGCGCGTCGGTATGGTGAACTTTTCGGTTTTGGGGCGAAACTGCCCGTACACGGAACGGGAACGCTATTGCGCTTGGGACAAAGTCGCGCACGAACGGCTGAAAATCCAAGCCGAACTGGAACGCGAATTTCCCGACTTGGACATCGCCGTCGGCGGATCGATTTCGATGGACATCACGCCCAAAGGGTGCGGCAAAGGACAGGTCGCGCATCATTTGCGCGCGACGTATCCCGCCGAAGAAATCGTGTTTTTCGGGGACAAAACGTTCAAAGGCGGCAACGATTACGAATTGGCGCGCGAATTGACTTTGTTCGCCGGCACGAAAACCGTTCAGGCGGACAATCCCGAATTTGTTTTGAAGTATCTGGAGGAGAATACATGACTTGCTATTACATCGTATCGGGCGGATTCGACCCGATTCACGAAGGACACATCGGCATGATAAAAGCCGCGAAAGAAAAAGCGGACGGCGTGATTTTGCTGTTGAATTCGGACGAATGGCTGTGCCGTAAAAAAGGCAAAAACTTTATGAGTTTCAAAACACGTTTGGCGATTTGCGAAAACATCAAAGGCGTTGTCGACGCGTTCGGGTTCAACGACGCGGACAATTCGGCGTCCGACGGCATTCGCAAGGCGCGCGCGAAATACCCCGACGCGGAATTGGTGTTCGCGAACGGCGGCGACCGCACAAAAGACAACATTCCCGAAACGGCGGCTGCCGCAGAATGCAACGTGCGGCTGGAATTCGGCGTCGGCGGAGAAAACAAAGCGAACTCTTCCTCTTGGATTTTAAAAGACTGGAAACAAGGATAAAATCATGAAAAAGGCATTGATTACAGGCGTTACGGGGCAGGACGGTTCTTATCTGGCGGAACTGTTGTTGGCTAAAGGCTATGAAGTTCACGGATTGAAACGCCGTTCTTCGTCGTTCAACACGGGACGCATTGAACATTTGATGGGCAATCCGATGCTGAAACTGCACGACGGCGATTTGGTGGACAGCACGAATCTGACGCGCTTGGTCAAAGAGATTCAGCCCGACGAAATCTACAACCTTGCGGCGCAAAGCCATGTCAAAGTGTCTTGGGACTGTCCCGAATTCACAGCCGAATCCGATGCCGTCGGCACGCTGCGCCTGTTGGAATCCGTGCGTTTGAACGGATTGGAAAAGAAAACGAGATTCTATCAGGCTTCGACGTCCGAGCTGTTCGGCTTGATTCAAGAGCCGATTCAGTCCGAAAAAACACCGTTTTACCCGCGTTCTCCGTACGGTGTGGCAAAATTGTATTCGTATTGGATCATCGTCAACTACCGCGAAAGCTTCGGCATGTTCGCATGCAACGGCATCTTGTTCAATCACGAAAGCCCCCGCAGAGGCGAAACGTTCGTCACCAGAAAAATCACCATGGCGGCGTCGCGCATTTCTTTGGGCATGCAGGAAAAACTGTCGCTCGGCAACCTGAACGCCAAGCGCGACTGGGGACATGCGAAAGATTACGTCGAAGGCATGTGGCGCATTTTGCAAAACGACAAGCCCGAGGATTTCGTTTTGGCGACGGGAACAACGACCTCCATTCGCGACTTTGTCACGATGACGTTCAAAGAATTGGGCATCGAAATCGAATGGCAGGGATCGGGCGTTGACGAAAAAGGCATTGATAAAGCGACGGGAAAAGTCGTCGTCGATGTCGATCCCCGCTATTTCCGTCCCGCGGAAGTCGAGTTGCTGTTGGGCGATTCGACCAAAGCCCGCACGAAACTGGGCTGGAAGCCGACTTACGATCTGCAAATGCTGTGCCATGAAATGGTCGAAAGCGATCTGGATTTGGCAAAACGCGAAAAACTGCTGAACGATCACGGCTTTAAAACGCACACGCCGCAGGAGGTCTGATGTCGGAGCTAATCGAATTTCTGAAACCCGATTTTTCGTTTTCGGACGAACGCGGTTGTTTGTTCCAACTGGTTCACGACGGTTGGAAACAGGTCAACGTGTCGCAAACCAAAGCGGGCGTCAAGCGCGGCGGACACTACCACCAACAAACTGTGGAAGCGTTTTTCGTCGTGTCGGGGGAAGTTCGGTTGACGCTGTCCAAAGGCGGGAAAACGGAACAAGTCACCGTCAAAACTGGGGATTTTTTCCGCTTTCCGCCGTATGTGGCGCACTCGTTCGACTTTGCCGCGGATACGACGCTGGTCGCGCTGTACGACAAACCCGTCGAACAGCCCGACGGCGGCAAAGACATTTTCAAAGCGGAGGAATGACCGATGTATTTGGTTGTCGGCGCAAACGGATTTTTAGGGTCTTACCTGATTAAAAACATTCTGGACATGACGGACGAGCGCGTTTTGGCGGCGGATTTGAATTGTCCGCCCGAATTCCGCGCGCGCGTCAAATGGACGAAGTGCGACATTACGAACGATGCCGATGTTTCGGCTTTGCGCGAAAAAACAATCGGGCAAAAACTGAAAATCCTGTTTCTGGCGGCGTACCACCACCCCGACGCAGTCGCGAAAAATCCGCGCTTGGCTTGGAAAATCAACATCGTCGCTTTGGCAAAGTTTTTGGACGCTTTTTACGATGCGGACGCGCTTTATTACCCGTCAACAGAGGTCGTCTATGGCGAATCGGACGGATCGCGGCTGAAAGAAGACGCGCCGTTAAACCCCGTCAGCCGCTATGGGCAGTTCAAGCGCACCGCCGAAAGCATGGTTTGTCTGGCGGGCTTCAACGTCGTGCGCTTTCCCGTGTTGATGGGGCAAAGTTTGCAGCCCGACCGTCCGCACTTCACGGACAGGATTTTGGACAGCCTGAAAAACGGCGAAACGGTCGAGATGTTTTCCGACCAGTACCGGACGTTCATCGACTTTGACACGGCGGCGAAAACGGTTGTCGCTTTGACGCAAACCGAATCGGCGCGGCAATATCCCGTCGTGAACGTTTCGGGCGACGAACGTTTGTCCAAATACGAATACGCCTGCCGTTTGGCAGCGGCGCACGGGTTTGACGCAAGAGTAATAAAGCCCGTGTCAATGAACGCGAACACGGGGATTTTCGCCGAAAAACGCGCTAACGAAACGTTGTTGGACAACACGCTTGTCAAACGGATTTTAGGCTTAAACGAATTGAAGGTAAAAGTGCAATGACGCGGATTCCAGTTTTTATCGAAGGGCAAGACGATTTAATCGACCTGTTGGCGACGGCGATGTGCAGTATTTGTTACAATACATCGTCTTTTATCGAATTTTACGTTTTGGACTGCGGAATTTGCCCTTTCAACAAAAAGCAGCTGGAAAGCCTGAAAACGAAATTCGACAACTTTTCGATAGAGTATCTGCCCGTCGATTTAAAACGGTTCGAGGGGATGAAAGGCTGGAAAGCGGGCAATTTTCTGGACTGTTACGCCCGATTGCTGATTCCCGAATTAAAACCCGATATCGACCGCGCGATTTATCTGGATTCCGACGTTATCGCATTGGACGACATCAAATTGTTGTGGGATCAAAGCTTGGACGGCTTTGAAACGGGCTTGGTTGCCGATATCGGATACGGCGACGACAGCTTTTATTTTGAAAACTGCACCCGAAATCTGGGCGTGCCGGCGGAACATGTTTACGCGAACGCGGGCATGTTTTTGATCGACTGCAAACAATGGCGCGAACACGGAACGACCGAAAAATTGCTTGAAATCGGCAGAAAATTCAAAGACAAGCTGCTGGTTTTGAACGAAGACATTTTGTCCGTTTATTATGCTCCGAACCGTTACAAGCGGCTGGAAAACAGATTTAATTTGACTGATCTGAACAGCCGTGTCGCCCGATACGGCATCACCGACGATTATTTGGCGGGCGAATGGAAAAACGCCGTTATTTATCATTTTTGCCACGGCAAGCCGTTCAGACAAATCAAAAACAACTACAACGGCAAAACGATCCGCCATTTCGACGCGTTTTGGTTTTTCGCGCAAATGACGCCGTTTTATGCGGGAATGAGGTTCCGCATGAATGAAGCCCTGCGCGCCGATACCGGAGCCAAAACAAAATACAGTCTGTTCGGCATTTTGCCGATTCTGTCCGTCCGCCGCAAAAACGGAAAAACTTTGTACAAGCTGTTCGGTATTCTGCCCGTGATGAAAAAAGGAGAAAAATAATGGATAATGAGACTTCTAAGATAGAGTATTTAAAAATGATCGAAAACATTATTGCTAGGTTATCTCAAGCGGGGTTGTCGATCCAGAATTGGTTTATTGTTGTTTTTTGCGGATTAATGACAATTACTCTTAAAGATGACACTGATAAAATGTCTTGCGAAACATTTTTAATCGGACTTTCGGTGATAGTGTTTTTTTATTGGAATCAAGCCAGTTATTTGCATGTAGAACGATGCTATCGGAAAAAATATGAACAAGCCAAAAATGGCGAATGCCCGCTTTTTGATCTGGATATATCCGCTATAAAAGAAAAAAGCAAAATGAAATCTAAATACTTTTCATTCTCATACCTTATTTACGTTCTTGCAACAATAAGCCTACTGTTCTTGTTCGCAATAGGACGTGTTGATCTATGCAAACTTATTTGTTCGTAAAGGAAATAAAAATGACACAGTTTTTTAATAGAGCTTATTTAAACAGTCTTGAACTTAAACCGCACGCAGTGCGTGCAATGAATGAAGCTTTGCTTAACGAAGCCGCCTCCGGAAGACAGGAAGAATATGATGTTTTCATTTCTCACAGTACAAAAGATAAGAGGCTAATCAAGGCTCTCCGTCAAACTTTGGAAGATCAATTTCATCTAAGTGCCTATATCGATTGGGATGAAGACAATGGAATGTCCCGTGATGATGTTGCTGATACTGTTAAGGAAAGAATGAAACATTGTAAATCTTTTCTGGTTGTCAAGACAGAAAATTCTGATATGTCGTCATGGGTCTCATGGGAAACTGGGTATTACGAAGCATTATGCTATGAAAAAGAACATATTTCTTTTGAACGCATCGGTGTTCTGTTGATTGAAGACGGCGTGTTTAATAAAGATACATTTCTTCATCAAGAATATCTAAAACGTTACGAGATAATAAACGAATCAAATCTTATTGAATTTGTTAATAAGGGAGCAATGGGTATCAGAACAAAACGCTTAGATGAAGAATTTCGAAAAAAAAATTTGGGAGTCGATAGAAAAACAGGTTTTCTTACAACATTGAACACTCCGACTGGAACGACAACTTCATATTACGGAGATAGATAGTTTGAAGTACGGAGCTGACTGTTTCGAACGAAATTATTTAGAATTGCGCCGCTTTCCGAACGCTTTATGTGAATGGATTCGCGGAAAATTCATTGTTTGTGAACTTGAAACAAAATCACCGGTCTCTCAAAATAAATACAAGCTTTGTATAAATTATGAAAAAGGATGGACGCCAGCCTTTTGGATTATTGAACCCAATTTGTTGGTGGGAAAAGTTATTCATACATTCCACGGATGTTCAAATAAACTTTGCCTCTTTAAAACATCAAATTGGCGATGGACGGATTCATGTAATATCGTAGATACAATGCTCTTGTGGGCTTTTATGTGGATTGTCTATTATGAAGATTTTTGCAAAACCGGAAAATGGATGGGAGTTGAAGCGACGCATAATCTTCAACCGAAAGATGATAACGATCAAGCAATCCCAAAAGTCTCTAAAAGAAAACCGTCTTTCTTGAAGAAAAGTCCCGTTAGATTGGTTGAGCTTGAAAAATATATGCAGAAAGGAAAAAGAAAATGAGCAAATATTTCGATATCAAAGATTTCTCTAAAATTACTGAAAGTGACATAAGCGAACATAACAAGCTGTTAGAGAATGTTTCTAAATTTACAGCGCAATTTGACGACGGAAAGATAAATTGTTTTCTTTCTCATAGTTACGAAGACAGAAACCTTATAGAAAGGATTAAATATACACTTGAAAAAGATTCTGAACTGCAGGTTTTTGTTGATTGGATGGAAGAACCTCAACGGAATCCTAATGAAGCCGCGAATAGGATTAAAGATGCTTTAAATAGAAGCCATTCCGTTTTGATCATAAAAACAGAAAATTCCATGCAATCAACTTGGGTTCCGTGGGAAGTCGGTTATTTCGAAGCGTTAAATTCACAAAACGATAACGATGTTCTGAACAAAATAGGCGTTCTTTTAATTGAAGATGAAGCAAATGGATTTACAAAGGAATCTTTACCGGAAAATTGTTTTGAACATCATGAATATATGAAACGCTATAAAATGTTGGGTAAAGATGATTTAAAAGAATTCTGCACAGAAACATATGACGCTTCTAATATGATAGAGGATATTTGAAAATGACTGAAAACTTACCTAAAATTACTGTAATCACGGCGACATTTAACCTGATCAAAGACGGACGGGAAGCATTTTTCCGTCAATGTGTCGAAAGTGTTCATAATCAAACATATCCAAACATTGAACATATCGTCATGGACGGCGCGTCAACTGACGGTACTTTGGATTTAATCCGCGAATATGAAGAGAAAGGTTGGCTGAAATGCTATTCCGAACCAGATGAAGGCATGGTTGATGCTATGAATAAGGGAATTAAAAAAGCGTCAGGAGAGTATATCGCTATTTTAAATTCCGACGATTGGTATCCCGATTATGCCATGGCAGAATCAATCAAAAAAATTCAGGAAGAAAATGCTGATTACTCGTACGGTATTACAGATTGCCTGCAGCGTGATAATGGAAAATTATATAGAAAATGGACTGTTTCTCCATATAGTTTTGCCTTTTTCTACTTTATTATGCCGTACAATCACGAAAGTATGTTGTGCAAAAAAAACGTGTATGAAGAGTTGAACTACTATAACCATAAAGAATATGGAACGATTGCTGATTATGATTTTGCTCAAAGATTGATTTTGAATGATTATAAGGGCGTTTATGTTGAAAAAGTAATTTTGAATTTTAGGTGGGACGGTTCAACGAATTTTTCAAAAAAAGAGAATATTAAATCATCCTATCGCAGTCATCTCTCCAATCTATTGAAACTGTATAGAAATTTATGGACAAAGTTCTTGCCTGAATATCAACAAAATTGGTTGGATGGAATTTTAAACTGTAGCGATTATTTGGATGGAGCAAGAGTTGAAGCAATTAAACAAGATTGGTTCGTTTATCCGTTCATCAAGTTTATCTCTGAAAAAAAACTGAAAAATTATCCCTACGATGTCCTCTTTCAATCTTTGTTACATGAACATAGTCAAACAAATCGCGATAATCTTAAAAAAGTAAAGAATGTCAAGCTTTTTTGTTTTCTTCCTTTTTTGAAGATACGACAAAAAATAAACATAACACGCATTTACCTTTTCGGCTTCATTCCGTTCCTGAAAATCAAATCGAAATAAGGAATTTGTCATGATCTACGATTACATTGTTTTAGGCGCGGGAATTACCGGTTTGACGTTGTTGAAAAAACTGCGTGAAAAGGGTTTCAACAACATTTTGGGATTGGAAACCGAAAGCGAAGCGGGCGGGTTGTGCCGCACGTTCTATGTTGACGGGCATGCTTGCGACATCGGCGGACATTTTTTTCAAACCAAATATCCCGAAGTGGAAAAGTTCGTTTTTTCCGCTTTTCCGCGCGAAAAGATGTATCAAATCAACCCGCGCATTTCCAAAATCCGATTGGACGGACAGGATATTGATTACCCGCTGGAAGCAAACCTTTGGCAGCTGCCCGTTGAAAAACAGATCGCGTTTTTGATTTCGGTCATTCGCAACGGCGAAGCGTTGGGCAAACCCGAACCGAAAAACTACGAACAATGGATTCGCTGGAAACTGGGCGATAAAATTTGCGATGAATACCTGATTCCCTACAACAACAAAGTTTGGGGCGTTCCGTCCGACGAAATGGACGTTGACTGGCTGCACAAAATTCCGCGCATTGAGGTCGAGGAAATTCTGCGCGATTCTTTGGAACGCACGCAGGACGTCGAAAAATACCCCGCGCATATCCGCCCGTATTATCCTCTGTCGGGCGGATACGGTCGCGTTATCGAAGCCATTGCCGCCGATATCAACAAGTTTATCCGCTTCAACACGGCGGTTTCCAAAGTCCGCTACAACGAAAACGAACGGCTTTGGACGATCAACGACGAATTCGCCGCCAAGAACGTCATCACCACCATTCCTTGGCGCGATTTGTTTGAAGCGATGGGCAGACCCGCCGAAATCAAAGACCAAATGACCAAAATCAAACACAACAAGCTGGTGATTTCCCTGTTTGAAACGGACGAAAATCCGACGCCGTACCATTGGCGCTATATTCCCGATATGAAAGAACAGCATCATCGCGAATTTTTCATTTCGAACTTTGCCAAGGACAGCAAGAACTACGGCACTTTCACGGAAACAAACGCCGACCGTTTCGACGCGGACAATTTGACGTTCAAAGGACGCAACCTGTTCAACTACACCACCCCCGCCGCATACCCTCTGCCGTTAATCGGACGCACGCGGGCAATCAAAGAAATCTTGGATTTCTTCAAACCGAAACACTTGTTCGGCGTCGGTCGCTGGGGCGAACACCTGCACCACAATCACGACGTTTGCATGAAACACGCGATTGATTTTGTAAAAGGATTGTAAAAATGAAATTTGAAAATTTGTATCAAAAGTACGCTTACAAGCTGTGGAAACATCTCGGCAAACGGCTGAACGGCAATATCATGCAATCAATATACCCCCCTGTAAAAGCGATTGAAGGGCAATCCGCCATGATTGCAAAATTGGCGGAAATCGAGAAAATTCTAAGAAATGTAAGGCAAAGCCAATTTAAATTTTTTAATATTCTTGTTCACCAAGATTTAGTAACGACACAAAACAAAAAAGTTTTTGAAAAATATCGAGGCGTTTATAAAGGGCGTGACGCCGTTTTGTGCGCCAGCGGTCCCAGTTTTAATTATTTTGACGGAAAATATTTGAAAAACGCCGTCAAACTTGGCGTCAACAACGCAGTTTTAAATGAAAAAATCAAATTCGATTACAGCTTTGTTATAGATCATAACGGAATCCGCAACAAAATTAACGATCATAAAAACAAAACAGATGTTAAAAAGCTGTTTGGAATTATGCTGCCTTTGGATGATTTATTACTGACGCCTTCGTCTATCGGACGTATTCTGCCGCAATCCGTTATAGAAGAAAACAATGCTGAATATTTTTACATAAACGAAGGCATTGTTTGGACAGCTGACTTAACTGCCGTTCCATTGTCCAGTTGGGCTTCCGTAGTTTTCCCCGCAATGGATTTTTTGTTCTGGACGCGTCCGCGCCGTATCTTCATCGTCGGGGCGGACTGCGGCGGAAAACATTACGACGGCGATTACAAACTTCCCGACGAAACGACAAAAATGCTCTTGAACAGGTGGAAGCGAATTAAATTCGAAGCCCCTTATCTTTATCCCGACACGGAAATCATATCAGTCAATCCCGTCGGATTAAAAGGGTTGTTCCATGATGTTTACACGGAATCTTATCTGAACGACCACCCCGAAATCGACCGAAAAACCGTCGAGGTCTTGAACGAAGAGGACTAATCCCATGACAATAAAAGCTTTGATACCGGTACGTTCCGGTTCTGTGCGGGTAAAAAATAAAAATATTGCGCCTTTTGCAGGCAGTTCTTTGCTTGAAATTAAAATAAAGCAGTTGAAAAGAATTCACGAATTAGACGGTGTTATTGTGAATTCCAATTCTGACGAAATGTTGGAAATCGCCCGTCGTTTGGGTGCGGAAGCGGTCAAGCGTGATGAATATTTTGCGACGTCGTCGGTGGCGATCAGCGATGTTTATGAAAATATGGCGAAGCATTTGGATTGCGACACGGTTTTGTTTGCAGACGCGACGAATCCTATGATTAAAGATGAAACCGTGCATAAAGTAATTGAATTGTACGAACATCGAGATGAAACATACGACTCCGTTATAACGGCAACACCGGTAAAGATGTTTCTGTATTGGAACGGAAAACCGATAAATTACACGGAAGACAAAAAACCACGGTCGCAAGATTTGCCCGATATATTGGCATTAAATTCAGCATTGCACATTTTGCCGCGCGAAATGATGGAAAAGAAAAAAAGCATTGTTGGTTACAAACCTAAACTTTATCCGGTTTCGCGGGTCGAAGGAATTGATATTGACGATCCGATTGATTTCGCGTTCGCCGAATTTATGTACAAACACGACCACCATTAAGTTGGCGGTGAACAACGACAACGATTTGATTTTCATGTCGGTCGATACGCAAAAAGATTTGATGCGGATTTCGACCATTATGAAAGAAAAAGGAAACTGAACATGGTACGGATTTTGGATTGCACATTGCGCGACGGCGGATATGTCAACGCATGGAATTTCGGTGAAAAGATCATAGGGAGGATCGTCGGTAATTTGACCGACGCGGGCATTGATTTCGTTGAAATCGGCTTTCTGCAATCCAAACCGTACACTCCCGACAAAACGCTGTTTCGCGCGGTTGCGGAATTTGCTCCGTTCATTCCCGCCAAACGGCGGAAAACGAAATATTTCGGTATGATCACGTTCGGCGATTATCAGTTGGACGACATTCCGGAAAACGACGGTTCTTCAGTAGACGGCTTTCGCATTATTTTCAAAAAAAAGCAATGGCGCGAAGCTTTGGAATATTGCCGATCGGTTAAAAGCAAAGGGTATGATACCTTTGTCAATCCAATGCATACATATAACTATTCCGACCGCGAACTACTGGATCTGATCGACGAAGTCAACGACATTCAGCCGACGGGATTTTCCATTGTCGATACGATGGGCGTGATGAGTTCCGAAAATCTGGTGCGAATGTTCATGCTGATCGACCATAATTTGAAAAAAGACATCAAAGTCTGCTTTCATTCGCATAATAATTTGCAGCAGTCTTTTACAAACGCAACAGCTTTATGCAAAATCAGAACGGCACGCGATCTTATTATCGACGTTTCGGTTATGGGAATGGGACGCGGCGCGGGCAATTTGAATGCCGAACTGATGATTTCTTATCTGAATGAAAAATACGATACGCAATACAATTTGTTGCCGATTTTAAAAATCATCGATGAGCATATTTCAAAAATCTATTCCAAAACGCCGTGGGGATACAGTATGCCGTACTTTTTGGCGGCTTCTGTAAAATGCCATCCGAACTACGCTTCCTATCTGGTTGATAAACAGACGATTTCCATTGAAGCCATCAATTCCATTTTGTTGCGTATTCCGGACGATAAAAAAGCGTCTTATGATGTGGAATTGATTAAGCGACTTTATCTGGAATATCAGAAAAATGCCGTTAACGATGAAAACGTCATCAACGCGTTGAAAACGGAAATCGGTTCAAAGCCCATTTTGCTTATCGCCCCCGGAAAGACAATCGAAACACACAGATCGGAAATCGACAACTTCATTTTATCAAAAAAACCTTTTGTCATATCTTTGAATTTCCGTCCGGATACAATCAAAGCCGATAAGGTGTTTATTTCCAACGCCAAGCGTTTTTCCGAACAAAAGTTCTTGTCAAACGTTATTGTTACGTCAAACATCAAATCGAATTTGCCGACATTGAATTACGCGTCTTATCTGAACAATTCGGAAATGTATGACAACAGCGTTTTGATGTTCTTAACCGTCTTGACGAAACTGGGCATCCGTGATGTTTATGCGGCAGGGCTGGACGGGTTTAGGAACAACGACAACTATGCCGATCCGACAATGATCAATAATGCGAAACTGGGCGAATTCGACAAACGTAATGACATCATGCGCGAAATGCTTCAACGTTTTGCCAAACAGATCAAAGTCCGGTTCCTTACACCTTCTTTATATGAGATTAAAAAATGAAATACCGCCTTGTAATCTGGGATGTTGACGGAACGTTGCTAGATACGCGCGAAGGACTGACTGCGGCGTATCAATACACTCTGAACGTTTTAAAATTACCGCCTAAAACTGATGAAAAAATCCGTTCCTATATCGGACCGACGCCGCAAACAATTTTTAAAACCCATTTTGGCTTGAATGATGAAACAGCGCAACAGGCGACAGATATTTTCCGTGAACGATACAAAACACACAATTTATTAAAAGCGCGCGTTTACGACGGCGTCTACGGCGCGATGGGATCTTTGCGCGCGCATGGCGCGAAACAAGCGGTCGCAACGAACAAACGACAGGATTACGCAACGGAAATCTGTGAACATTTCGGATTTGACAAATATTGTTTTCCGATCATCGGAGCGGACAACGACAACAAATTGACAAAAGCCGATTTGATTAAGCAATGCTTGCAAACGCTGGATACGACAGATGTGTCAACCATCGTGATGATCGGCGATACGCAAGGGGATAAGACCGCCGCCGAAATAGTCGGGATCGATTTTATCGGCGTCAATTACGGTTTTGGATTCAACAATGTAGCAGGCTACGCAAACACACCACTAGACATTTTAAAGTTAGCGGGGGAATAATCCCCCGCCGTTAAGGTTTAAGCATACGGCAGTTGTTCGCGGATTTGCGTTTTGCGCGCTTTCCAATCTGCCAGCAACGCGAACAGCTGTTCCGTCGTCGCGACGTCTTCCAGCCGTTCCAATAAATACGCGTCCGTGTGTTGTTCGAAAGCCTGACGGCGGCGGCGTTGAACTTCGGTTTTGTCGGGAACGGCATCGGACGCTTTGACGTACTTTCCGTTTCGCAAGACGTATTCTTCGGTCGTTTCTTCGATTTTCGTCGTTTCGATCAGCGGCGCGTTTTCGATTTCCGCCCGCGTTTGCGCCACCAAAACAATCTTGTTATCCTGATAACCCAAAAACATTAGCAAGCTCCTTTCGCATAATAAAAGCGGAACAGAAATCCGGTTCCGTCGGTGTTGACAGAGTAGTATTCGGCGCGGAATTGAGTGCCTTTGGCAACGGGCAGATAAACCCGCAAAAACGGATTCCCGTTGCCGCCCGCCGTGCAGAGCGTGTTCAGTCCCGTCGGGTGATGCAACAGGGAAACCACCCCTTGCGGCGCGGTGGCGTATCCGTCAAAGACGACAAAACCGTCGGCCGGCGCGGTATAGACCGTTCCCGTCGCCCCCAAAGTCAGCTCTTTGTACGAAGCGGACGGCATGGACAAGTTTGAAACAACCGCTTTTCCCTCCGCCGACAGATTGTCCAGTCCGACGTTTGTTTTCGTTGTCAGTATTGTCGCCGTATTCGCCGCGGCGGTTTGCGCCGCCGCCGCTTGATTTTTTGCCGCAATCGCCTGAGATGCCGCAGAATCCGACGCTTTTTTCGCCGTTTCCGCCGCCGTTTGGCAATCGGAAACGGATTTGCGGATTGACGGAATCAGACTGTCCGCCGCCGTATCGTCGAAAATGTCCACCGTCACGGCGCGCGCGGATTTTTCAGCCAGCTGTTGGACTTGCATCGTCAGTTTGTCAAAGTTGCGCTCCAAGGTTTCGGCATGCAGAATCTCGTTGTCGCGGTAATCCGTTTCCTGCGTCAGCGGCACTTCGCGCACAATCGCGATTTCCGACCCGCTTTCAGGCGCAGTTTGAAACACCAGATTGCCGTCGCGGATTTCCCAGTCCGTCCGTTCCGTCTGTATGTCGTTCTTTTTCTGCCTGACTTTGATATGCTCTTGTTCCAAAAACGAAAACGGGATTGTAAACTCTTTCGCAACCCCGTTTCCGATGTAAATCACTTTGTTTGTTTGACTGCTTACCGTCATTTCTTATCCTTTCAATAAAAAAGGCAAGGAACAAAATCCTTGCCGTTCACAGTCAATACGCTCTCAATCATATAACTTATTGTGATTATTTTTTCAAAAATGTCAAGATATGTTATTCTCCGAATTTTCGGATTCGCCCGCATTGTCCGGAGAATTTTGCGGCGTCAAATTCAAAAAATAGCGTGTGTGGCGAAGCACTCCCGTTCTGTACAACGCTTTTTTTTCAACCAAATCCGCCAAATCGCGCGTTGCCGTCGCCGGACTGGCTCCGGTGATTTTCATATAGTTATCGGCGCTCAATCCGCCTTTAAATCCCGCCAAGCCTTCCTTAAACATTCTTTTGACGGCTTTATCTTGACGCGCGTTCAACTGATCGCGAATGCGGTCGTACAATTTTGTTTTCTGTATGACAAAATCGATTTTCTGCAGTGTATATTCCTGCGCCGCCAAAACAGTTTCGGCAAAGTAAATCAGCCATTGCGTTATATCCGGCGATTTTACCGCTTCCAAAGTGGCATAATACTTTTTCCGTTCTGCATTGATTACCGTTGCCAAGCCGGTCAAAGCGGGTTGCCCGGCAGACTGTGACAACGACTTTTCCGCCAAAGCGCGGGAGATGCGCCCGTTTCCGTCGTCGAACGGGTGAATTAAAACAAAATACAAATGAGCAATTCCCGCACGTTCCAATGCATTCATCTTTTTTGAACTGTTAAACCAGTCGATAAAACGGCGCATTTCCGCCGGTATGCGCTCGGACGGCGGAGCTTCATAATAAACCCGCCTGTCATAGTAGTTTCCGGCAACAATTTGCATCGGTTCTTCTCCGGTTCGGTATGCTCCGACAGCGATTTGATCCGTTCGACCGTTCATCAGCTGTCTATGCCAACGGAAAAGCGTTTCGTCATCCAACGGTCTGTCAAATGATTTGTATAAATCCGTCATCATTGACGCTATTCCGTCTTCTGCCGGAGGAACGTTTTTTTGCTCAAAAGACAGCCCCATTTGTTTCCGTAACGAAGACTGGACGCTGTTCCGGTTCAGTATCTGCCCTTCAATTTCCGAAGTTTTAGTCGCTTCATCGGTTATCAGTTCTATTTTCAAAGCATCTCTGTCACTGTCTGAAACACATTTAAACGCCCCGCACCCTTCGCCTGATTTTTTCAGCCACATTTTTTCCGATTCCGCCAAAACGGAACGGTCATAAGTGAAATGAGGCCAATTTTTGCTTTCCCTAATCCACATGAGCGATAGAATCCTTTCCTATAACTCATAATGGCGCGTTTTGTGATTGATTGAAAGCTTTTTTATTAATCAACCGCAGGCGATGCGCGCGTATTTTGCCAAAGTTTTCGGAACGCCTTTACGGTGGCATGAAACAAATCAAAGAGGAACCGTTTAAAACAACAGGTTAGTTTTTTTTCGATCAAACGCAACCGCAAAAACCACTATTATAACCGGCCGGCGAACATATTGTCCGCTTTTTCATTTGACACGGCGGGCGGGGTTTGTTAAGGTTGATGCTGTAATTTTTCAGCAGTCCTGTTAACGGCTGCAAATCCTGAGGTCACCGTTCGGTGGCCTTAGTTGTATTCGGAGAGTGTCTTGGTCAAAATCTGCTACATTGACGAATCCGGCGATTTGGGCACCCTGCCCGTCGAATCCAATCCCGACGGAAACCACCAGCCCGTTTTGGCCATTGCGGGCATTTTCGCCGATTACGAGGATTTGTACAATCTGACGCACGATTTCATCAAGCTGAAATACCGTTACTACCCCGGATTGAACTATCCGACGGACAAATTCCTTGACCGCATCATCCCCGAAATCAAAGGCGCCGACCTGCGCCGCAACGCCATGCGCGGCAGCAAACGGATCAAACGTCACGCCATCGGTTTTCTGGACAGGATCGTCGATCTGTTTTACAAATACGACATCCGCATCGTCGGCCGCATCTGGGTGAAAATCCCCGGCCAGCCTTTTAACGGCAAAGCGGTTTACACGTCGTCGATCCAAAGCATCTACACCTATTTCGACAACTATTTGCAGCAAAAGCAGGATTACGGCGTCGTCATCGCGGACAGTCGGGATTACATGAAAAACATCAACCTGTCACATTCCGTTTTCACGCAGAAATTCCGTCATTTGTATCCGCTGTACCAAAACATCGTCGAAATGCCGTGTTTCGGGCACAGCAACAATCTGGCCGGATTGCAGCTGTGCGACATCCTGTGTTCCGCGTTTCTGTTCCCGATCGCCAGCTGGGTTTACTGTTCCGACATCGTGCACAACGTCCACGTCCAACCCGCCGCGGTTGAACTGCGCGACCGTTACGGGCACCGTCTGCGCGAACTGCAGCACCGCTTTGTCACCAAGGACGGTTTCAACATGGGCGGCATCGTCGTTTCCGACCCGATCCGGAAACAAAACGCCGTCGCCATGTTCAAGGACGTTGCGAAGTAATTACACCTCTCGCGCCATCCGTTTGGCTTTGATCACGGCCAAAACGGTTAAAAGGGCGAAAACGGACATCACCGCCCCGCCGCACACCAAAATATTTCCCAGCCCGACCAGCGGCGACACGACGCCGCCCAGCAAAAATCCGGCCGCCCCCATAACCGCCGAAGCCGTTCCGGAATACGTCCGCTCGGCGTCCATCGCCGCCGCGGTCGCCGCCGTGAACGACAATCCGAGGGAAAAGCACAAAACGAACAGCAGCGTTTCATACGCGGCGACGGGAATTCCGACCGGCATCAAAACGGCCAGCACGAAACAGCACGGCACGACGCCCGCGCAACTGGCCGTCAGGCACGACAGCGGCGATTTGAACTTGACGGAAACGCCCGCGCCGATCCCGATCGCGACGGCGTTTGCGGCAAAGAAAAAACTGAACGCGCGCGGGCTGAACCCGTAATGTTCCTGAATGATGAACGGCGACGACGCGATATAGGAAAACAGGATCGCCAGCGCGAACGACAGTTCGGCCATATAGCACACGAATTTTTTATTTCTCAGCACCGCCGCGAACAGCTTGAACGACCGGCTCAGCTTTTCTTTTGACCGGCGCTGAGTGGACAGGCTTTCCTTGAAAAACAGACAGAACACCGCCAGCACAATTCCGATCCCCAGCAGGATGATGAAAATCCCCTGCCACCCGACCGGTTGCAAAACCATGCCGCCGATGACGGGCGCGGCGATCGGCGCCATGCCGTTGATCGCCCCGACAATCGCCAACGCTTTAGCCAGATTTTTGCTTTTAAACTTGTCCGTCGCGATCGAACGCGCGATGACGATACCGCCCGACGCGGCCACGCCTTGCAGAAAACGCAGGGCGACAAAGGTTTGAATGTCCGGCGCGGCGATGCATCCGGCCGTCGAAACGATAAAGACGGCCATTGCCCACAACAGCGGTCGGCGACGCCCGACGCGGTCGCTCAAAGGGCCGAAAAACAGCTGGCCGAGCGCCAATCCCAGCATGGACGATGTCAGTCCCAGCTGAACCATGGAAACGTCCGTGTCGAAATACTTTGTCATGACCGGCAAAGCGGGCAGATACATATCCGTCACAAACGGCCCGAACGCCGTCAGCAGCCCCAGCAGCACAAATATGAAATTGGCCGAATTCCGTTTGTTTGTCATATTTCCCTCTTTTGAAAGCGAACCCCCGAACGGCGCGAACCGGACGGGGGATTCAAGTTGTTGTTTTTGCACCGCGCGGATCAATCCGCCGCGTCTTCGTCGAAAGCTTCCTCTTCAACCGACGCGTCATCGTCGTTTGCCGTTCTCTCTTCGTTGGCCGCACTTTCTTCGCTTACCGCCGGTTCGTTTTGTTCTTGAACAAGCGGCTGTTCGACCGGTTCTTCCACGGGCGCGGCGTGTTCCCCCGCGGCTTCCGAAGTTTCGGCGGAAACGGCGGATTCGTCCGCCGGCGTTTCGGCCGGTTCGGAAATCGGCGTCAGCTTAAATTCCCGCGGTTCGGCGTTTTCCTCATCCGTCCGGTTTTGTTCAACACGGATGACGACCGGTTCGTTTTCCGGTGCGGCGGGATCGGCTGATTCGGCGTTTTCCGGATCGACAGGTTTTTCCTCATCCGGTTGCAATTCGGGCAGATCGGTGACGGTCTGGCTTTCCTCGTCCCATGTGATTTTCAGTTTCGGCGCGACGGGTTTGTATTCCAGCGGCCTGTCCAGAACCAGCGGTTCGGGAACGGGCGGCGCGGCCTGTTCGCCCTGACATTTCATCACCCAAACGTCATAAACGGCGTGATCCATGGCGGACAAAGCCGGCGAAGAGGAAAACATCCACCCCGAAAACAGTTTCAGCTGTCCGTCCTCTTTATTTTCGACAATTTCCAGAAAAGCCGCGTTTTCTGGCGTTTCTTCGGGCGGGTGGGCGTAACAGACGCGCGCGTAAACATCCAGCGCGCCGAACGTCGTTTTTTCACCGACGTTGACGGTCATCGTACTCAACCGTCCCGTGATCTTGTCCAATCCGCGCAGGACGACTTGGGTATAGGAAATGTCCTCGGCCTGCGCGGCAAAAGGCAGAAAAAGCGACAAGGCAAAAGCCGGCAATGTTTTTTTCATGGGTTCAATCTTCTTTTCCGGTGGCTAAAAAGATCACTTCGCTGATCACGTCCTCCAGCGATCGAAAATCTTTCGTTTTTTGGATTCGGTCGCCGTCTTTCAAATACGTAGCCGATTTTCCGGGGGTCAGCTGGACGAACGTCCCGCCCATCAACCCGTCCGTCGTCACGGCCGCCATCGTATCAGCCGGCAAACGCACGCCGTTGCGGATGTTCAGCGTCACTTTGGCCGTATAATCGTCCGTCAGATCCAATCCCGTGACCGACCCGACCTTGATTCCGCTGATCCGGATGTCGTTGCCGCTTTCCAATCCGCCGGAACGCGAAAATTCGGCGGTCAGTTCGTAACCGCGCTGCGGCCGCGCGTCGATTTTGTTCGCGGCGAAGTGAACGAAAAACACAGCCACCAGAATAACCAGAATTCCCAAAACCGTTTCAATCGGACTTTTTTTCATCATACCCCTCCGGCGTGATCAGTGACATTTCCGCTTTTGCCTGTCGGCTTTGGCCATATCGACGACCTTGTCCAACAGGTTTTGCAGGTTCGGCGAATCCTGCGTGAATTCGATGAAAGAATCGTCCGTCAGCATATCTTCGGAACCGCCGGGGGTCAATTCGACATATTTCGCCCCGATCAACCCCGTCGATTGGACGGCGGCGCCGCTGTCGTCCGGCAGACGGATTTTCGCCGGCAGGGTCAGCGTTGCCACAACGCCGTAATATTCATCCAGCCGCAAATCGGCAACCCGTCCGATTTTGATGCCCGCCAAACGGACGTCGTTGCCGGCAACCAGTCCTTCGGTTTGGTTGAAACGCGCCTGCACGTCATAGGTTTCGGCCGGTTTGCGCACGACGCCCGCCCCGATCAGGTAAAAGCAGACGACAGCGGCGAAAAACGCCAGCGCGCCGGCGGTCAGTTCGGTTTTTTCGGCAGTCATGCTCAGACGTACTTCACTTCCAGAATTTCATAGGATTTGGATGCGATTTCGACACTGTCGCCTTCGGATTTGCCGATCAACGCGCGCGCCATCGGCGACAGGACGGAAATCAACCCGTGATCCAGATCGGCTTCGTATTTTCCGACGATCTGGTACGTTTTTTCCTCTTCGGTATCCTCGTTCATCAAAACGACGGTCGCGCCGAAAACGATTTCGTCGTTTTTCAAAGCGGCCGTGTCAATGATTTCCGCGCAGGAAACCGCGTATTCCAATTCCTGAATGCGCCCTTCGATAAAGCTCTGTTTTTCGCGGGCGGCGTGGTATTCCGCGTTTTCGGACAAATCGCCGTGTTCGCGCGCCTCGGCGATCGCCGCGATAATGGCGGGGCGTTCGACGTTTTTCAGGTTGTTCAATTCCTTTTGCAGGCGTTCGGCGCCTCTTTTGGTCATGGGTACTTTCTGCATTCGACCGACATCCTTTCCAAATAACAAAAAAACAACCTTTCCGGCCGTTTGCCGGAAAAGCCGCATAATTTTCTGACGCGTATAATACAGATGTTGTTTCTTTTCTTCAAGAGATATAAAAAACATCAGCTTGCCAAAAACGGAAAAACGGTGTTTTATGGCAAAAGTTTAATTGCAGGAGTTACACATCATGTTGCGCGAACAGCTGAAAGCCGCTTTGAAAACGGCGATGATTGAAAAGGACAGCCACAAAATTTCGACGATCCGCCTGATTCTGGCGGCGGTAAAGGATCGCGACATCGCGTCCCGCGGCACGAACAAGGACGGATTGATTTCCAACGACGACATTTTGCAGTTGCTGCAATCCATGATCAAACAGCGCAAGGACAGCATCGCCATGTACACCAAGGGCGGCCGTCAGGATCTGGTGGACAGCGAACAGGGCGAAATCGACATCATCCAATCGTTCCTGCCCAAACAGATGGACGAACAGGAAATCAAAACCTGCGTCGAAGATGTCGTCAAATCGACCGGCGCGGCGGGATTGAAGGATATGGGCAAAGTCATGGCAGCTTTGCGCGAACAATTCGCCGGCCAGATGGATTTCGGTCTGGCATCCGGCATCGTCAAAGCGATTTTGGCCGCCAAATAAAAAATGCCGGTATTTCCCCAATCCTTTATTCAGGAAGTCCGTTCCCGAACGTCGATCGTCAGCCTTGTCGCCGAAAGCGTCAAACTGAAGCGGCGCGGGAACGAATTTTGGGGATGCTGTCCTTTTCATCATGAAAAAACGGCATCGTTTTCCGTCAGTGACGAAAAGGAGTACTACCATTGTTTCGGATGCGGCGCGCACGGCAGCGTTTTTGATTTCGCCCAAAAGATTTTGGGAATGACTTTTCCCGAATCCGTCGAATATCTGGCGCGGCGCGCGGGCATGAAAATCCCGCAGGCGACGCCGCAAGAATACGAACGGGAACGCAAAAAAACCGGATTGTCAGAAGCGTTGGAAGCCGCCTGTAAATTTTACGAGGAACAGCTGGAAAAACCGGCGGGGCGCGAAGGATTGTTCTATCTGCAACGCCGCGGGTTGACGCCCGAAACCGTCAAACGGTTCCGGTTGGGTTTCGCCCCGTCGGGCAACGCGTTGAAAGCGCACCTGACGCGCGAGGGATTTGACACGAGCGTTTTGATTGAAGCCGGACTGGCGATGAAATCGGAACGCGACGGATCGCTTTACGATTATTTCCGCAACCGCGTCATGTTCCCGATCGCCGACAGGCGGGGCAAAATCATCGCGTTCGGCGGCCGCGTCATGGACGACGGCGAACCGAAATACCTCAATTCGCCCGACACCCCCGTTTTTTCAAAGGGCGACAACCTCTACGCCCTGCATCTGTCGGCGCAACAGGCGCGGAAAACGCAGGAAATCATCGTCGTCGAAGGATACATGGACGTTATCGCCATGGCGCAGGCCGGCATTGAACGGGCGGTCGCGCCGCTGGGGACGGCGTTGACGGAACGGCAAATCGAACTGTTGTGGCGTTACGCGCCGGAACCGCTGTGCTGTTTCGACGGCGACGGCGCGGGACAGCGGGCGGCCGCGCGCGCCGCGGACAGGGTTCTGCCCCTGTTGACGGCCGGACGGTCGCTGCGATTCATCACCCTGCCCGACGACCTCGACCCCGACGAATACATCAAGGAACACGGCAAGGCGTCGCTGGAGGAGTTTTTAAAAACGCAATACCGCCCGCTGTTCAAACAGCTGTGGGGGATGTTGCTGGCGAACCGGCCGTTGGACACGCCGGAACGCAAAGCGGGGCTGAGCAAGGACATCGAAGAGTGTCTGGAAAAGATCAAAGACCCGACGGTTCAGGGATTTTACCGGCAGGATTTCAAATCAGCGTTGTGGGAAATCACGTCGCCCTATAAAAACAAAGCCAAAAACGCCGCCCCGACAGGTTTCGACCGCAAACGCGGTGCCGTGAAAACGGCCGCCCCCGTCAATCACCCCGCGCTGGCGCCCGAACGCGACGACACGCGGATGCTGCTGGCTTATTTGTTGCTGTATCCGGATGTCGCCGCCGATTTTCTGGAGGATCTGGCCGATTGGCAAGCCCCTCTGACCGGACAGGACGAAGCTCTGGCCGCCGTTTTGGACGCGCTGGCCGCCGATCCCGACGTGACGGCCGACCGGCTGCGGGAACATTTGTCCGTCACCGGCCGCGCCGGCGTTTACGACCGGCTGGCGACGGAAATCGAAATGCTGAAACGCAAATCCCCCCTGCCGCAGGATGCGCGGGAAAACATCGCCGCCCTTTTGTCCGGAATGCGGCGTAAAAACCTGCGCGCCGAATTGATGCGGCTGGCGGAAAAAATCGCGGACGCCGACGGCGAAGAGGCGGAAAAGCTGTGGCAGCGGTATCAAAATCTGCTGAAAGAGGAAAAGGGGCTTGCATAACGGATGTCGCCTTATTATTTAAAGGTTGACAAACGGTTGGCAAAAAACTAAAAAGTGCAAGATCACCGGATTGTTTCCGGCGGTTTTTCGTGTGCGTTTTTTCGCAACAGAGGTAAAGGCGAATTTATATGAATACTTCGACCGAAGAAGACATCAATCCGGCGGAAAACTCGGAAGACGCTTTGCTGGACACGCTCAGCGCTTCGTTGAAAAAGCTGTTGAACAAAGGAAAAAGTCGCGGTTACATCACCGTTGACGAATTGAACGGCGCCCTGCCGCCCGAAAAGGAATCGTCCGAACAGATCGAAGACGTCATGGCCATGATTTCCGATATGGGGATCAACCTGATCGAAAACGACGAAACCGAGGAGGAAGCCACCGAAGCCGCGGAGGACGAGGGATTCAAGCTGGACGAAGTGGAAACGTCGCGCACCGACGACCCCGTCCGGATGTACCTGCGCGAAATGGGCGCGGTCGAACTGCTGTCCCGCGAAGGCGAAATCGCCATCGCCAAACGCATTGAGGCCGGACGCGATTTGATGATCGGCGGCCTGTGCGAAAGCGCGCTGACGATCAAAGCGTTGAGCGGTTGGCACAACGCCTTGATTTCCGGCAAAATGCTGTTGCGCGACATTATTGATCTGGACGCCACATACGGTTCCGACGAAGACGGGGACGCCCCCGCGCTGTCGCTGGCGACTTCGATGCCGTCCGCCGCCGTCATGGCCGAGGAAAGCTCCGCCGCGCGCGAAAAAGCCGCCGCCCCTGAAAAGGACGACGATTCCTTTGAAGAAGAGGAAAACGCCGACGATTACGACGACGAAGAGGACAACGAATCCGCCGACGGTGAAAACGGCGAGGATTTCGACGATTCCGACGAATCCGGCGACGACAAGGACGATGAAGGGTTCGACGACGGCATCGACGACGAAGAAGAATCCTCCGACGGTGAAAACGGCGACGACGAAGACGCCGCCGAAGACGATTCGCCCTCCGTTTCTCTGGCGCAGATGGAACAGTCGCTGATGCCGCAGGTATTGGAACAGTTCGACCAGATTCTTTCCCTGCACCAGAAATTGAAAAAGGTTCAGGATCAGCGGCTGGCGTGCGTCAAATCGGCCAAACCCGTCCCCGCCGCCACCGAAAAGAAATTTGAAAAGATCAAGCAGGAACTGGTTTCCCTGATGGAGGGGATTCAGCTGAACCCCGTGCGCATCGAAAAACTGGTTGACCAGTTGAACGAATACAACAAACGCCTGATGACTTTGGAAGGCAAAATGTTGCGCATGGCCGTCAGTTGCCGCATCAAGCGCGAAGATTTTCTGGAAGCGTACAAAACGTCCGAATTCGACCCCAACTGGATTCAGAAAACAACCGGCAAGGCGTGGAAGACATTTACGGAAAAATATGCCAAGGAAATCGCCGAAATCCAAAGTGCCGTCGCCGCGATGGCCGAAGAAATCGGAATGCCGATTTTTGAATACCGCCGCGTTTGTTCCATGGTGAAAAAGGGCGAACAGGAAGCCAGCCGCGCGAAAAAGGAAATGATCGAAGCCAACTTGCGTCTGGTGATTTCGATCGCGAAAAAATACACCAACCGCGGCCTGCAGTTTTTGGATCTGATTCAGGAAGGCAACATCGGTTTGATGAAAGCGGTGGATAAATTTGAATATCGCCGCGGATACAAATTTTCGACCTACGCGACGTGGTGGATCCGTCAGGCGATCACGCGTTCGATCGCCGATCAGGCGCGCACGATCCGCATTCCGGTGCATATGATCGAAACGATCAACAAACTGGTGCGCACCAGCCGCCAGATGCTACACGAAATCGGCCGCGAACCGACGCCAGAAGAATTGGCCGAAAAACTGACCATGCCTTTGGAAAAAGTCCGCAAAGTTTTGAAAATCGCCAAAGAACCGATTTCGCTGGAAACCCCCGTCGGCGACGAGGAAGACAGCCATTTGGGCGATTTTATCGAAGACCGCAACGTCGTCCAGCCTTTGGACGCCGCGATCCAAACCAATCTGCGCCAAACCTGCACGGCAGTGCTGTCCAGTCTGACCCCGCGCGAAGAACGCGTGTTGCGTATGCGTTTCGGCATCGGCATGAACACCGACCACACGCTGGAAGAGGTCGGACAGCAGTTTTCCGTCACGCGCGAACGCATCCGCCAGATCGAAGCGAAAGCTTTGCGCAAGCTGAAACACCCCAGTCGGTCGCGCAAACTGCGTTCGTTCTTGGACAACGGTTAAAACGGGTTTCAATCAAAGAAACGGACGGCCGCGGCGAATTGAACGCGGCCGTTTTCTTTGGCCGTCACAAAAAGAATTGATTTATCCGTCCGCCGCCTATATTTTCAACACGTTTTGACATTTTGACGGAGGAACGCGGCCATGGGCGCGAAAACTAAAATCATCATCGACACGGATCCGGGGATCGACGACGCGATTGCTTTGTTCATGGCCATGGCCGACCCCGATTTGGAAATCGTCGGCATCACGGCGGTCAACGGCAACGTCACGGTTGACAAGGCCGAATTCAACGCGCGCCGCGTGTGCGATTTCGCTTGGCACACGGACATTCCCGTGTATAAAGGATGCGACCGCCCGTTGAAACGTCCGACGTTCAACGCCGAATGGGTGCACGGTTCAGACGGTTTGGCCGGATTGGATTTCGGCACGCCCTCTTATAAAGGGGAAGAGGAAAACGCCGTCGATTTCATCATCAAAACGTTGATGAAATCCCCCGAACGCGAAGTGTCGATCGTCGCGATCGGCCCTTTGACGAACATTGCCACCGTCTTTTTAAAAGAGCCGAAGACCGTTTCCAGAATCCGCGAACTGATCATCATGGGCGGCGCGTTTTGCGAAGACGGCCCCCGCGGCAATTCGACGCCTTACGCCGAATTCAATATGCTGGCCGACCCGCACGCCGCGCAAATCGTGTTCGATTTGGCCGAACGCGTCACCGTCATCCCGATGGAAGTCGGAATGCAGGCGACCGCGGAAAAGGAATACATCGAAAAAATGCGCGACCTGAACACGCGTTGCGCGTCGATGAGCGCCGATTTGTTGGAACGCACGGCGAAAGTCCTGTCCGAACACCTTGCCCGTTTGAACAAGGACGGCGTCGCGCCGGAAACGGGAACATCCCTGTATGACCCGTGCGCCGTGGGATGCCTGATCCGCCCCGCCCTGTTTTCCGGCCGGTACGGAACGGTGCAGGTCAACACCGACGCGAACGACGAAAAATTCGGCATGACCACGTTTGAAGAGGGCGTCAAGCGCAACTGCCTGGTCACGCACAAAGTGGCCAAAGACGCGTTCAAGGAAATGTTGCTGAATCATTTGGCGGCGTTACCATGACCGTATTCACGGAACGGCTGTCCGTCGCCCCGATGATGGATTGGACGGACAGGCACTTTCGTTATTTCGCGCGCCGTTTGACGCGCCGCACCCTGCTGTACAGCGAAATGATCACGGCGCAGGCGATCGTTTTCGGCGACGCGGAAAAGTTGCTGACCTATGACGATGACGAACACCCGCTGATTTTGCAGCTGGGCGGCTCCGATCCCGAACTGCTGGGCAAAGCCTGCCGCGTTGCGCGCGGTTTTCGTTACGACGGCGTGAACCTGAACGCGGGATGCCCGTCCGAACGCGTTTCAGCCGGATGTTTCGGCGCGGCGATGCGGCGCGATCCTGCTTTGATCGCCGATTGCCTGCAAGCAATGAAAGAAAACGCAAACGTTCCCGTTTCTCTGAAAACCCGCATCGCGCTGGAGGAGGACACGCCGGATTCCGACGGATTTGACGATTTGTGCCGATGCGCGGAAATGGCGCGCGCGGCCGGATGTAGCGAATTCATCATCCACGCCCGCAAAGCGCGGCTGAAAGGATGGACGCCGAAACAAAACAGGGAACGGCCGCAACTGAATTACGATCTGGTTTACCGGTTCAAGGCCGCCTTTCCCGACGCGACGGTTTGCGTCAACGGCAACATCGCCTCCCTTGACGCGGCATTACGGCATCTGGAACACGTTGACGGTGTGATGATCGGACGCGCGGCCTACGGCGATCCGTATTTGCTGGCCGCCGCGGACAGAGTGGTTTTCGGCGAAAAAACGAACGACGTTTCCCGCGCCGACGCCGTGCGCGCCATGCTGCCCTATTTGCAAAAAAACATGGAAAACGGCGTCCGCCCCCATGTGATAGCCAAACACTGGCTGAACCTGTTCAAAGGGTGCGCCGGCGCGGCTGCATGGCGCAGAACGCTGACGGAAACGCTGTTTTCCCCCGACGTTTCTTTCAAAACTGTTGCAGAAGCGGTCAATAAGGTTATATCCTCTATCCAAAACTGATTAATCGGAGCATCCGTCATGAGCGACACGACTCTTCTCATCCTGTCCGGCATTTTGGGTTATCTGCTGGGTTCCATCCCGTTCGGCATCGTTTTCACGCGTTTGGCGGGACTGGGCGACATCCGCAAAATCGGATCGGGCAACATCGGCGCGACCAACGTTTTGCGCACGGGGCGCAAGGATCTGGCTTTGCTGACCCTGCTGTTCGATTCGGGCAAGGCGGCTTTGGCGGCCGGCATCGCCTATTACTGCGTCCCCGAAGAAGGCACCAGCGACACCGCCGCGCTGATCGCCGGCACGGCGGGCGTTTTGGGACACAACTTTCCGATCTGGCTGAAATTCAAAGGCGGCAAAGGCGTCGCCGCGACGCTGGGGATGCTGCTGGCGACGTGCTGGCAGGCGGGGTTGCTGTCGTGCGTGACATGGCTGGCCATGGCGTTGGTTTTCCGCTATTCCTCGCTGTCGGCGCTGACCGCGCTGATCTTGGCGCCCGTTTACGCCTATTACTTTGCAACGCCGGAATACGTCTGGTTCTACAGCTTTCTGGCCGTTCTGTCGGTCATCCGCCACCGTTCCAACATCGCCCGTTTGATCCACGGCGAGGAAAGCAAGATCAAATTAAAGAAAAAGGCGGAATAACCCTTTGAAATACGAAGAAAAAATCGACCGTCTGCGCTTGTTTCGCTCTGAAAACGTCGGGGCGGTCACTTTCCGCGTCCTGATGCGGCATTTCAAATCCGCGCGCGACGCTTTGGACGCCCTGCCCGAACGGGCGCGCAAAGGCGGTTCCAGACGCCCGCTGAACATCTGTTCGGCGGCGCAGGCGGAAAAGGAATTCGAGGAAGCCGCCGAAATCGGCGCGGAAATGATTTTTCTGGACGATCCGGACTATCCGGAATTGCTGGCAACACTGCCGGACGCGCCCCCCGTGTTGACGGCGCTGGGCGACAAAGCTTTTTTGAAAACGCCGCAAATCGCCATTGTCGGCACGCGCAACGCGTCGATCAACGGCCGCAACATCGCCCGCCACATCGCGCTGGATCTGGCGCGGGCGGGATACGGCACGGTGTCGGGCATGGCGTTGGGCATTGACGGCGCGGCGCACGACGGGGCGTTGCACGCGGACAATCCGTCGGCGTCCACGACGGCGGTGTTGGGCACGGGCGTTGACGTTCCCTATCCGCCGCAAAACCGCCGGCTGTACGACGAGATTCGCCAAAAGGGCGTCATTGTTTCCGAACTGCCCCTGCACACGAATCCGCAGCCGTCGAATTTCCCCCAGCGCAACCGCATCATTTCCGGCCTGTCGATCGGGCTGGTCGTCATCGAAGCCGCCCTGCGTTCCGGATCGCTGATCACGGCGAACAAAGCGTTGGAACAGGGCAAGGACGTATTCGCCGTTCCCGCGACGCCGACGGACGACCGCGCGAAGGGCGTGAACCTGCTGATTAAAAACGGCGCGCCTTTGGTCGAAAACGCCGATGACATTTTGGAACATCTGCAGTCGAACACGCTGTTCGCCTTTTCCGAAAAAAAGACGAAACGGCCGGGAACAGAGGCCGCGCCCGCTGTTTACGGCGAACCGGCCGAACGCGACAGGACGGACGTTTTGTCCCTGCTGGACGGCGCGCCGGTGGAAATCGACAGCCTGATTCGCGAAACGGGCTTGCCAGCCGGAACGATTTCGGTTTTATTGGTGGAGTTGGAACTGGCGGGGCGGATCGAACGCCTGCCGGGGAACAAGGTTATGCGCATTACTTCTTTATAAGGTCTAACGGTCATGGACGTTGTTATCGTCGAATCTCCCGCGAAAGCGAAAACAATCAACAAATATCTGGGAAACGGCTACGAAGTCATCGCCAGTTTCGGTCACATCCGCGATCTGCCCGCCAAAAACGGATCGGTGCGCCCCGACGAGGATTTCGCCATGGATTGGGCGATTGAACCCAAGGACGAAAAGCACATCAAAGCCATCGCGACCGCCGTCGCCAAGGCCGACACCGTCTATCTCGCCACCGACCCTGACAGAGAGGGGGAGGCTATCGCGTGGCACGTCGTGCAGGAATTGACCAAACGCGGCAAGCTGAAAGGCAAAACGTTAAAGCGCGTCGTGTTCAACGAAATCACCAAAGCCGCCGTCACCAACGCCATGAAACACCCGCGCGAAGTCGATATGCCATTGGTTGACGCGTATCTGGCGCGCCGCGCTTTGGACTATCTGGTCGGCTTTACGATTTCGCCCGTTTTGTGGCGCAAGCTGCCGGGCAGCCGTTCGGCCGGACGCGTGCAGTCCGTCGCCCTGCGTCTGGTATGCGACCGCGAAAACGAAATCGAAGCGTTCAAGGCGCAGGAATATTGGACGATCGATGCCGATCTGGCCACTTTGCGCGCCGACCGGTTCACCGCGCACCTGTCCGTTTTGGACGGCAAAAAGCTGGGCAAGTTCACTTTGGCCGACGAAGCCGCCGCGAAGGCGGCACAAAAAAAGATCGAATCCGCGAATTTCGATGTCGGCGAAATCGAACGCAAAACGGTCAAACGTTCCCCCGCGCCCCCGTTCACGACATCCACTTTGCAGCAGGAAGCCGCGCGCAAACTGTTCTTTTCCGCGAAAAAAACCATGCAGCTGGCGCAGCAGCTGTACGAAGGCGTTGACATCGGCGGCGAAACCGTCGGTCTGATCACCTATATGCGTACCGACGGCATCCAAATGGCGCAAGAGGCGATCGCCGAATCGCGGTCGGTCATCGCGGACGATTTCGGGGACAAATACCTGCCCGAAAAGCCGCGCTATTACAAAAACAACGTCAAAAACGCGCAGGAAGCGCACGAAGCGATCCGCCCCACGTCCCTGCACCGCCGCCCCGAACAAATGGCGCGGTATTTGAACAAGGACATGAAAGCCCTGTACGAACTGGTTTACAAACGCGCTCTGGCGTCGCAAATGCAAAGCGCGGAAATCGACAAAATGGCGGTTGACTGCCCGTCCCGCGACGGCAAAATCGTTTTGCGCGCGACGGGACAGGCCGTGTCTTTCGACGGTTTCCTGCGCGTGTATCACGAGGATTTGGACGACGGGGACGAAGAAAACGGCGCGATCCTGCCCGCCATGAAAACCGGCGAAGCGCTGGATCTGGCCGCCGTCCGCCCCGAACAGCATTTTACCCAGCCGCCGCCCCGCTATTCCGAAGCCAGTCTGGTTAAAAAGCTGGAGGAACTGGGCATCGGCCGCCCGTCCACCTACGCGTCGATCCTGTCCGTTTTGCAGGAACGCAACTACGTCCGTTTGGAAAAACGCCGTTTCATTCCCGAAGACCGCGGCCGCATCGTGACGGCGTTCATGGAAAACTTTTTCAACAAATACGTCCAGTACGACTTCACCGCCGATCTGGAAAACGCGCTGGACGACGTGTCCGCCGACAAACTGGACTGGAAAGCGTTGTTGCGCGATTTCTGGGCGCAGTTCGACACGACGGTCAAAAGCGTCGAACCGTTGACGATCACGGACGTTTTGAACCGGTTGGAGGAAAGCCTGTCCGAACACCTGTTCCCCGACCCCGCCGACCGCGTCTGCCCCGAATGCGGCGCGACCAAAGGCGGACGGCTGAGCTTGAAAATCGGGAAATTCGGCGCGTTCATCGGATGTTCCAACTATCCGGAATGCCGCTATACCCGCCCGTTCGGCGCGCAGACGACCGAAGAAACGGCCGCCGAAGAATCCGACGTGCGCGAATTGGGAACGCATGACGGCGAAAACGTCGTTTTGCGCAAAGGCCCCTACGGCTGGTACGTCCAGCAGGGCAAGGACGCGCCCAAGGCCGCCAAGGGGGAAAAGAAGGAAAAATCGACGGCGAAGCGCACGTCCCTGCCCCGCAACATGAACCCCGCCGACGTGACGTTGGAACAGGCGGTCGCGTTGCTCGCCCTGCCGCGCACGTTGGGCGTCAATCCCGACAACGGGCAGGAAATCCAAGCGGGAATCGGGCGGTTCGGCCCTTATCTGAAAATCGGTTCGACGTTCAAATCCCTGACGGCCGCGGACAACGTCCTGACGATCGAATTGCCCCGCGCGTTGGAATTGCTGGCGAACGTCAAGGAAAAGACGCCGCCGCAGGAAATCGGTTTGCACCCTGCCGACGGCAAGCCCGTCGTAGCCAGTTCCGGCCGGTTCGGCCCCTATATCAAGCACGGTTCCGTCATCGCGTCGATCCCCAAGGCGATCCGCGACGAAAACCGTTTGCCGACGATGGAGGAAGCCGTCGCCCTGTTGGCGGCGAAGGCTGAAAAGAAACCCAAAGCCGCCCCGAAAAAGGCGGCCGCGGTCAAAAAGACGGCAACCAAGAAAACCGCCGCCAAGAAAACGACCAAGGCGAAAAAAGAATGAGCAAATCCAAAGCCCCCCTGCCCGCCATGGACGACCTGATCGCGTTTTTGAATGAAAACGCCGGTGCCGGCAAACGCGAAATCGTCCGCGCCTTTCACGTCAAAGGCGACGACAGGGCGAAGCTGAAAGGGATGCTCAAAGATTTGAAATCGTCCGGAAAGATCGAAGCGCTGGCCGGCAAAAAGCTGGTTCCGGCCGACGGTCTGCCCGAATATTGCCAATGCGAAATCACGGGATCGGATTCCAACGGCGAATTGGTCGCGCGCCCGTTGAATTGGGACAAACCGACGCCGAAACCGCAAATTCTGATCACCGATTTGGGGCGTTTGCGCCCGCCGCCGGCCGAGGGCGATCTGGTGCTGTTGAAGCTGACGCCGAAAGGAAAGAAATTCTTTCACGGCGCGGTCGTCCGCCGTTTGTCGATCAAACCCGAACGCATCGTCGGCGTGTTCGACACGACATCCGGCAAAGGCGGGCGCATCCTGTCCGTTGACCGCCGTTTGCACCAAAACTACATCGTCGATTCCGATCATGCGGGCAAAGCCAAAAACGGCGATGTCGTCGTCGCCGAAGTGTTGGATTCCACGTTCGGCGCCACAACGCGCCGCGCCCGTATTGTCGAGGTTGTCGGCCGCGCCGACGCCCCCCGCGCCGCCAGCCTGATCGCGCTGCGTCTGCACGCCATACCGACGGATTTTTCGCCCGAAGCGTTGAAACAGGCGGAAAAGGCGAAGCTGCCCGATATGAAACGCCGCACCGACCTGCGCGACGTTCCCCTTGTCACCATCGACGGCGAAGACGCGCGCGATTTCGACGACGCCGTGTTCGCCGAACCGGACGACGGCAAAGACAACAAAGACGGTTGGCACATCATCGTCGCCATCGCCGACGTGGCGTATTTCGTGCGCCCCGGAACGCCGCTGGACGATTGCGCGCGCGAACGCGGCAACTCGGTCTATTTCCCCGACCGGTGCGTGCCGATGCTGCCGGAAAAGCTGTCCACCGATCTGTGTTCCCTGCAGCCCGCCAAAGACCGCCCCTGCATCGCGGCCGATATGCGGATTGACAAGCACGGCAAGCTGATCTCAAAAAAATTCGTGCGCGCGATGATGCGTTCCGCCGCCCGTCTGAATTATCACGAAGTTCAAAACGTTTACGACGGCAAAATGCCCGAAATGAACGATGATCTGCGCCGTCATATTATGGATCTGCGCGGCGCGTTTCTGGTTTTGAACGCAGCGCGGGAAAAGCGCGGCGCGCTGGATCTGGACGTGATTGAACGCGAAATCAAGCTGGACAAGGACGGACAGGTCGCGTCCATCACTCCGCGCGAACGGCTGGACAGCCACAAAACGGTTGAAGAATTTATGATTCTGGCCAACGTCGCCGCCGCCGAAACGCTGGAGGAAAAGGACGTTCCCGCCATGTACCGCGTCCACGAACCGCCAAGCGCGGAAAAGGCCGCCGCCTTGCAAACCTTTTTGGGAACGCTGGGAATCAAAGCGGGCAAACTGGGCAAGCTGCGCAACGACGACATTAACACGATTTTGAACAAGGTGCGCGGTACCTCGCGCGCGGGTATGATCAACGAATTGATCCTGCGGTCGCAAAGCCAAGCGCGTTACAGCCCCGAAAACCTCGGTCATTTTGGATTGGCGTTGGAAAAATACGCGCATTTCACGTCCCCGATTCGCCGATATGCCGATTTGCTGGTTCATCGCGGATTGATTTCCGCCCTGAAACTGGGGAACGACGGGCTGATCGACGAAGACGGCGACATCACGTGCGACATGGTTGACGTGGGCGATCACATTTCAGCGACGGAACGGCGCGCCGCCGCGGCCGAACGCGACGCGGAAGACCGCTATCTGTCCGCGTACCTGAAAGACCGGATCGGCGAACGGTTCGGCGGCGTCGTCAACGGCGTCAGCCGGTTCGGCCTGTTTGTCACCGTTGACGACATCGGCGCGGACGGGTTGATCCCGATTTCCACCCTGCCGAACGATTATTACGTCCATGACGAGGAACGCCACCGCCTGTACGGTTCGTCCACCGGCGCCGTGTTTGAGCTGGGCGAACACGTCATGATGACTTTGGCCGAAGCGTCGCCGATCACGGGCGGATTGCTGTTCCACATCATCGGATCGGGGGAAAAACGGCCGAAACGCCCCCTGCCCCCGAAAAACGCCAAAGCGCGCGGGAAAAAGAAAACACGGCGTCCGGACGCCCGCGAACGCAAAAGGAAATGACATGATCCGCCGTCTGTCCGCCCTGTTATTGTGCCTGACGGCGGCTGTTCCGGCGGTTGCCGACGAACAGCATCCCGCCCCCGTGTGGTGGGAAACGGTTTTGGGCGACACCCGTCTGCCCGTTTCGCGGATGTTTGATACGCTGAACGCCGCCTGCGAATTGATCACGGAAAAATCCCTGATCCCCGTCAATGCCAGCGATCTGGCGTTTGAAAGCGTCAAAAGCCTGTCGTCGATCGACGGGAAAATCAACGTTGTCAAGGACGGGAAACGCGTTTTGATTTTGGCGGACGGCCGCGTTTTAAAAAGCTTCACCGCCCCCGCGGACGACGATTGCGCCGATTGGTCACGCCTGACGTTGGCGGCGGCGGTCGCGGCGCGCCCCTATTCCGGCAAAGCGCAAAAAGCCGACGCGGAGGAGTTTTTCAACATTTTCCTGAACGCCGCGCTGGGCAAAATCGATTCCTATTCCCATTACACCGGCGCGGATCCCGCCGACCCCGTCGCGCTGAAAAATCCGGCGGGCATCGGCATTAATTACCGCCGGATCGGAAAATATCTGGAAATCACGGAAATTCTGCCGGACACGCCGGCGGCGCGATCCGACCTGACGGTCGGCGACCGGATTTCCGCGATCAACGGCCGCAACATCGCCGACCTGTCCCGCGTCGAGGTTTTAAACCAACTGCGCGGCGAAGAGGGAACGGAGGCTTTCCTGACCCTGCGCCGCGACGGAAAGCCGTTGTCGCGTGCGTTGAAACGCGACCGGATCGCCGCGTCGCCGGTCACATACCTGTTTGATGAAAAAAGCCGGCTGATGACCATCCGGATCGCCGCGTTTTCGCAAAAAACCGTTTCCGGCCTGCGCGTCACGCTGGAAAAGGCGGAAAAGCTGGGCGCGGCCGGTTTGATCATCGACCTGCGCGGCAACACGGGCGGATTGCTGAAACAGGCCGTTTTAGCCGCCGACCTGTTCCTGCCCGAGGGGCTGAGCGTCATCAAAACGGACGGGCGCGCGAACGGCACGCGGCAGGAATACACTTCGACCGCCAAAGACAAACGCCCCGTCTATCCGATCGCCCTGCTGGTCGATTCCAAAACGGCGTCCAGCGCGGAATTTTTCGCCGGCGTTTTGCAGGAATACCGTCACGGCGTCGTCATCGGCACCCCGACGTTCGGCAAAGGCGTCATCCAATCCGACAACGACACGCCCGACGGCGGGCACATCTACCTGACGTGGGCGCGGTACACCCTGCCGTCCGGCTATTCGCCGCAAGGGTACGGCATTTACCCGAATCTGTGCACGTCGGGATTGACGCTGTCGCACGTCGCCGACGCCTTGCCCGTGTCGCAAACCCAGCTGAAACCGTGGCGGCAGGGCGACGACGCGTTCAAACGTCGGGCGTTGGCCGCCTGCCCGCCCCAACCGCGCAAGGACAACCCCGTCGAAGACGAAGTCGCAAAACAAATTCTGACCGATCCGGAACGCTACGAACGGTCTTTGACTTATTTTTCACTTGACTAAACTGAAAAACAGCGTATTTTTTGGATATCGTTTTTGATTTATTAAGGGAATGGTTTGTCATGGCAAAACCCGCTACATTGCAAATTAAGCTGGAAAGCACGGCCGGAACGGGATACTTCTATACGACGAAGAAAAATCCGCGCACGAAAACGGAAAAGCTTCAGTTGAAAAAGTACGATCCGAAAGCGCGCAAACACGTCGTTTTCAAAGAAACGAAAATGCGTTGATCGCCGTGTTCAACAGACAGAAAGCCCGCGTATGACGGGCTTTTTTGTTAGGTGTTTTTAAATGAAAGCTTGGATTGCCCTCTTTCTGACCGCGATAACGGCCGTTCCGGTTCACGCCCTTGAAACCGAGGGGTTCACGCCGTTGACGCAGGCCGTCGTCAACGAAACGGCGGAGGAATACCTGATTTCAACGCTACTTCAGCACGGCGCGGACATCGCCGCCCTTGACGACCAAGGGCGCGACGCGTTGATGCTGGCTGCCATGCGCAACCCGCATCCGGCCGTCATCGGCGCGTTGATCAACGGCGGCATGGATCCGAACGCGCGCAAACGGGACACGGGCGAAACCGCTTTGTTCTTCGCCGTCAAGTTCACCAAAAATCCCGACATCGTCCGCACCCTGCTGAACAACGGCGCCGATCAGAACATCCGCGACGTGTTCGGCAAAACCGCCTACGACTATTTCGACCGCAATCCCGCCCTGCGCGGTTCAGAAGTCGAAATGCTGTTCAAGGGATACCGGCCGCGGGCGAACGACGACGGCTAAACCATTAAAAACCCCGTCGGCCGACGGGGTTTTCGTATCAGGCGTTCTGACGTGTTTCCAACAGTTTGATTTTGGGGAAATCCTCTTTGGCTTTGTTCAAATGCCACGCGTTGCGCGCCAGAAAAACCCATTCGCCGTCGTGATCCGTCGCCATGGCGGCGCGGTTGGCGTTGACAAAGCTTTCCATATCCGCGTTCGTTTCCGACTTGACCCACCGCGCCGTATAGAGGCTGGTCGGTTCAAAGATGACGGGAATTTCGTATTCCGTGCGGATGCGGTCGGCCAAAACGTCAAATTGCAACGCGCCGACGACGCCGACGATCCAATCCGTCCCCATGGTCGGCTTGAACACGCTCGCCCCGCCCTCTTCGGCGATTTGCTGCAAAGCCTTGCCCAAATGTTTGGCTTTCAGCGGATCGGACGAACGGATTTTCTGCAACAATTCGGGCGCGAACGACGGAATGCCCGTGAACGTCAGCTGTTCGCCCTCGGTCAGCGCGTCGCCGATGCGCAGGTTGCCGTGGTTGGGCAGGCCGATAATGTCCCCCGGAACGGCCTCGTCCGCCAATTCGCGTTCCTGCGCCAAAAACATGATCGGATTGTGCATCGGCAGGTATTTGCCGCTACGCACGTGCAACAGCTTCATCCCGCGCTGGAAATGCCCCGAACACAGACGCACGAAAGCGATGCGGTCGCGGTGTTTCGGATCCATGTTCGCTTGGATTTTGAACACGAACCCCGTAACCTTGTCCTCCGTCGGTTCGATTTTGCGCGAAACGGCGGGTTGCGGCCGCGGCGACGGCGCATAGGCGACCAACCCGTCGATCAATTCCCGCACGCCGAAATTGTTGACGGCGGAACCGAAAAACACGGGTGTTTGGATGCCTTCCAAATACGCCTGACGATCGAAAGCGGGACACACGCCGCGCACCATTTCGACATCTTCGCGCAATTTTGCGACCAGATCGGCGGGCAACAGTTCGTCCAGCTTTTTATCGTCCAATCCGTTGCAAACCTCGGCCTCGGCGGTCGCACCGCGTTCCATCAGCACCAGCCGGTCGTTCAACAGGTCGTAACACCCTTTGAAATCCCTGCCCGATCCGATCGGCCAAGTGACCGGCGCGACTTCCAACGCCAGCGTATCCTCGATTTCGGACAACAGAGCGAACGGGTCTTGGGAATCGCGATCCATTTTGTTAATGAACGTGATGATCGGCACGTCGCGCAAACGGCAGATTTCAAACAGCTTGCGCGTCCGTTCTTCAATGCCTTTGGCGGCGTCAATCACCATGACGGCGGAATCGACCGCAGTTAAAACGCGGTAGGTGTCTTCGGAAAAGTCCTCGTGCCCCGGCGTGTCCAGCAGATTGAACGTGCAGCTTTTGTATTCGTACGTCATCACGGACGACGCGACGGAAATGCCGCGTTCGCGTTCGACTTTCATCCAGTCGGAACGGGCGCGGCGCTGTTCCCCGCGCGCTTTGACGGCGCCGGCCATTTGAATCGCGCCCCCGAACAGCAACAGTTTTTCGGTCAGCGTCGTTTTACCGGCGTCAGGGTGGGAAATGATCGCAAACGTCCTGCGATGAGCCGTCTGCTCAGCTAAAAAAGTCATAAAAGCCTCGGTTGGTTAAAAATCGTCGTCGGTGTTTTTCTTTTTAGCGACAATACCCAAAGAAATCACCATTTTCAAGCCGTCTTCAACGGAAATGTTCAACGGCACGACTTCGCTTTTGCGATACAGGCTCCAATATCCGGACGTCGGGTTCGGCGTGGTCGGCACATAAACGGAAATCAAATCGTCGTCGTTCAGGGCGGACGCCAGATCGTCAGGCACGTCAGAGGTCACAAACGCCACCGTCCACGCGCCTTTTCGAGGAAACTCAACCATAACGACCTGGCGAAACGCGTTCGATTTTTGGGAAAAAACCGTTTCAAACAGCTGTTTGAACGTTGAATAAATGCCGGAAACAAAGGGCATTTTCTCCCACATCCGTTCCCAAACGCGCACCAATAAACGCCCCAGATATCCCGTCGTGAACGCCCCCAGAACGATCAGGACGAAGATCACCGTCACGACCCCCAATCCGGGGATGGCGAACGGCAGGTACTGTTCGGGATTGTATTCGTCCGGAATCAAATGCCGCACGCGCGTGTCCACGAAATTGACGAACAGCACGGCCAGATAAATCGTCAAAGCGGGCGGCGCCGTCACCAGCAGCCCCGTCAGGAAATAATTGCGCAAACGCGCCATCAGCGTTGTTTTTTTGCCGTCTTTGGCGGCGGACTGGTCGGGCATCGTCCGTTCCTTTTTATCAAGCTAATTGCAAAATGCCTTTTTCAATGGCTTTCAACATCACGGCGATGTCGCGCCATCCGGCGACGGGCTTTCCGTCGTCCTGAAACAGATCGACCCCTTTTCTGAAACAGTATTCGTAAACATCCTCGGGATCGGAATCCAGCACTTCGTCCCACAGGGTTTCCATGTCGGGATTGTCGTAATCGGGCAAATCCCCGAAAATGCCGTACAAAACGGTTTCACGGTCGTCGGAATACAGCAATGCCGACAGCGGATCGGCGGACGCCGACAAATCGGCCTTTTCCTGTTCCCTGTCTTGCGGGGACGGCAGGAACGACGCGGCACGGATAAGGTTTTCTTCCGTATATTGGTTAGACAAAGCTGCTTCCTTTCATCAAACGAACTGATACTTTTTATATAGATTGCAAGTTTCCGGCGCGTCTGTCAAGCGTCCGTTAAGAAAAAAAATCGACGGAAAAAGCCCGTTTTTTCATTAAAATCATATATTTCCGGCAACAAAAAAGCACCGTCGCGAAACGGTGCTTTTTATCGGTGTTTAACCTGCTCAGCGGCCGGCCTGTTTGGCGCGCAGGGCGGAAGCCATGGCCATCGCTTTGGACTGGTCTTTGGATTTTTCCGCGGACTGGAAGCGGAAGTATTTGTTCAAATCCTTGAACCCACCTTCCAACGTGACCATTTTATCCTTGTACTGCTGACCCAGCTTCGGATCGGCGGCGGACATTTTCGCCAACGTTTCCAAGTGCGCTTTTGAACCGACCTTGTAATCGGACATTTCGTTGATCTTGGAATACATGGTTTGCGCTTCGGCGCAGACTTCGGAACCTTCCTTCTGCCAAGCGAAGTGGCAACCCAAGCGGACGGCACCGCCGTCGGATTTGATGTTGTCGCCGACCATGACGGTTTCTTCGGCCTTGGCGCCGTGACGATCCATGATCGACTGCATCACGTCCATATTGGGTTTCCAAACGTCGCCGGCGTTCATAACCAGCTTGTCGCCCAGCTTCGCAACCAGCTGATCGCGGTAACCGTCGTAACGGCCGCCCGTCACCTGCAGAGGGGCTTTCTTGAACTGGACTTTGCCGTCAACCATTTCGGTCGTTCCGTCGGCGCGGCAGACCAATCCGTCAACCAGATCAATCGGGAAGTTCATGTCGGCCATACGGGCGATGGCGCCGGAAGCGGGCGAATCCGTATAGAGAACGAACTGGGCGCCGGCGGCTTTGGCTTTGCGAACCGTAGCGATGACGCCTTCGTACAGTTTGTTGCCTTCGTGGTACTGTTTGGCCACGTTATGGCAGATCTGCGCGTCGGATTTTTCCAAACGTTTGCGTTCTTCGGGCGATTTTCCTTCCAAACTCAGGGACGGCGTTTCCTTCAACAGGTCGTGGAAGTTATGGAAACGGGCGTAACCGTCCGCGTTTTCGCGAATGTCCGCGTACAGGGCGTCTTTTTCCATGCCGCGGCTGGCGGCCAGTTCGCCGATACCCTTGTCCCAAGCCAAACCCCAGTTGTTGAAATAGTCGGAGATCGTGTTGTCGATGTCGCTGACGATCAAATTGACGGGTTTCTTTTCGCTCATTTAGAACCTCACTTCTACAAAAACTTCATTTACATTTTTTATAGCGGAGCTTCCCGCTTTTTTCAAGCACATTTTGTCCAGAAACGCATTTTTTTTGAGCATTCGACCGCAAAAAGCATAAAAATATATATTTATCAATATGTTATTTGCTTTCAAAAACTGCTCTACCATCCGCTGCACGCCCGCTTTCGCCCTGCTCCTTTTCCAAAAATGCGCAATAAAATCCTGTGAACGTCCGCAAAATAGACAAAAGAACCTGAGTCGCCCGCTAAAAACTGTTGCCAGCGGCACCGTCCCTTTATATATAGAGTGACGGCGGACATCTGACAGGAGTATGGATCGAATGGCTGAAAAAGAAAAGGCTTCCGTTGACGAATTGCTGAACATCATGGTGCGTCTGCGCAATCCCGAAAACGGATGCGAATGGGACAAGGTGCAGACCGTCCAAAGCATTTCCGATTACACGCTGGAGGAAGCCTACGAGGTTTACGACGCCGCGCAGAACGACGACATGGACGCTTTGCGCGAAGAGCTGGGCGATTTGCTGCTGCACATCGTTTTTTACTGCCGCATCGCGCAGGAACGCGGCGCGTTCGACTTTTCCGACGTTGTGCGCACCATTTGCGACAAAATGATCCGCCGCCACCCGCACATTTTCGGCACGGACAAAACGCCGCCCGATTGGGAAAAAATCAAAAAGGCCGAACGCGCCGAACACCATCAAACCGGCGTCCTGTCCGGCATCGCCAAGGCTCTGCCCGCGACGACCCGCGCCTACAAGCTGCAGGCGCGCGCGGCGACCGTCGGATTCGATTGGGACAAACCCGATCTGGTGTTGGACAAGATCGTCGAGGAAAGCGGCGAACTGCGCGCCGAAATCGCGCAAAAGGATCATGAATCGGAACGCGAAGACGAAATGGGCGATTTGCTGTTTGCCTGCGTCAATCTGGCCAGAAAATTGAAAATCGAACCGGAAAAGGCGTTAAAGCGCACCAACGCCAAATTCGAGCGCCGCTTTTCCCATATCGAGGAAACGCTGACCAAACGTCACCAGCCGTTCGATCAAACGACGCTGGAAGAAATGGAGGATTTGTGGGTCGAGGCCAAGAATATGGAACGGGGCAAGAAGGCCTAGCTTTCCCACAAACTGGTGTAGTTCTGTTCCTTACGCACGCGCTGGCCGCGGCCGAACCGCCCCGTATTCAAAAAGCTCAGCGTCATATTTAAAAGCTTGTCGTCCCGATGCAGGGCGAAATGCGTTTTGCCCAACGCCAGATATTCCTCTTTGGCGCCGTCCTGCTTGGCCGATTCGACCGTCAGGATGCCGTCGTTGTCCTGCTTGAACAACGGCAGGATTCCTTTGGCGTCATCCTTGCCGCCCATAATCACGCCGAATTCACCGTGCATGGGGAACAGCTTTTCCGCCGTCGCGGGCAGGATGTTTTCCCCCGCCTTGCCCAGCAACAGCTTGTACCACCACTTGCTTTTCCATTTTTCCGCCCAGCCGTAACCGTGGTTCGGCACGCCCAGAAAAACGCTGCGTCCGATTTTTTCCAGCCACTGCGGATTCATTTCGATCGCTTGGCGCAAAATCAGCCCGCCCATGCCGTAAACAACGAAACAGAATTGCGTGACATCCTGCCTTTTATCCAAAAAGACGTTCAGCGCGCGCGCCGATTTCATCAAATCGAATCGCAGGGTCGGATAGCTGAAAATCATCGGTTCATAGTTTTTCGACAGAACGCGCGCCATTTTTTCATAATTCGCGGGACGCTGGAACAAACCGTGGATAATGACGGCCGCCTTTTTGGGGACGGGCGCAACCTCCCACGCGCGTAAATAATACTGCATCGTGTCATAGCACAGCTCAAACGAACCGGAGCCGCGCCGGATGTTGAACGGGTCAAGCAGGCGACACCGTTTCGTCCACATGGATTCCTGAATCCGCCAACCGGCGTAACCGTACCGGTCAATCCAATAGAACATCCCGCCGCAAGTGAAAAAAGGAAAAGCCATCGTCCGCCCCGTCCGTCGTTTTTTTTTGCAATCATATCAATCCCCGCCCCGAAAAATCAAGCCGATATGCGCCGCCTGTTTTATCTTCTCGACATTCGTGTTCAAACGTGCCAGATTAGCGGCCATGAAACGGATTGAAATTTTTACGGACGGCGCGTGCAGCGGCAACCCCGGATTGGGCGGTTGGGCGGCCGTTTTGCGCTATAAGGATGTCGAAAAGGAAATCAACGGCGGCGAAGAGGCCACCACGAACAACCGCATGGAATTGAAAGCGGTGATCAACGCGCTGAAAATGCTGAAAACGGCGTGCGAAGCCGATATTTACACGGACAGCCAGTATGTGATGAAAGGCGCGACCGAATGGTTGCGCGGCTGGGTCGCCAACAGCTGGCGCACGGCGGATAAAAAGCCCGTCAAAAACAGCGATTTGTGGCAGGAAATCTACCATTTGAACAAACAGCACACGCTGCGTTGGCATTGGGTGAAAGGCCACGCCGGCCATCCCGAAAACGAACGGTGCGACCTGTTGGCGCGCGCGGCGATCGAATCCCTGCGCGAACGGCTGAAATAGAAAAAGGCGGGAACAGGATTCCGCCTTTTGCTTCATTTGTGAAAATCCGCCTTAATCCGGCAGGTAATCGTGCAGAATGATCGCCAGATTCATCAGCGTCTTTTTCTTTTTTTCCGACAAATCGCCGATCGCTTCCTGCAAAATGTCGTCCACGTCCGGATCGCGTCCGACGCCCAGCAGTTCCGCCAGATCGTCGCATTCGTTCATTTCCAGTTGCAACAGGGACAGCGCGTCTTCGGGAACGGAATCGTTCAATCCGAACATTTCCTCCACCGCCGAATAATCTTCGCGGTCATGACAGCTACATTCGCCGCCGTGATGGTCGTGATGCCCGTGACAATGGCATTCGCGGCCGTCGTGTTCATGGTGTTCGTGACAATGGCATTCGTGTTTCATTTCTCTCATCCTAAAATTACCGGCACATAAACAAAGCCAAAGCGGCGATCGAAGCCGTTTCGGCGCGTAAAATCCTTTCGCCCAGATCCAACCCCGCCGTATGGGGCGTTTTGGCGATCATCGACCGTTCGGCGTCGGAAAACCCGCCTTCCGGCCCTGTCAGAAAAGCCGCGCCGTCCAATTCCGCGAACAGCTCCGCGGCCTTTTTCCCCCGCCCCGTTTCGTCCAGATGGATCAACAGAGGTTTCGTTTCGTCCTGCGCCGCCAACAGTTCCGGCAACGTCACCGGATCGCCGATTTCCGGCACGTCCAGACGGCGGCATTGTTCGCACGCCTCCAACGCCACGGCGCGCAGACGTTCCGTGTTGACGCGTTTCATCGCGGTGTATTGCGTGATGACGGGAACGATCGTCGTCGCCCCCAGCTCCGTCGCCTTTTCCACCACCAGCTCCGTGCAGTCGCGTTTCAGCGGGGAAAAATACAGCCGCACGTCGCGCCGTTCGGGTTGGCCGCGCAGTTGGCGGCAAATCTGGATTTCGGCGTCCCTTTTGCCCAAAGACGACAGCACCGCCGCGAATTCGCCGTCGCGGCCGTTGAAAACGAACAGCTCCGCCCCCGTTTGAACGCGCAGGACGTTGCGCAGGTAGTGGATCTGGTTTTCGGGCAAAGCGACCGTCCGCCCGACGTTCAAGGGCTGGTCGATAAAAAGACGGATCTGCATCATTCCTCCGCGGGTGTTCCGGTCGCGGCCAGATATTGTTGAATGTCAACGTCGTCGATCTGGCTTTCTTTCATGTATTGTTCCGCATATTCCCGATAAACCCCCGCCGTCAAGAACAAATTGAACAAATCGGGGTCGATGTGGCCGCCTTTGGCCATTCCCGACATGATCGCGACGATCTCGGACAGCTTTTTCGGTTTTTTGTACGGCCTGTCACTGGACGACAGAGCCTCGAACACGTCGGCGACGCCCAGAATACGCGCGGGAACCGACATTTCAAACCGCGTCAGGTGATTCGGAAATCCTTTGCCGTCCATGCGTTCGTGATGCCCGCCCGCGTATTCGACGACGTTTTTGATGTGCGACGGGAACGGAATGGCTTTCAGCATTTCAATGGTTTTTTCAACGTGGCTGTTGATTTTCTTGGCCTCTTCGGGCGTCAGCGTGCCGCGCGCGATCGACAGGTTGTGGATTTCGCCGCGGTTGTACCCGCCGAAAATGTGGTCGGGGCGATCCTCCAGCAACGGTTCGGCCGGATTGGTTTTCGGCGGCATATTGTCCTTGATGCGCTCCGTTTCGTCCCACGACAGCCCCAGCGTCTTGTCAAAATAGCGGTGGTAGGTCTGCTTGGCGATTTCGCGAACGCGGGCGACCTGTTCGTCGTTCAACGGTTCCGTCCCGACGTTCGACGCGGCCAGAAAAGCGAAATCGTCCTCCAATTTCCGGACGCGGTCGTTAAACTGCGCCAATAATTGATCTTTCGGTTCCGTCCCCGCCAGCCTTTTTTTCAAATAGTCGATGTGCGCGTCGCGGCGCAGAATCTCAAATCGGGCGCGGATCTCGTGAATGCGGTTGTTGACGGTTTCCAGCTTTGTCGCCTTGTCCAAAACATATTCGGGGGTTGTGACCTTGCCGCAATCGTGCAACCACGACGCCAAATGAAAGGCGTACCATTCGTCTTCGGACATTTCAAAATCTTTGAACGCGCCGTCCTGCGACATCACGGCGGCCAGCGCGATCATGCGGGCGATTACGGGGACGCGCTGGCAATGCGCGCCGGTATAGGGCGATTTGTCGTCGATCGCGTGGGCGATCACTTCCAAAAACGCCTCCAGCACGTTTTTCTGCGCCGTGACCAGCAGCTGGTTGTCGATCGCGACGGCGGCGTGCGACGACAAAGCCTCGACCAGCCTTTGCATGGATTTTGAAAAACTGATTGTTTCCCCCGACGGCGCGCGGGCGTTGATCAGTTGCAACACGGCGACAACCTGCCCCGTTCTGGTTTTCAGCGGAACGGTCAGAAACGATTTCGACCGGTATCCGGATTTCTTGTCGAATTTATGCGTTCCGGAAAAATCGAATTGCGTCGAATCATAGGCGTCCGGCACGTTGACGATTTCCTCGGTCAACGCGGCATAGGTGGAAATGTTGGAATAATTCGGTTCGTTCGTTTCTGGATCGTACAAATACAGCGGCGGAAACGGAATTTCCTTTTTTTCGGACGTTCCGCCCATTTTTGTCCCCAGCTTGTCGTTTTGCAAAATGGAAAAAACCAGCTGGTTGCGCGCCGCGTCCATCAGGTACAGCGTTCCGCCCTCGGCGTTGCAAAATTCCTTCGCCGTCGTCAGGATGCTTTCCAGCAACACGTCCATATCCTGTTCGGCCGAAAGCGCGATGCCTATGTTGAACAGGCGATCCAACTCTTGTGCCGTCAGGGATACCGATTCGTCCGCGCCGTTATCGTTTACCATCAAACCGCCCTTTCATTGCCGCAATGATATATTATCCCATTTTCCCGCGCCAAAGTCAAAAACATAACGGCCGGCGGCGGCGTCCCGTCCGGCATCGCCTAAAAATTAACTGAAGCGAAACGGTTTCCGGTGTAAAATGGCCGAGTCGGGAAAAACAGGACAAGGAGGGATCATGGCTTTGTTTTCAGACCGGAAAACCGCGGACGACCGCACGGAACACGCCGTTGAAAAAACGCCGTTCGCCGTCGTCGCCTTTCTGGTTTTCGTTTTCGGCGCCTGTCTGGCGTGCGTTTTGTCCGTCGCCATAAAGGCCGGACGCTTTGTCGAATACAAAATCCCCCTGTTTTTGATGGAATTTCCGACGGGCGTCGCGTGCGGGATCGCCTGTGTCCTGTTTCTGGCGGTGCTGGCCGGCATGGCGTTGCAAAAAACGCTGGGCGGCGAAAATTCCGCCAAAGGCATCCTCAGCCGGTCACAAAAGATCAGCTATTTCTTTTCCCTGCTGGCGACGCTGGCGTTCACGGCATACATTTGCGCCGTCGCGGTTCACGCGATTAAAACGGGGCGTTTTCTGACGGAATGCCTGTATATCGTTTTCCTGTACGTTTGCGTCCTGTGCGTCCATTTCAAAGCGGGCAAAAGTTCGCTGGCACATATGTTCACGACGGCGTCGTTCATCCTGATCCTGATCGTGACGGCGTTTTACGGCGGCATCGCCACGGCGAAAACGGCCGGACAAAACGTGACGACCGTCGGCGGCGAAACGTTTGTTCTGGTTTCCGCGCGCCGAAACGATTTCGTGCTGGCCGGTTTCGACACTTACACCAACCGGCCGAACGGCAGGCTTTTCATCCTGCCCAAAAACGCCGAAGTGCTGGAACGCACCGTTTTTTATCCGCATATCGAACAAAAGAGATAAAGCATGACTGAAATCCTGTCCCTGTCCGACGCCGTCGCCTTTTTGACGGAACACGCCCGCAAATCGGGCGCCGACGCCGCGGAATCCTGCGGCGTGCGCAGTTTGTCCGCTTCGGCCGAATGCCGCGCGCAAAAAACGGAAAATCTGGAATACGCGGAAACGTCCGGCGTTGACCTGCGCGTGTTTTGCGGCAAACGCCCCGCGGTCGTATCCTCGTGCGTTTTGGATCGGGACACACTGGCGGAATTGGCCGAACGCGCCGTTCAAATGGCGAAAGCCGTTCCCGAAGACCCCTGTTGCGGATTGGCCGACCCCGCGCTTCAGGCTGCAAACATCCCCGACCTCGACCTGTTCGATCCGGCCGAAAAATCGACGGCGGAACTGTTGGAACTGGCATTGAAAACCGAAGACGCCGCCCTGTCCGTCAAAGGCGTCGCCCTGTCCGACGGCGCGTCCGCGGGATTTGAAAAATCGCACATCGTTTCCGTTTCGACGACCGGATTTTCCCGCGAATACGACCGTTCCTCCGCCTTTGTTTCCGTATCCGTCATCGCGGCGGACGCCGACGGAAACAAGGAAACCGATTACGACTACTCCTCCGCCGTTTATTTTTCCGATCTGGACGACGCCGCCAAAATCGGCCGCAACGCAGGGGAACGCGCGGTCAAGCGGCTGAACCCGACAAAGATTGATTCCGGCGTCATGGATGTCGTGTTTGAACCGCGTTTGGCGCGCGGGTTGATCGGCACGTTCGCCGGCGCGATCAACGGCGCCGGCATCGCCCGCGGCACGTCGTTTTTAAAGGATGAAATGGGGCGTCAAGTGCTGCCCGAAACCTTGAGCATTTTGGAAGATCCGCTGAAAAAACGGGGAGCGGCCTCCCGCCCCTGCGACGCCGAAGGGCTACCCTGCGTTCCATGCGCTTTGGCGGACAAAGGCGTTTTATCCGCGTGGCTGCTGGATCTGCGGTCGGCGCGGAAGCTGGGGCTGGCACCGAACGGACACGCCGCGCGCGGATTGGGCGCGAACCCGCATCCGTCGGCGTCCAACCTGTTTTTGACCGGCGGAACGCTGTCGCCCGCGGAATTGATCGGCGACATCAAACGCGGATTGTACCTGACGCAACTGTTCGGCCAAGGGGTTGACCTGATCACCGGCGATTATAGCCGCGGCGCGTCCGGATTTTTGATCGAAAACGGGGAAATCACCATTCCCGTCAGCGAAATCACGGTCGCCGGCAACCTGAAATCCATGTTCCGGAACATGGCGGCCGCGAACGATTTGGACGGCCGCCACGCGATCAACGCGCCGACGGTCAGATTGGCCGAATTAACCGTCGCGGGGAAATAGGCATGAGTTTGGACAATTTCACCGGATTGGAGTTATGGCGTCAAACCTTGCACGAAATCGTGCGGCGCAACGACGCGGAAAACGATCTGACCACCCGCCAGACGGCCATTTTGCTGAACGTTTACCTGACGCCCGAACCGCATACGGTGCGCGCTTTGTCGGCGGAATTGAACATATCGAAACCGGCGGTGACGCGCGCGATCGACAAGTTGAGCGTTTTGGGGCTGATCAAGCGGCAGACGGACGAATCCGACCGCCGCAGCGTCAACCTGTACCGCACGGTCGAAGGCGCGCGGTACGTCACCATGCTGGGCGACATCATCGCGCAAAAGGCGCAAACCGTGCAAAGCCCCCTGCAGGGCGTTTTGTCCGCGAACTGATCATTCGGGATAGTACAGCATCGCCGAAAACGGCGCGTCGATTTTTTCGCGCCCTTTCAAATTGCCGATTTCCAACGCCGTGACCGCGCCGACGACATTGCCGCCGACCTGACGCAGCAAAGTGACGCCCGCGGCCAGCGTGCCGCCGGTGGCCAGCACGTCGTCCACGACGACCAAACGTTCCGCCGCATCGAAATCCGACACGCGGCATTCCATTTCATCCGTCCCGTATTCCAACGCGTAGGAATGGCGCACGACCGTTCCGGGCAGCTTCGACGCTTTGCGCAAAAGCGACAGCCCGATCCCCAGATTCGCGGCGACGGGCGCGGCGAAAATGAACCCCTTGGAATCAATCGCAAACAACCTGTCGGGGCGGTATTGCGCGATCAAATTCGTCATGTTGCGCACGGTCAGGGCGAAAACCTCGGCATCTCTGAACAATCCCGTGATGTCGTAAAAATTGACGCCTTTTTTCGGAAAATCGGGGAAAGTCGGCACGCGGGAATGCAAATCGTACAAATTGTTCATCATTTTACCTTTCAAATCAAAATCAATCATGCTTCGGGAAAACCGAACGTTTCGGAACGCGCGGGACAGGCGTCGTAAGTCCCCAGAACGTCCACGCTCAACGTGACGGCGCGCAGCTCTTCCAGCGTTTTTTTGCCTTTTTCGTCAAACCGGTTCATCGCCAGATCGACATAGAAAACGGGTTCGGAATGATGGACGCCCGTCATATAGGTTTCCAGTTTCGTCATATTGATGTTGTGCGCCTGAAACACTTTCAACGCCTCGACCAGCGCGCCGGCGACGTGACGGGTGCGGAACACCAGCGTCGTGATCGGGTGCGCGTGAATTTCGTCTGCGGTCAGCGGCGTTTTGCGCAAAAACAGGAAACGCGTCGTGTTGCCGGACTGGTCTTCGATGTTTTCCTTTAAAATCGTCATGCCGTAGCGCGCCGCGCCGGCCGGCGCGATCACCGCCACGTTCGGAATCATTTCCTGCGCCAGATCGCGCGCCGCCCCCGCCGTGTCCCACGCCGCGCGCTGGCGGGCGTTCGGCAGGTTTTTCCACAGGAATTTCTGGCATTGCGCCAACCCCTGCGGATGCGATCGGACTTCGGCAATCTGGGATATGGCGCGGTCGATTTCCTGTTGCGTCGGCGCGCCGCGTTTCCATTCCAGCAATTCGTCCTCGGTCAAATTCTGGGGCGGCAACCCGCGCACGAACTTTGTCGGCATCATCAGACAATGGTGAATCGGCAGAAAGTATTCCCCAATAATCGACAGGGACGCTTCGGGCAGCAGGCTGTAAACCTCGGTCACGCGGCCGGCGGTGGAATTTTCGACCGGAATGACCGCGACATCCGCTTCGTCGTTCACGACGGACTGCATCGCGTCGCTGAACGACAAACAACTGCGGTGAACGGCGTCCGGAAAGCATTTTTCGCACGTCATCAATGAAAAGCAGCCGATGATTCCCTGATATGTGACTTTCATTTTTTCTTGTCCTTTAACAGCAGTTTTTCGTTTTCGGGCTGATCCTGACGCGCGTCGATGACTTCGCGGCGGATGCGGCGGGTGCGCGTGAACCAATCTTGCAGCGTGCGGCCGTCATGGCGGCGGATCGCCTTTTGCAAAACGGTCAGGTCTTCGCAAAAACGCTGCAGACAATCCAGCACCGCGTCCGTGTTGTTCAGAAAAATGTCCCGCCACATCACGGGGTCGGATCCCGCGATGCGCGTAAAGTCGCGAAAACCGCCGGCCGCGTATTTGATCACGTCCGCGCCCGTGTCCTTTTCCATATCGTCCGCCGTCCCAACGATCGTATAGGCGATCAAATGCGGCAGGTGCGACATCAACGCCATCACCCTGTCGTGGCGTTCGGGGGACATTTCCTCGACCTTCATTCCCGCCGATTCCCAAACGGCGCGCACCGTTTCGACGGCCGCCGCGTCCGTTTTTTCCGTCGGCGTCAAAATGCACCAGCGTCCCTCGAACAATTCGGCAAACCCGTTTTCCGGCCCCGATTTTTCCGTTCCGGCGACGGGGTGGGCGGGAACAAAGCGCACGTCGGGACGCACGACCGGCGCCGTTTGCGCGACGATTTCCGCCTTGACCGACCCGACATCCGTCACGATCGCCCCCGATTTCAGCGCGGGCATGAAATCCGCAACCGTTCGCGCGATCGCCCCGACCGGCGTGCAAACGAAAACGATGTCGGCGTCCGCGACCGCGTCGGCCGGATTTTCAAAAGCCCGATCGACCACCCCCAAAGCGACCGCCGTATCGCGCGTTTTTTCCGACCGCGCCGCGCCCGTGATTTCGTCCGCCATTTTCCGCGCGCGCAACACCCGCGCCAGCGACGACCCGATCAGCCCGACGCCGACGACAGCCGCTTTGTGAAAATGAACCGTCATCCCGACTCCTTTAAAATTTTTTTCATTATATGCGTAAGAAATATGCTTTCAGAAACACTTTTTTGCGTTAATCTGAAAAAAAGCAACAGTAAAAGGATTTTTTCATGACGGGGATTTTCTGGGCGGCCGAAGTGGTCGCGTTCATCCTGTTTTTTCCGGTTCCCCTTTTCGCCCGCCGGTTCGGAAAATTCCTGCCCGCCGACGCGGGAACGGCGTTGGTGCGGTCGTTCCACATTCCCCGTTTTGCCGCGTCGAACTCCCCCGTTTTAAGGGCGCGGCGCAAACGTTTATGGATGCGTTTGCTGGGCGCGGGGGCGTTGTGGGGCGTCGCGGGCGCGGCGTTTTTGTATTTCCTGTTCGCGGCGGGATACCCGTTGGCTTTGCTGGTTTTGCTGTGGCTGGGCGCGCTGATGGCCTGTGTTGACGAAAGGCTGCACCTGTTGCCCGACGTGCTGACCGTTCCTTTGCTGATCGCCGGATTTTTCGCCGCCGCCAATTTTTGCGGCATCGTCACCGCCGGCGAATCCGCGGCGGGCGCGGTGTTCGGGTTTGCCCTGCCGACCGTCACGGCCGCGATCATGACGCCGTTTTTGCCGCGGTCGCTGGGCGGCGGAGATTTTAAAATGATGACCGCGCTGGGGGCGTGGCTGGGCGTCGCGGGACTGGCCGTCGCCGTTTTGGCGTCCGTCGTGTTTTTCATCCTGATTGCGGCCGCGCACAAAAATCGCGAAGGCCCCTATGGCGCGTCGCTGTTTTTAGGGACGCTGACGGTTCTGGTTTTGCGGTGTTTTGAACCGGCGGCGTTTTTATTCGTCGTCGTCTAATTCCTCGAACACGGCGATGCGTTCAAAGGTCAGCGGTTCCTCGGCGGGAGCGTCCGCGTTTGATTCCGCGCCCGCGTCCGTTTCGCCGCCGTCGTTCAAAATGTCGTCCAGCCAGTTTTTGTTCTTTTCCAATTCCTTTTCCGTGCGCGCCAACGCCCGTTCCGCGCGTTTCAGGTTGCTGTCGGCGACATCGGCCATCCGGCGCGCCCCCGCCTTGTCGTAAATTTGCAAAGCGTCGGAAAACACTTCGACCGCACGGCGCAGCAGATCGGGCTTGCCGCCCTCTCTGTCCGACAACAGGAACAGCGCCGACGCCAGATTGTTGCACGCCCGCCCGAACAGCATCGGATGTTCGTCCCTGTCCAAAACGCTCAGCTCTTTTTCATACAGTTCGACCGCCTTTTTCAACAGCGTCGTTTTCGTGCTGTAGGATGAAAACAGCTGCATCGTGCGCGCCAACCCGTTGACCGTGTCCGCCCATCGTTCGACATCGCCCGACGGTTTCAACACTTTCAACGCGTCGCGGTACGCCGTCATCGCGGCGGAAAAATCCTCGCCGTCGCCGGTTTGCAGGGCGATTTTCTGGCGCACGTTGCCGATGCGCAAATTCAGATCGGCAAAAGCGTCCGGCTGATATTTTTCCGAAACCGCCGACAACCCTTTGCGGAACGTTTCCTCGGCGATTTTAAAGGCTTCGACGCTGTCGCGGCGTTCGCCCTCCAACTGGCGTAGCAACCCGACCTGACGGTTGACAAAAACGTATTCGGGCGCGTGCGCCGGCAACAGGGTCAACGCCTGTTCATACAGCGCGGCGGCCTGATTTTGACGGTTTTCCTCCGGCGTCACAAAACTGAGCCACGACAAGACGTTTGCGAACGCCGTCAAATCGACGGCCTGTTCCTCCGGCGTCAAACCGACCATCGGCTTTGACGCGTAAGCGGCGACTTCGCCGATCAGGGACGGCACGAACAGCCGCAGCAGCTGTTCGTGTTCCAACCGCGTCGGTGTCAGCGCGCACACCGTAAATATTTTCAGCATCGTTTTTTGCTCGTCGCTCATCCGCACGGGCAGGAAAAAGCGCGTTCCGGCGGAAAACGGCGTGCTTTCATTGCCGGAAACCGGCCGCACCGTGTGAAACTCCAACACCCGCCCCGCGTTGTCCAAAACGGCGTACAGCCCCGCGTCCGCCGTGTGCTGTTCCAGCCACGCGCGCACCTGCATCGCCCCGCGGCGGGCGTCGGAATCGGCGACGGCCTTGTCAACGACCGTGACCTGCATATTCGGAATTTGGCGCAAAGTGCGGAAAATGTCGTCGCGCACGGATCCGTCGTCGTCGCCCGCGATGCTGGCCAGCAAAACGACCGCGCCAAACGACGGGGTTTCGTCCGCCCCCTCGCGCAGCCATTCGCGGATCGGCGATTTTTTTATCTCAGCCGGTAAAACGACCGGCTTTAAAACAACGGAAGCTACGGCCGATTTCGGTTTTTCCACATGAACCAAAGCGGACGATTTTTCCTTAACCGCCGCGGTTTTATCCTCTTCATCCGGCCGATCCGGCCGCATCACCGCCGTTGACCGGCCGCGGCGCGGGGCAACGGAACGCGGCGAACGCCCCGACCTGCGCGCGGGCTTTTCCTCCTCCTCTTCGTCATCGCCGAAACTGAACGAAAAGTCGTCGTCATCGCCGTCGTCAAAAGACGCGGACACTTTGGCCTGCGCGCCGGCCGACGGCGACAGCTCGCCCGACCGCTGCAGCCGTTCGATGTATTCGTCCGCGGTTTGCACGGTGACGGTCAGATCGGTCACCGCCCGCGCCGCCGTGTCGTAAGCCCCCTCCAACACGCTGTTCGCGCCCAACAGGTCGTCTTCGCCCTTGCGCCCCAAAACACGGGCTTTGCCGTTGATTTCATAGAACAGCTCCGCCTTGCCGGAAACGATCGTGTAAACCGATGTGCACGGATCGCCCTGTTTGAACAGAACGTCGCCGGCGGAAAAAGTTATTTCTTTTTTTGGCATTTGCGCCCCTGTCGTGTTAAAAACGTTTTCATGCAGTTTAAAAGAGGTTGAACACAAACGCCATGAAAAATACAAATTATCCCGTCGTCAAAATGAAACAAGGGTGCGCCAAACGCGCGAAATCCGGCAGTCCGTGGGTTTTCTCGAACGAAATCGACATGACCGCCGAAACCAAAAACATCCCCGCGGGGACGTTGGTTCGCCTGCATGACGCGACCGACACGTTTATCGGAGTCGGTTCGTTCAATCCCCATTCGCTGATTTCGTTCCGCAAAATGGCGGCCGACCCGCAAACCGCGATCGACGCCGCTTTCTTTGCCAAAAAATTCCGCCGGTGCGTCACGCTGCGCGACGCGCTGGTCAATTCGCCGTTTTACCGCATGGTTCATTCCGAAGGCGACGGCCTGCCGGGGTTGATCATCGACCGGTTTGACGACGTTGTCGCCTGCCAGCTGAACACGGCGGGGACGGACGCGTTGAAAAACGAAATCGTCGCCGCGCTGGACGAAGTGCTGCGCCCGTCCTGCATCGTTTTGCGCGCCGAAAGCTCCGCCCGCGCGCTGGAGGGGCTGGATCCGCTGTACGAAGTGGCCAAAGGAATCCTGCCCGACGTTGTCCCCGTGCGCGAAAACGGCATCTCCTTTTTCGCCGATTTAAAAGAAGGACAGAAAACCGGATGGTTTTACGACCAGCGCGAAAACCGTTCCTTTGTCGGCCGTTTGGCGCCGAACAAACGGTGCATCGACTTTTACACCTACGCGGGCGGTTTCGCCCTGCACACGGGGATCGGCCACGCCAAAGAGGTTATCGGCGTCGATCGTTCCGAATCCGCTTTGGCGTTGGCGCAAATGGCGGCGAAAGCCAACGGATTGCAGGACAAATGTTCGTGGATCAGGGACAACGCTTTCGACGTTTTGGAAAATATGAACAAAGACAAGGAAAAATTCGGCGTCGTGATTTGCGATCCCCCCGCTTTCGCCAAAGTCAAAAAAGACATTCAGGCCGGTTTGCGCGGATACCGCAAAGTCGCCCGTCTGGCCGCCGGATTGGTGGAAAAAGACGGCATTCTGGCGTTGGGATCGTGTTCGCACCACGTCAAACCCGACGAGTTTTTCACCGAATGTATGCGCGGATTGACCGAAGCCGGCAAAACCGGCCGCGTCATTTTGCAGGCCGGCGCGGGTCCCGACCACCCCGTTCACCCGCTGCTGCCCGAAACGGCGTATCTGAAAATGCTGGTCTGCCAGATCGATTGATCCGCAACCGGTTTGAAAAGGGAGGCTTCGCGCCTCCTTTTTCTTTTGCAAAAAAAAACACTTGACTTAAAGTTCACTTTAAAACCTATCCTGTTCCATATCATTCTTGGAGGTTTCGATATGAACAGAAGACAATTTTTGATGAGCACGCTGGCCACGTTTGCCGTCACCGACAAATCGCCCGTCGATTATTTAAAAATCGCGGGTGGAACGATCATGGCGTGCGGCGCGGCGATTTTGTGCGGTTTGTAAGGATTAAAGCCATGCTGTATAAAACCCGTTTGATTTGCGCCGTTTTGATCGCCGTTTTACTGGTCGGCGGCATGACGGGGGCGTTTTATCCCGTCAAAGTGTTCGACGTTCAGTTTTCCGCCGTGTTCCAAAGGAACCTGACCGCGTTTTCGTGGGGCGCGGCGGTGGTTTTGGCGAGCGTTTTAATCGTCACTGCCGTGTTCGGACGGGTGTATTGCTCGACCGTCTGTCCGCTGGGACTGTTTCAGGAACTGCTGACGGTCGTTTTCCGCCGCAAACAAAAACCGCAAAAGAACCGCGCGTACAAATATTTCATCGCCGCGGCGGCGTTCGGCGCGATGATCGGCGGTTCGGCGCTGATTTTGCGGCAAATTGAACCCTACACGATGTTCGTATCGGCGGTGTCGGGCGCGGCGTTCGGGCTGGCTTTTCTGGTGGTTTTGGCCGTTCTGATTTGGTTCAAAGGGCGGTGGTTCTGCACGAACCTGTGTCCCGTCGGCGCGGTGTTGGGGCTTGTCTCCAAGCACGCCCGCAACAAAATCGCCGTTGACGCGGACAAATGCGTGTCGTGCGGATTGTGCGCGATGAAATGCCCTGCGGGATGTATTGATTTCAAATCCAAAACCGTTGACAATGAAATGTGCGTCAAATGTTTCAAATGCCTGAACACCTGCCGCAGAAAAGCCCTGCGCTACGGCAAGGCGGCGAAAAGCGACGCCCCGACCGATCCGGAACGCCGCGAAATATTGCGGGCGGGCGCGGCGGCGGCGTTGTTCGCGGCCATGATCGGCGGCGGCGCGACGTTGGGCAAAAAAGCGTTTGCCAAAGTCAAAAACGTTTTGCTGCCCGCGGGGGCGAAAAACGCGCAAAGGCTGGCGAACCGGTGTTTGAACTGCAATCTGTGCGTTCAAAACTGCCCGATGAAAATTTTGAAAAAAGCGGACGGGGCTTTTCCCTCCGTGCATTTGGACATCTCGCAAAACTTCTGCGCTTTCGATTGTCACAAATGCGGCGATGTCTGCCCGTCCGGCGCGATCGAACGCCTGCCGCTGTCCGTCAAGCAAAGAACGCAGATCGGCGTGGCGCGCGTGGACGAAGACGCGTGCGTCCGCTGCGGCCTGTGCGTGATGAAATGCCCGCGTCAAATCATTGAACGCGCGGACGGCGAACCGCCCCGCATCGGCGCGGACAAATGCGTCGGATGCGGCGCGTGCCAAAACGCCTGTCCCGTTCAGGCGATTTTCGTCGAACCAGTTTTTGAACAAAGGATTTTGCAAAAATGAAAATGTGGCTGGTCATCTTTGCCGTTACAATGATCGCGACGGCTCTCGGCGTTTTATATCTGGCGTCCCGTCTGTACAAGTTCGGCGTGTCGCGCAAATTCACGGACAAGCGGATTTTGGCCTACACGATCGACTTTATGGCCGTCGCCGCTTTGTTCGGCGTTTTGTGCGCCGCGTTGAACACGATGAACGCGATCGTCTGTCTGATCCATTTCACGGGCGTCTGGCTGATCTGCGACTTCGCCGCCCTGTTTTTTAAAAAGCCGCAAAAACACTATTACGCCGGTTGGACGGCGGTTGTTTTAAGCGTCGCCGTTTTAACGGCGGGCTGGGCGCTGGATCACGGCGTGTGGGCGACGCGTTACAAGATTGAAACGTCCAAGGTTTCCGCCCCGATCCGCATCGTCTTGTTTGCCGATTCGCACATCGGCACGACGTTTGACGGCAAAGGTTTTGCTAAACACGTCCGAACCATGCAAACCGAAAATCCGGACGTTGTCGTCGTTGTCGGCGATTTCGTTGACGACGACACGCCCCGCGCCGATATGATCACGGCCGTCGAAGCGTTGGGTAAAATGAAGACGGCATACGGCGTTTTCTTTGTTTTCGGCAACCATGACAAAGGCTATCACGATCCGAAACGCCGCGGTTTCACCGGCGACGACCTGATCGCCGAACTGACGAAAAACGGCGTGACCGTTTTGCAGGACGAAACCGCCCCGATCCGCGGCGATATCGCTTTGATCGGACGGCAGGACGCCGGTGAAAAATACCGCGGCGGAAAACGGGCGGAAATGACGGAATTGGTCAAAGATTCGGATCGGTCGAAATACGCCGTCGTTTTGGATCACCAGCCGAACGATTACAAAAAGCAGGCGGAATCCGGCGTCGATCTGGTGCTGTCGGGGCACACCCACGGCGGACAGATTTTCCCGCTGAACAACGTCGGCGTTTGGATCGGCGCGAACGACAAAACCTACGGGTTTGAACGCCGCGGAACAACGGATTTCATCGTCACGTCGGGGTTGTCCGATTGGGCGATCAAATTCAAAACGGGCACCAAATCCGAATACGTCGTCATCGACATCGTTCCGGCTAAAAAGCCTTAATCGTCATCTTTCTCATCCGTCACCAACGACGGCAGCAAAACGCTGATCCGGCGGTTTTGCGGCGCCTGCGGATCGCTTTTCAAATACGGTTCGGTGGATGCTTTGCCGACGACGCGGACGATCTTTTCCTCCGCGACGCCCAGTTTGATCAGCGTGCGCCGGAACGCCAAAGCCCGCTGGGACGACAATTCCCAGTTGGAATACCCGTTCTTGCCGACAAAAGGAACGGCGTCGGTGTGTCCCTCGATCGACAGGGAATGCGGCATCTGTTTCAACACGCGCGCCAACAATCCTGTCAGACGCGCCCCGTTCGGGGTCGGCTCGTCCGATCCGCTGACGAACAGGGGGCGGTTCAGCTGGTCGATCAGCTGGATCCGCAATCCCTCTTTGGTTTCGGAAACGACCAGACTGTCGTGCAATTCCATCAAATCGGCATCGGACCGCATGGCTTCCTCCAACGCGATGCGGGCGCGGCCGAACAGTTCCTTTTCGACCAGCCGTTCCTGTTGCGGGGAAAGGACGGGAAATTCGTTCGATCCGTCGAAACCGACGAAAGGAAACGCTTGCGGCGCGGTTGCCGTTTCCAAAGATTCCTGCCCGCCCGTCAAAATCGTATCGCCGCCCGACGTGGACGAATTCATCACCGACCCCGTCGTGAAATACTGCGCGATGCCCTCTTTCTGTTCCTTGGATGTCGTCTGCAAAATCCACATCAGCAGGAAAAACGCCATCATCGCTGTCATAAAATCGGCGTAGGCGACTTTCCACGACCCGCCGTGGGCGTCGTGTCCGCCCTTTTTCACGCGTTTGACGACAACCGGCCGTTCACCGTTTTCAGCCATGGCTCCTCCCCGCGTCAGAGCTTTTCACAAATCGCGTCGATTTCGGCGAAGGTCGGGCGCACCTCCGGCGGCAGGGATTTGCGCGCGAATTCGACCGACACCTGCGGCGCGTAGCCTTGAATATGCCCCAACAAAGCGGCCTTGATCAAATTCAGGTATTCCAGTTCGGGGTTGGACACGTTGGCGACGGCCGCGGACAGCGGCGCGACAAAGCCGTAGGCCATCAGCACGCCGAAAAACGTTCCGACCAGCGCCGCGCCGATCAGGTTGCCCAACACTTCGGGCGGTTCGTTCAACGCGCCCATCGTGTGAATGACACCCAAAACCGCGGCGACGATGCCCAGCCCCGGCAAAGCGTCGGCGACACGGTTCAAACCGGCGGACAGCGATTCCTTTTCATGCTGTATCCCCTCCATTTCCGCGTCGATGACGGATTCGACCTCGTAGGGCGCCAGCGTCCCGAACGTCAGTAGCCGCATATAGCCCGTCATGAAATCCATGGCCTCCGCGTCCTTTGTGATCAGGGGGAACTGTTTGAAAATGTCGCTGTTTTCCGGTTTTTCGACGTGCTGTTCCAACATCATGTTCCCTTTCGCCCGCGCCAACCGGAAAAAGGCGTAAAGCATCGCCAGCGCTTCGGAAAAGCTTTTTTTGTCATAACGCGGTTTGGCAAATATGCGGGGCAGCGTTTTGAACGTCGCGAAAACGACCGACGGCGGATTGGATATCAAAAACGCGCCGAACGCCGCGCCGCCGATGATCAAAAACTCGCCCGGCTGCCACAACACGCCGAAATGCCCGCCGCCCCACGCGTAACCGCCCGCGACGCTGGCGACGACGACTAAAATGCCGATCAAGGGAAACATGATTAAAGCTCCTGCTTTTTAGAAACATTCTGTTAAAAAAATTCGCGCGCCCGTTTTTTCTTAAAGCATTTTTTTGCGAATCGTTCTAAATATAACAGATATTCCCGAAAAAGAAAGGAAACGTTATGACCGATTTGACCGTCGCCGACAATTTGCTTTTTAATCAAATGGATAAGGATTGCGCAAAAAAAACTGTTCAAGACGCGCTGGCCGGATGCGACGACGGCGAACTGTTTTTGGAACACCGCCTGTCCGAACGGCTGACGCTGGACGACGGACGGATCAAAACGTCGTCGTTCGACGCGACGGCCGGATTCGGATTGCGCGCGATTTGCGGGGAAACCTGCGCCTACGCCATTTCAAACGAATTGACGCAAGCCGCGTTGGAACACGCCGCGCGCAACATCGCGCCGGTCAAATCGGGATGGGCGGGAACACTGTATTCCCCCGAATGCGCCGCGCCGAAAAAGCTATATACGGATGAAAACCCGCTGCCGCTCGTCCCCTTTGAACACAAAATCGACTTGATGGGACAAATCGACGCCTATCTGCGCGCCAAAGACGCCAAAGTCGTCCAAGTGTCCGCGGCGTTGTCCGGCGAATGGCAGGCCGTCAGGATCATCCGCGCGGACGGCGGCGAAACCGGCGACATCCGTCCGCTGGTCAATTTGATGATCAGCGTCGTCGTGAAAAACGGCGACCGGTTGGAAAGCGGTTCGTTCGGGTTGGGCGGCCGTTACCTTTACGATCGGATCATCACGGAAAACGTTTGGAAATCCGCCGCCGACGAAGCGTTGCGCGCCGCTTTGGTCAATCTGGAATCCGTCCCCGCCCCCGCCGGCGAAATGCCCGTCGTCCTCAGTTCCGGATGGTGTGGCGTTTTGCTGCATGAAGCCGTCGGCCACGGATTGGAAGGCGATTTCAACCGCAAGGGGTCTTCGGTCTTTTCCGGAAAAACGGGCGAACAGGTCACGGCCAAAGGCATCACGATCGTTGACGACGGCACCCTGCCCGACCGCCGCGGATCAATCGCCGTCGATGACGAAGGCACGCCGTCGCAGCGCACCGTTTTGGTCGAAGACGGCATTTTGAAAAACTATATGCTCGACCGGCTGAACGCGCGGTTGACAAACCGCGCCCCGACGGGCAACGGGCGGCGCGAATCCTTTGCCTGCGCCCCGCAGGTGCGGATGACGAACACATTCATGACCGCGGGAGACAAAGATCCCGACGAACTGATCGCTTCGGTGAAAAAAGGCGTTTTTGCCAAATCGTTCCACGGCGGACAAGTAGATATCACGTCGGGCAAATTCGTGTTCACCTCGGCCGAAGCGTACCTGATCGAAAACGGCAAGGTCACCGCCCCGATCAAGGACGCGACCCTGATCGGCAGCGGCATCGAAGTCATGAACGCGATCGACATGGTCGCGACCGACGCTTGTTTGGATCAGGGGGTCGGTTCATGCGGCAAAGGCGGGCAGACCGTTCCCGTCGGCGTCGGTCAACCGTCCGTGCGCATTTCCAAAATCACCGTCGGCGGCAACGGGTAAAGCCGCCTTGACGCCGGAAAGGTTTTTCCGTATCCTTTACGCCCGAACGGCATAAAGGATGGTTTCATGTACGTTTTCTATAAAAAACACGAATATCTGCTGATCGCCCTCTTCGTCCTGATTTCCCAACTGGCGGTTCTGCCCGAATTGGGGGATTGGTATCCGGACACGGACAACTACACCCACGCCCGCCGCGTGCTGGATTTCCTGCAATCGAAAAACTGGGCGGAAACGCCGTATATGCATTCCAACTATCCGTTCGGCGAAGTATTGCATTTCACGCGCATCACGGATCTGTTCTGGCTGTTTTTCTCGCTCCCCGCCTTTTTGTTCTTTCCGTTGAAAGAGGCTGTGTTCTGGGGCGGATACATTTTCCAAACGGGCGTTCTGGTTTTGTCGGCCGTCGCTTTGGTGTGGGGGTTGCGGCCGGCCGTCGGGCCGATCGTGCGGCTGATCGCCGTGTGTTTGCTGTTCGTACAGCCGTCGGTCACGGAAACGTACATCCTGATCAAACCCGACCACCACGCCCTGACGGCCTTTTTCTGTTTCGTCACGGCGGGCGGGTTGGTGCGCTTTCTGTTCACGGACGATAAAAAAGATCTGCGGATCGCCGGTGTCGCCGCCGCGTTGGGGTTGTGGACGTCGATCGAAGGGCTTCTGATCTGTTACGGATTGCTGACCGGTCTGGCCATCCTGTTTATGGCGGGAAAGATTTCCGCCCGCGCCTGCGCCGTTTTCTGTTTTTACTATTTCACGGCCGCGTTGCTGTGTCTGGCCGTCAATCCGCCGTTTGAGGGGTTCTTCAGCCCCGACAACGGGCGGCTGTCCTTTTTAACGGTCGTCGTCGCCGGTTTCACCGCCGCCGCCATGATTCTGCTGTCCCTGATGCAGGACAAGGGAATGCTCGCGTCCTTTTGGCGCAGGGCGGGCGCGCTGACGTTCCTGACGGGGGCTTTTGCGGGGTTGTTGCTGCTGTGCTTCACGCCGGCCGTCGTTTTCGCCCCCCACTTTCCGCCGATCATCAAAGGCATCTGGGCGGATAACATCGTCGAACTGCAACCCGCCATTCGCGACTGGGTGCGTTTCTTTCTGGGATCGGCGCCGTCGTTGCTGGTCTTTGTCATCGGCGTGGCGTTGCTACCGTTCTGCCCCGCAAAGAAAAGGGCGGTTCTGATCACCGTTTTGCCGCCGCTGCTGTTTTTGACGCTGCTGTCGATGAAATCGATCCGGTACGCGCGCCTGTCGTCGCTGTTCACACCGTACATTCTGGCCGTCGCCTTTTCGCTGCGCGCCGACAAAACGCCCCGTTCCGACAAGGTCAAGGGCGCGTTTCTGGCCGCCGTCTATGTCCTGTTCGCCGCGTATCTGGCGGTCAACTACATTTCCGTCAACCGAATGATGGTTCTGCGCCGGCCGCCGATCGACATCGTCGCCCCCTATCTGCCGGATCGGGAAGGCGCCGTCCTGTCCGACACGTCCAGCGGCCCCGAAATCATTTGGAAACTGGACGAACCGGTCGTCGGCACGCCCTATCACCGCAATATCGAAGGCATCGTTGACGACCATTTCATGCTGTATTCTCTGGACATGGACGAAAGCGTCGCGTTGATGAAAAAGCACCGGATCAAGGCCATTTTGGTGTTTTTGGAAGTGGATGCCGAACCCGATCTGTTTTACAACATGAACAAACGCTACACCTTTTTCAAAAAAGCGCGGAACGACGGTTTGCTGGCGCGCCTGATGTCCGGCAAGGATCTGCCCTGCGGCATTACGGAGGATTTCAACACCCCGCCGCCATACTCCATGTTCAAGGTCGATTTTTCAAAATGCGGCGACGCGGCCGGAAAATAGCCTTTTTGTCCATATGTCTTTTAAAACGCTTTAAAAGCAAGGCATCCCGAAAGCCGCTTCCGTCCATAGACAAAAAGACGCTTTCCTTTTACCGTTTTTTCTGCTATAAAGGGAAAAATCGTTTCATCCATAGCAAAAGGAAAACATCATGGCCGATAAAAAAACCGTCAGTCTGGTCGTCAGCGATATCGACAACACGATCGCGGACAAATTCGGCGCATGGGGCAACGCGCTGGACGCCGCTATGGACAAACTGGCCAAGTTGCACGGCCGCGACCGCGCCGATTTGGAACAGGATATGCTGGCGCACGTCCCCGACAGCATGAAGCACATTTCCGGCCCCTATATCGGCAAGGATTTGCGTATGGATGTCGCCTGCACCCCGTCGATGAAACCGACCTCGCCCGAAATGGAAAAGGAACAGGAAAAGATTTTCCACGAATGGGACAAGGAAAAAAGCAAGGCCGAATTGTACGAAGGCGTTCTGGCCACGATCAATAAAATCAAATCGTCGGGCGCGAAATTCGTCCTTTACACGGATTCCCGCGAATCCGTCTGCGTCCCGCGTCTGGCGAAAATGGGCATCACGGCCGATATGATCGACGGCCTGTACGTCCTGCCCGATTTGAAAGACGGACAGGTCGTCCGCAAACCCGTCAAAGGAAAGGCCGAGGAGCTGCGCAACGCGCTGGGGGACAAGCTGGTCGTCCTGCCGCCCAAAACGAACAAGCCCAACCCTAAAAATATGCAGAAAATTCTGGACGATATGGGCGTCAAAGACCCGTCAACCGCCGTCATGGTCGGCGACAACATCCGTTCGGACGGAACGGCGGCCGTCACACTGGGAATGAACTACGCGTGGCAAAAGGGCGGCACCGTCATTGACGAAGCGACGATGCGCTGTTACACGGTTTTCTGTCAGGATCAGAATTACAAACTGACGACGGCGGAACATTTGGGACAGATGAACGACACCAACCGCCCGACCGAAGTGTTGGAGGGATTCAAGGATTTAAGCAAGCACTACCGCTTTATGTCGCAGGAAAAAGCCATGGCGGCGAAAGCGCAGACGCAAACGCAATCCGGTGAAAAAATTCATCCGGCCGTAATGCGGCGGCTGGCGCACAAAGCGCGCTGATCCCGCCATACGATTATGAAAAGGGCGCCCGCCGCGGACGCCCTTTTGTCATTTCAGGTATTTTTTCAAATACTTGCCCGTATAGCTGTGTTCGCATTTCGCGACCTGTTCGGGCGTCCCCTCGACGACGACCGTTCCGCCGCCGTTGCCGCCTTCGGGTCCCATATCGACGATCCAGTCGGCCGTTTTGATGACCTCCAGATTATGTTCGATGACGACGACCGTGTTGCCCTGATCCACCAGTTGGTGCAAAACGTCCAGCAGCTTGGCGATATCCTCGAAATGCAGTCCCGTCGTCGGTTCGTCCAGAATATAGACCGTGCGCCCCGTCGCTTTTTTGGACAGCTCCTTGGACAATTTGATGCGCTGGGCTTCGCCGCCCGAAAGGGTCGTCGCGGACTGCCCCAGCTTGATGTATCCCAGCCCCACACGTTGCAGCAGCGTCAGCTTGTTTTTAATCGACGGGACGGCGTCGAAAAACACGACCGCCTCGTCCACCGTCATGTCCAGAACGTCGGCGATGGATTTGCCCTTGTATTTGACCTCCAGCGTTTCGCGGTTGTAGCGCGTGCCTTTACATTCGTCGCATTGAACGTACATATCGGGCAGAAAGTGCATTTCGATGCGCAAAACGCCGTCGCCCTGACAGGCTTCGCACCGCCCGCCCTTGACGTTAAAGGAAAAGCGTCCCGCCTTGTACCCGCGCAGTTTGGCTTCGGGCAATCCGGCGAACCATTCGCGGATCTGCGAAAACACGCCCGTGTAGGTCGCGGGGTTGCTGCGCGGCGTGCGCCCGATCGGCGATTGGTCGATGTCGATCACTTTGTCGATGTTGTCCAACCCCTCGATGCGGTCGTGGTCGCCGACGCTCAGCCGCGTGCCGTTCAACGCTTTCGCCAGCCCTTTGTACAGCGTTTCGATGACCAGCGAAGACTTGCCGCCGCCCGACACGCCCGTGACGCAGGTGAACGTCCCCAGCGGGAATTTCACGTCGATGTCGCGCAGGTTGTGCACCCGCGCCCCTACGACCGTCAGAAATTTGCCGTTGCCCGCGCGCCGTTTTTCCGGAACGGCGATGCGCTTCGTCCCCGACAGATAGCGTCCCGTCAGGCTGTTCAGGTTGTCGGCGACCTCTTGCGGCGTGCCGGCGGCGATGACGCTACCGCCCAAAGCCCCCGCCCCCGGTCCCATGTCGATCAGCATATCGGCGGCGCGCATGGCGTCTTCGTCATGTTCGACGACGATGACCGTGTTGCCCAGATCGCGCAGACGGAACAAAGTCGCCAGCAGCCGGTCGTTGTCGCGTTGGTGCAAACCGATGGACGGTTCGTCCAGAACGTACAAAACGCCCGTCAGCCCCGACCCGATTTGCGACGCCAGACGGATACGCTGGCTTTCCCCGCCCGACAAAGTCCCCGACGAACGCCCCAGCGACAGATACCCCAGCCCGACGTTGATCAGAAAATCCAGCCGTTCGTTCGTTTCGCGCAAGATTCTGCCGGCGATTTCGCGGTTTTGCGGTTTCAGCCGCTCCGTCACGCCGCCGAACCATTCGCGCGCTTCGGCAATCGACATATTCGTCACGTCGGCGATGTCCTTGTCGTCGATTTTGACCGCGAGGGCTTCGGGGCGCAAACGTTTGCCGTGGCAGTGTTCGCACACGATGTTGTTTTGGAATTTCTGGATCTCTTCGCGCATATATTCGGAATCGGTTTCCAGAAAACGGCGGTTCAGGTTCGGAATGACACCCTCGAACGTCGGCGTTCCGTACAAAATCGCCTGTTGCGTTTCTTCGTCCAGATCGCACCACCGTTGCGCCAGATCCAGATGAAAACGGCGGCTGAGCCCGTACAGGGCTTCCCTGTGCCACGGATAGATTTCGCCGTTCGCCCCCGTCCACGGCGCGATCGCCCCGCCGTCCAACGTTTTCGTTTTATCGGGAACGACCAGTTCGGGATCAATATACAGCTTTACCCCCAGCCCTTCGCATTCGGGGCAAAAACCGTGCGGATTGTTGAACGAAAACAGACGCGGTTCGATTTCGTCGATCGTAAAGCCCGACACGGGACAGGAATAACGCGACGAAAACATCGTCTGTTCACCCGTTTCCGCGTTTTCCGCAACCGCCAGCCCGTCGGACAGGTTCAAAGCCGTTTCAAACGATTCGGCCAAACGGGATTCGATGCCGTCCTTGACAACCACGCGATCAACGACGACGGCAATGTCGTGTTTGAAATTCTTGTTCAGTTCCGGCGTTTCGTCAATATTGTAAACCGTCCCGTCTATTTTCAGCCGCTGGAACCCTTTTTTCCGGTATTCGCCGATTTCCTTTTTATATTCGCCCTTGCGTCCGCGTACGACCGGAGCCAGCAACAACAGCTTTGTCCCCTGCGGCATTGTCATGACCTTGTCCACCATTTGGGAAACGGTCTGGCTTTCGATCGGCAATCCCGTTACGGGCGAATACGGCACGCCGACGCGCGCCCACAGCAAACGCATATAATCGTAGATCTCCGTCACCGTGCCGACGATGGAACGCGGGTTGTGCGACGTTGTTTTCTGTTCGATCGAAATCGCGGGGGACAAGCCTTCGATCAAATCGACATCGGGCTTTTTCATCAAATCGACGAATTGGCGCGCATAGACGGACAGGCTTTCGACATAGCGTCGCTGCCCTTCGGCGTACAGCGTGTCAAACGCCAGCGACGATTTGCCCGATCCCGACAGCCCCGTCACGACGACCAGTTTGTTTTTCGGAATGTCCAGATCGACGTTTTTCAGGTTGTGTTCCCGCGCCCCGCGGATCTTGATATAATCCATGCCCGCCCCCGTTTTTTTGAAAACCAAGTTGTCAAAGATATAGGCTTGTTCCGTCGGGATTTAAAGGGCTAATTTTGTTTATAAGAAGAACAGATCGTCGGTTTCGTTTGTTCAATATAGTTGGTGCAGCGTTTGAATTCCTGATCTTGCAACGCCTGAATCGTCTGCGATACGGCGGGAATCGACCGGACGGCGCGCTGGAACGTCAGCTGCGGATTCTGGCTGCAAAACCGCGCGACCTTTTCCAACAGCGACCATTCGTTATCCGCCGCGGTCATGCCGACCAGCCGGTTGCCGTAAATATCCTGCAGCGCGGAAACGTACCCCATCATGATCGACGCCAGATTCTGCATTTCCTGCTCCTCTTGCGGGGAAAATTGCGCCGTTCCCAAAACCGTTCGGGAATAGACATCGGCGAAATCCAGACACGTCGGCAACCGTTTGACCTCTTTGATTTGCTGAGCCGCCGCCGGCATCGCCTCCGCGGCCAGCGCCGCCGTCAAACAAACAAGCGTCAAAATTTTTTTCATTTTCCCGATCCTTTCCTTTTCACGGCGACGGACGGCCGCCGGTGTCAAGTATATAAAAACCGCGCGAAAAATCAATCCCGCGCGTCGTTCAGTCCTTCTTTAACCTTTTTGCCGCATAATGTATTTTATCCGGTTTGTTTATGCCGTTCGTCACAGCACGAACCGATCGGATTATGGTAAAAAGGTGAACGATAAAGACAAGGATTTCGGCTGATGCCTGTTAAAATTACTTTCTGGGGAGTGCGCGGCAGCATACCGTGCTGTTCTGCGGAACACACCGTGTACGGCGGCAACACTTCCTGCGTCGAAGTCGATTTGGACGGGGAAACGGTCGTCATTGACGCCGGATCCGGAATTCGCGCGCTGGGAATCAGTCTGGCCAAACGGTTGATCAACCGTGTCACCATGCTGGTTTCGCACACGCACTGGGATCACATCTGCGGATTTCCTTTTTTTTATCCGGCTTTTCAGGAAACAGCAAGCCTGAATATTCATGCCGCCCGACTGCCGAACGGCCAAACGGCCGAGGAAGTCTTTGGCGTGTTGATGTCGGAACCGTTTTTCCCTTTACCAATGCACATGATCCCTTCGGTTCTGCATTTTCACGATTTCAAACCTTCCGAAAGCTTTTCGCTGTTTGACGGTCGGGCGGCGCTTCACACGCGGCCGCTGACACACCCGAACGGCGCGACCGGATACCGGCTGGACTATCAGGGCAAATCCGTTTCCTACATTTCCGATTACGAACATTCTTCGCCCGCCGGCGTCGCCGAGCTGGCCGATTTCGTCGCGGACAGCGATCTGATGATTTTCGACGCCATGTACACGCCGCTGGAATACGAATCGTTCAAAGGGTGGGGACATTCCACTTGGCGCGAAGCCGCCCGTCTGACGCAAATGGCGAATGTCAAGAAAACGGCGCTGTTCCACCACGCCCCGCTACATACGGACGACATCATGCGTCAAATCGAACAGGACGCCAAAAACGCCGATCCGCGGCTGTTCGCCGCCAGAGAAGGCCAGAGCCTGATCCTTTAAAACCAGTTCATGACGGCCGCCCAGTCCTGCTTTGTATAATAGGCGATCAGGCGGTAGAAAAACGCGACACCCTTGCCGCCGCGTTCCACAAACGCGAACACCGTCCCGAACGACAGGCAGTTGGCCGCCGGCAGAAAGCATATGGTGAACAGGTATCCCGCGGCTTTGAAATCCGTTTGACGGGGATGCAGTTGCTCCGCGAAGGAAAACAGATTGTAACCCATGGCCACCCCCAGCCCGATATATACCCAATCCGGCGTGAAACCGACGATCCGGCCGACCAGCGTTGAAAAAAACATCATGGCGAAAGCGGCCAGCGGAAAAAAGTACGGCGCCAGCGCGATCATCCAGTTCCCTTTGCCGGAAAAGGACATGAATCCGCCCCCGTTTTCGTTGATTTTCATATCGTGTACGGAATGCAGGGTTGCCATGGCGAACAGCGTGTGCGTCATTTCGTGTTCCAACGTTTCCGCCGCCCCGCGCCGCATCAAAAATGCGACGCGCACCGCCGCGAAAAATCCCGCGCCGATCGCGAAGTAAATCAGGTTGTGCCAGTTCAGCTGGTTCCGGATGACGTAATAGCGTTCAAACGTTTTAACCGCCGCGGGCAGCACCAGCAGCGCGCCGATCCCGACCGGCCATTTGACCAGCCACAAAAACCTGTCTATCGCGTCCCGACATCCGATCATCCGGCGGGTAAGAGAAAACATCGCCTTGTTCCTTTGAAAAAGGCGGGGAACAAGCCCCCGCCTTTTGAAAACCTTACGACAGTTCGGGCGCGGGCGGCAATTTCGCCAGCATCGCCGGCGTCACCAGAACAACCCCCTTTTCCGTCACATAGAAATACTTGGCGTCCTCTTCCGGATTTTCACCGATGACCAGACCGCGCGGAATGACGCACCCCTGCGCCAGAATGGCCTTTTTAACGCGAGCGTGGCGGTTGATCACGCAATTCGGCAAAACGACCGAATCTTCAATCAGTGAAAACGAATGGACGCGCACCGATGAAAACAGCAGCGAATGGCGTACCGTGCCGCCGGAAATGATACATCCGGCGGAAACAAGGGATTTGACGGCGACGCCGGTTCTCAAATCGCTTTCAAACACGAATTTCGCGGCGGGATTCTGTTCCTGAAACGTCCAGATCGGCCAGCGGGAATCGTACAGATCCAAATCGGGAATGACGTTGGTCAGATCCAGATTGGCTTCCCAATACGCGTCCAGCGTGCCGACATCGCGCCAATAGGCTTCGTCCGTTTTGTTGAACACGCAGCTGTCCTGAAAACGGTGGGCGATCATCTTTTCCTTGCCGACCAGCGACGGCAGGATGTCCTTGCCGAAATCGTGGGACGAGTTTTTGTCCTGCGCGTCCTTTTCCAACAGGTCGATCAGGAAATCGGCGTCGAAAATGTAAATCCCCATGCTGGCGAAAGAACGGTCGGGCTTGCCCGGAATGCACGGCGGATTTTTGGGTTTTTCGACAAAGCGGATGATATTGCCGTCAACGTCGGCGTCCAGAATGCCGAATTCATGCGCGTTTTCGATCGGCACTTCGATGCAGGACACGGTCGCTTTTGCACCTGCTTCGATATGCTGTTTCAACATTTTGGAATAGTCCTGTTTGTAAATGTGGTCGCCGGCCAAAATCAGAATGTATTTCGGCGCGTGGTCGCGAATCGTTTCCAAGTTCTGGTAAACGGCGTCGGCCGTGCCCTGATACCACACCTCGTCGGACGTTTGCTGCTGCGCCGGCCAGATTTCGACGAATTCGTTCAATTCGGGCTGCAGGAAGCTCCACCCGCGCTGGATGTGTTTGATCAGGCTGTGGGCTTTGTACTGCGTCAAAACGCACATTCTGCGGATGCCGGAGTTGATGCAGTTCGACAGCGGAAAGTCGATGATCCGGAATTTGCCGCCGAACGGCACGGCGGGCTTTGCCTGTATTTCCGTCAGGTTTTTCAGGCGCGACCCTTTGCCGCCCGCCAAAACCAGCGCAAGAGTATCCTTTCTTGCAGAAATCAAATTCACTTCGTCCATGCCGCACTCCTTAAAAAATAAATTTCCGCCCGAAAGCGAAACGCATATATCAACCGTCGCGGCCGCACCTGTCGCGCAAAAACGCCGCGTTTGGATTTATAGTAACTTTTTGTTCGCGAAAAGCAAAGAGGAAAAAACGCCGCCTAGAACAAATAACGTACCTTCAGCGTTCCGTTGATCGCCTCCAGCTCTTTTTGCAAATCGTGCGCGTTTTCCAAATGCCCGTCCACGTCAACGACGACATAGCCGTATTCGCCGTCCGTGCGCAGATACTGGCCGCTGACGTTCAGGCCGTGTTCGGACAGGACGCCGTTGATCGCGCTCAACACGCCGGGGACGTTTTTGTGAATGTGCATGAAACGCGTCGTTTTTCCGGATTCCTGAACCGGCAGGGACACTTCGACGCAGTTGACCGCGCCCAGCGTCGAACCGTTGTCCGAATATTTCACCAGACGTTCCGCGACCTCCAACCCGATGTTGGCCTGCGCCTCCTGCGTCGAACCGCCGATGTGCGGAGTCAGGATCACGTTGTTCATGTTACGCAGGGGGGACACGAACTCTTCGGATTTGTCGGCGGGTTCCTTGGGGAACACATCCAGCGCCGCCCCCGCGATCTGCCCTTCGTCCAGCGCGTGTTCCAACGCGTCGATGTCAACGACGCTACCGCGCGCGGCGTTGATGAAAAACGCCCCTTTCTTCATCGCGAAAAATTCGGCGTTGGAAAACATATTGTTCGTTTGCGGCGTCTGCGGGACGTGCAGGCTGACGACATCGGAAACGCTGAGCAGTTCGGACAGCGAAGAACACGCCTGCGCGTTGCCCAGCGCCAGTTTGTCAACGATGTCGTAAAAACGCACTTTCATGCCCATCGCTTCGGCCATGACGGAAACCTGCGTGCCGATATGGCCGTATCCGACGATGCCCAGAACCTTGTTGCGCACCTCCATCGACCCCTTGGCGTTTTTCAGCCACACGCCGGCGTGCGCGGCCGCGTTGCGCTGAGGGATGCCGCGCATCAGCATCACGATTTCGCCGATCACCAATTCGGCCACCGAACGGGTGTTGGAATACGGCGCGTTGAACACGGGGATGCCGTGCGCCTTGGCGGCGTTCAAATCGACCTGATTCGTCCCGATGCAGAAACACCCGACCGCCATCAGCTTTTTCGCCGCGTCAAATACATCGGCCGTCAGCTTTGTTCTGGAACGGATGCCGATCATGTGAACGTCGGCGATCGCCTCTTTCAACGCTTCGTTGTCCAAAGCGTTTTTCAAAACCACCAGATTTTCGTACCCGTGGCTTCTGAAATAATTTTCGGCGTTGGCGTGCAAATCCTCCAGCAAAAGGATTTTGATCTTATCCTTGTTCAGGGACATGGCGTTCATGGTATTTTCCTTTTTAAAAAAACGAACCGCCCTTTCTATACACCAATCGGCCGCCGGTTTAAAGTTCGATTTTCACGTTTTAAAATATTGCGCGGCGCGGACAAATCGGTTAAAAATTAAGAAATTATAAACGTTTTGAACCGGAAACGGCCGTTTTCCGCCCGTTTTTGCCAAAGGAGCCGCCATTTTGATGCGCCGTATTTTATTCGTTTTCGCCACAATCGCCCTGTCGGCCGGATTCGCGCCGCGTCCGGCGGCCGCCGCGGACGTGACGATCGACACGGACATGGCCGAAATTCTGGATTCCTTTGACGGAAAAGGCGGGCAAAGCCCCTACGCCGTGCCGAACGCGACCACCATTTCCGAAGCGAGCGGCACCCTCGTGTTTTTCGACAACTCGAATTCGTCCGGCAAAAAACCGAAGCTGGGCGGCAACATCAAAACGAAATCGTCGAACGCTTTGGCAAACACGCTGGAACGCGCCCGCCGCCGCTTATTCGGCGCGAAACAGCAACAGAAAACCGCCCCCGCCGCGCCGCCCGTGTTTTCCGACCGTTCCCGCCCCGCGTCGCAAACGGTCGTGGAGCCTACCGGCCGCAAAGTCGGCATTGAACCCAAGTTTCTGGCGCTGGATTACGACGGCGAAAAAACAGCTGCGTTCATTCCGCCCGACACGTTTGTCGAAGTTCCGTTCTTAAAACACATTCCGTATTTCTTCAGCCGCATTGAAATTCTGGGCAACGGCGCGTTGAAAGTCACGGAAACCATCGAACGCGTCGTCGAACCGTCCGAAACGGATTTTTACGGCATCGACCGGTTGTTCCCGAAATACCACGCCGACCGGACGGGGCGGAAATACCGCACGAACCTGACCGTTTTAGAGGCAACTCTGGACAAAGCGCCCGTTTCCGCCGTGTTCAAACCGGACATGAACGGCATCAAGGTCGAATTTCACGCCGATGCGCCTTTGACGGCCGGAACGCACGTTTACCAGATCACCTACCTGTACTTTAACAAAATCGCCGAGTTTAAAAACTCCGGCGATGCGGAAATCCCCGATTTCAAAGAACTGATCTGGGACATCACCGGATCGCATTGGGACATTCCCGTCATGCGCGCCGGCGCCGTCGTCATTTTCCCGCCCGATTCCACCCTGTATTCCCAAACGGCCGTCACCGGCGGCCCCGAAGGCGTCGGCAACAATTATAAAATATCAAAGGACAAGGAAAACAACCTGTCCTACATCCTGACGTTCCCGTTGGCGGCGTACGAGGGCATGACCATTCTGGCCAACTGGTCGGAAAAAACGCCGTCCCTGATGCTGCAGGGCGGCAAAGTGGACAGGTTCATTATTGAACACGGCACGACCGCCGTCGCTTTGATCGCGTTTCTGTTCGTCCTGTCGTACTATCTGGCGACATGGATCAGCCTGCGCAAAAACCGCGCCGCCCCCGATATCAAAGCCGCCCCGCTGCAGCGCGGCGACCTCAGCCCCGCCGTTTTAAACTACGCCGCCGCGAAAAAGGTGACGCCGAAATCGCTGTTCATTTTATTGCTGGATATGGCAGCGAAAGGTTTTCTGGCGTTTGACGAACAAAGCGACGGCACGCCCGTTCTGGTCAAGCTGACGGACAAAAAGAACACTCTGACGGCGCAGGAACGGAAAATCGCCGCCCGCCTGTTTTCAAAGGACGACACGTCGTTCACCCTGACCGGCATCAACGTTTTGCGGTTGAAACGAATCATGGCCGGATTGCAAAAAGGGATTGTCGCGGAATACCGCCGGAAATTCACGTCGTTCCCGCACACTTACTTTTTATCCGGCGTCCTGATGGCGGTCGTCGCCGTCGTCGCCCTATCGTCGATTTCGCTGTTTCCGGCGATCACGGCGATGACTTCCGCGGCCGCCGCGGTCTGCTTGATTCCCGCTGTTATCATCGGAATGAAAATTTTTTGCCTGATCCGCGAAGAGGGTTTCAAAAACAGCAAAAGAGCCGTCCTGCGCGCCGCCGCCGTTTTAACGCCCCTGATCGCCGCCGCCGCCGGATTGGGCGTGTGGTACGCCGTCCAGACGACCGCCGCGACGACCGTTTTCTTTTACGCTTTGGCCGTTTGCATCGGCGTGTTCAAAGTATTGCTGCGTTCGCCGTCCGCTTTGGGCGACTCCATTATGGAAAGCGCGCGGGGCTACAAACTGTACCTGTCGTCGCAGGACGACACGCTGCTGGCCGTCATGCGCAACGCGGAACAAAAGATCAAAGCCCTGTACGCCAAACACCTGCCCTTTGCCGTCGCGCTGGGCGTTGAACAAGCGTGGACGCACCGTTTCGTCGCGTTCGGCGGCGGGGAAAACAGGTTGAAACCCGATTGGTACAAGGGTAAACTGCCGTTTGACGACGCGTTCGCCGAAACGCTGTTTTCCGAATTTTCAAAAGCTTTTCCGCAGGAAAAATCCGATAAAACGGGCGCTCGCCCCTCCCGCTTTAAAAAGCGGCCTTTATAACACACAGGAATGAAATTGCATCATGTCTGATTTATTCAACGCCCCCGCGGCCGGAACGACCAACGAATATTCCGCCAAAGACATCGAAATTCTGGAAGGTTTGGAACCCGTCCGCCGCCGCCCCGGTATGTACATCGGCGGCACGGACGAAACGTCGTTCCACCATTTGGCCGCGGAAATTCTGGACAACGCGATGGACGAAGCCGTCGCCGGATACGCCAGCGTCATCGAAATGGAAATGAACGCCGACGGTTCCCTGCGCATCAAGGACAACGGCCGCGGCATCCCCGTCGATCCGCATCCGAAATATCCGGAAAAATCGGCGTTGGAAGTCATTATGACATCGCTTCATTCGGGCGGAAAGTTCGGCGGCAAGGCTTATACCGTTTCGGGCGGTCTGCACGGCGTCGGCATGGCCGTCGTCAACGCGCTGTCTTCGACCATGACGGTAGAGGTCGCGCGCGACAAATGCGTGTGGATGCAACAATATTCGCGCGGCGTCCCGACAACGCCCTTGCAGAAAATCGGCACGGTGGCGAACCGGCGCGGCACGACCGTCATTTTCAAACCCGACACTGAAATTTTCGGTGAACGTCTGCGTTTCAAACCCAGCGTCCTGTTCCGCATGGCGCGATCGAAGGCGTTTTTGTTCAAAGGCGTCGAAGTCCGTTGGAAATGCGATCCGGCTTTGTTGTCGGGCGAAGACAAAACGCCCGCCGAAGAGGTGCTGAAATACCCCAACGGGCTGGAGGATTTCCTGAACTACCGCCTGAAAGACGAAACCTGCGTCACGCAAAAGCCGTTTTCCGGACGCGCGGAGCTGGCCGGCGGCCGCGGCCACATCGAATGGGCGATCAACTGGCTGGAGGATTCCGACGCCGGTTTCATCAGTTCGTTTTGCAACACGATCAGCACGCCGCAGGGCGGCACGCACGAAGCGGGGCTGCGCACCGCCCTGACCCGCAGTTTGCGCAGTTACGCCGAAATGGTCGGCAACCGCAAAAGCGCGGAAATCACGACCGAAGACGTTATCGGATCGGCGGGCATCATGCTTTCTCTGTTTATGAAAGACCCGCAATTCCAAGGCCAGACCAAGGAAAAACTGGGATCACCCGAAGCGACGCGTCTGGTCGATCAGGCGATCAAGGATCCGTTCGATCACTGGCTGTCCGGCGACACGAAAAACGCGAACACTTTGTTGACCCATGTGCTGGAACGTTCCGCCGAACGCCAGCGCAAGAAAAAACAGACGGAAACGGCGCGCGCGTCGGCGACAAAACGCCTGCGCCTGCCCGGCAAGCTGGCCGATTGTTCCCGCACGTCGGCGCACGGTACTGAAATCTTCATCGTCGAAGGCGATTCCGCAGGCGGGTCGGCGAAACAGGCGCGCAACCGCGAAACGCAGGCCATTCTGCCTTTGCGCGGCAAGATTTTGAACGTCGCCAGCGCGTCCACGGACAAGATTTTGGCCAACGAGGAAATCAACAACATCACCGAAGCACTGGGTTGCGGGCGCAAGGACAACTATGACGAAAACGCCCTGCGGTATGAAAAGATCATCATCATGACCGATGCGGACGTGGACGGCGCGCACATCGCGTCCCTGCTGATGACGTTTTTCTATCGCGAAATGCCCAAGCTGATCCAGAAAGGGCATCTGTATCTGGCCGTCCCGCCGCTGTACCGTCTGGCTTACGGCAGCAAGGTGTTCTACGCGATCGACGACGCGGACAAAGACCGCATCATCAAAAAGGAATTCAAAAACGCGCAGAAAATCGACATCAGCCGGTTCAAAGGTTTGGGCGAAATGCCCCCGTCGCAACTGAAAGAAACAACAATGGCGCCGGAAAAACGCCTGTTGCTGCGCGTTTTGATCCCCGATCCCCGCCGCGAAGAGGATCAGCACGAATCGCAAATGACGGCGGAACTGGTGGAACAGCTGATGGGATCGAAACCCGAGCTGCGTTTCCAATACATTCAGGAACACGCCAAGTTCGTGGACGATTTGGACATCTGACGCTTTTTTGAAAAAAGTTTCTTTTTTCTGTTGACAGACGCGAAAAATCAGCTATATTTCACATTGTTTTGAGGCCCCTGTGGCGGAACTGGTAGACGCGGCAGACTCAAAATCTGTTGATCTTACGATCGTGCTGGTTCGATTCCGGCCAGGGGCACCAAAAATCTAAAACGCCGAGCAAATCGGCGTTTTTTTTGTGCGTTTCGACTTCCCCTTTCCAAACACGGAACTTTTTGTTGCGCGCGGGATGGTTTTAAATTAAATCCAACCCGCGTTTCACGGTAAACCTAAAAGCTTTGCGCCAAAAAATAAGAATTTCCGCCCTTTTTATCCCGTTACATCCCGCCTGTTTGAAAAGTATGAAACAGGCTTTCATCTTGCAAAAACTCAGG